>Ga0181573_10000133_pt1 | contig 72642 bp, 42 predicted proteins | sample 101ome_25_FD_148643 | JGI IMG/M metagenome (GOLD analysis project Ga0181573, IMG submission 148643) | Coastal salt marsh microbial communities from the Groves Creek Marsh, Skidaway Island, Georgia - 101409BT metaG (spades assembly) | ecosystem: Environmental > Aquatic > Marine > Intertidal zone...
ACTCTCTTCGTCGTCGTCGTCGTCGTCGTCGTCCGAGCCGGGCCTTCGTTCAATGCGTTCAACGCGCGTCGGGCCCCACATCGCGCGTCCCCACGCGGGGGCGTGCACGTCCCTCGCCGCCGCGCGACAACCCTCGCGGACGGGCCTGCTCCCCGCGCAGGGCCGGTGCGACGATTCCGCGGCGGCGGCGCTCCGGGAGATGGTCGCGAGATGTGATCGCACGCGGGGAGCAAGCCGGGCGGGTCGGGACGACGTATACGCGTGGAACCTCTCGCCGCCGTCGCCGCCCCGCGCGAGGCCCGCGGCGGGCGACGACGACGAGGAGGACTCTTCCCCCGAATGGAACCCGGGACGAGTCACTCCGTGGTGAAGCCTGCCCGGGCGCGCGAGTACGAGGTTACAAGTGCAATCCGTCACCGCTTTGGATCCTTCGCGTCGTCGCCGCCCCCGATCGAGGTCCAGTATCCGCCCTCGACGGACCCCTGGCCGCCGCCCCACCCCTGGAAGAGCCCCTCGATCCCCTTCCTCGCCTTTTCGATGTCCGCCAGTCTCGCGCGCCTGAACTCGGTGGACTCCAGCTGCGCGAGCTGGTGCTCCACGTTCGCCACCGCGCCCTTCACCGCCTCCACGGTGTCCTCCGCGCTGTCGAGGTAGGCGAAATCCCTCGCCAGGCCCGACGCCCAGGCCTCGAGCGCGGGCGTCAGCGCCTCCCGCTGCTCCTTCGAGTCCTCGCTGAGCTTGTTGAGCACGGCGACGAGCTCGTCGAGCCTCGCGAGCATGTCCTCGGCGGACCGCTCGATCTGCCCGCAGTGCTGCGCGACGGCTTCCGTATCGGGATGGACGCTCGCGGCGACGTCGTCACACAGCGCGGCGGCCTTCTCGTCTCCGCTCATCGACGCGACGCGGGTGGGCTCCGCGGAGTCGGTCATGGCGGCGGGTCAGCGAGCGAGCGCCGGGACGGGTTTCGGCGCCGAACCCTTCTCCACTGGCGCGGGGCGTAATGCCGGCGACGACGACGCTGACGCTCACGTCATACTACAAATCTTCTAAACCTAAAAGCTCATCAACGCCGGAGCTCTTTGGGCGCCCACAGCCCGCGCTTGTACTTCTCCACGTGGCTCAGCAGCTTCTTCCGCTGCTGGACGCTCATGCCAAACTCCTTGAGCTTCTCCGTCTTTGTGTCGTGCAGCAGCGCCTTCAGGTCGGCGAACTTCTCGTCGTGCCCCTCGATCCCCAGAGCCGCGAGAAACACCGCAACCTCGCTCGGCTTCTCCCCGTCTTCGCCCTCAACCTCCGCGGAGAACCGCCTCGCGACGGAAACCCGCGACGCGGATACGACGCACGGTCGCGCGAGGATCGCGCCCGAGGCGCGTCTCGCCAAGTTGGCCAGCATCTCCCGGCGCGCGCGCTACGCAGTGGCGAGAGACGCAACCCGGTTGTGAAAAAAAATGGACTAAAATTTTCATCTCCTCTCTCTCGCGTCTCGTCAAAACTGCGCCCCCCCCCTCGCGCCGGGTGGGTGCGTCCCCGTCGTCGTATCTTCCTCACGCCGAGTGCGTCGGCGGCATCAACCCCGGCCCGGTGTCCATCGCCCTGCCCCACACGTCCCCCGCCGGCACCGACGCGTACTTTGGCGAGAAGTCGTAGCTCGCCAGGTCATCCGCGCTGCTGAGGTGCACCCCGTCTCTGGGGACGACAAACGCGACGTGCCCGACGGCGGCGCGCAGCGCGTCCGCCTGCGAGGGCCCCCGGGTGCCGAAGGGGTACTCGTGCAGGGGCACGTCCCCCGATTCGATCGCGGCGTTCACCGGGTCGACGATGGACCACGCCGCCTCGAGCTCGTCGCCGCGGACGAAATGCGCCTGGTGGCCGTGCACCGCGTCGAGCAGGAGCCGCTCGTACGCCCTGCGGGGAGCCTCGCCCGCGGCTTCCTTGCGGAGCTGCTCCGCGCGCCACCGGCCGGAGAGCTCCATCTCGCTCGGAACGGGTTGGACCCCCAGGCCGGGCTCCTTGATCGTGAGCTTCATGTACATCTCCTCGTGGGGTTGGAGCCGGAGGACAAACTCGTTCGGACCGGCGTACGCGTTTTGCGCCTCCGGGTTGGCCACGTCAGCCGCCGGTTGGTCGCCGAATATGTCCCCCGGCGTTTGCCTCAGCTGAATTCGAATCTCGCTCCGCTTCTCGTTCAGAGCCTTGCCCGCCTTTAAGATGAAAGGCACGCCGTCCCAGCGCTCGTTCCTGATGTTCAGGACGATCATCGCGAACGTGGGCGCGCGAGAGTCGGCGGCGACGCTGGGGTTGTCCTTGTACCCGAGCTTACCCTCGTGCGCGACGTACTGTCCGGCGACGACTCTGTGTTCGACGTCCACCCTGTCCACCTGCCTCAGCACCTTAAGCTTCGCGTCCCTGATGTCCTCCGGGTCTAAACTGACCGGTCTGTCCATGGCGAGGACGGCGAGAATTTGGAGCAGGTGGTTTTGGAGGACGTCGCGGATGATGCCGTGCCTGTCAAAGTAGTCGCTGATCGCGCCAAACGGTTCCTTGTGGATGATCTGCACGTTCGCGATGTTGTCGCGGTTCCAGATGGGCGTCAGCAGCCGGTTGGCGAACCGCATGACGAGCAGGTTATCGATCACCTCCTTGCCCAGGTATCGGTCGATGCGGTAGAGCGATTTCTCCATCCAAGCCTTGGCCAGGTGGCGGTTGAGCGCCGCCGCGGAGACGGCGTCGGAGCCGAAGGGCTTCTCCAGCACCAGACGGGTCCATCCCCCGTCCACGGCCCTGCCCCCGCGGTGCACCGCGTTCGCCACCGGAGGGTACAGCTCGGACGGCATGGCGAAGTAGTAGAGGCGGTTGCGGCGGAGGTTTTCCCCCGGGTTCTCCGCCTCCCAACGCTCGACGAGGTCGAACGTCTGGCGAAGGGACTCATCCGCGGTGGATGCGGCGTCGTCGTCGATGCTCGAGCTGGAGTCTGAGGCGCGTCGGGCGCCGGAGACGACGGGTGGGAACATGCGCGCGTACCGCGTGCGCGTGAGGAAGTCCACGAGGCAGTGCTCGGGGCACGCCGGGTAGGTGTGCTCGCCGAGTGAGACGGAACCCATCGAGATTCGCCTGGATCCCGGCGCGGAGGACCTCGCGGATTGGGGCGCCCTGTCGGGGTCGCCGGCCGCGCCGATGTCGTCCTTGTCCATGCGAGGGGAGTCCAGCTGGTAAATCGTGGTTCGTGCGAGCGTTTCGGCGCATCCGCCGATGTCCGCGCGCGTCGGGGGCGCGTGGAAGAGCCCGTCCAGGTCCATGCTGCTGCTCTGGCGATTCAGGGTGTGGAAGGAGGCCTGCCTCTGATGCCCCCCGGAACCCCCGGAGCCGGCCAGGCCGCCTTGGCCCGCGAGCGCAGCCCTGGGGGTTTCCCACGCCTGGCGTATCGCAGCCGCGACGAACTCGTGGAATTGCTCGTCGGTCAGCTCGGTCCTTCCCACGCCGACGATCCTGGCCCGCGGGGGCAGGTGCCCGGTCAGGTACAGCTGGAACAGCGCGGGTAACAATTTACGTCGCGCGAGATTGCCAGTCGCGCCCAGCACCACGAAGGTGAGGCAGTCCCGTCGGGACTGTATGTGCGCCGGGAGCGGCATGGCGTCGCTGTGAAAACACCGTCGGACGCTTCGCGGCTCTCGAACGAACCGCGCGCGCGCGGGTCTGTGGGGCGTCCGGAGAGCCCCCAACCCTGAAAAGCGCCCAAAAGTGCGATTGACGAGAAACGCATCCCGACAAAGCTGCAAAGCGAGCTCGTGAGGGTCTGGCGCCGACACTCGCCCGATGCGCCAGGGCCCCGGCCTCGGAGGCGTCGGTCCGTTTCGTCTGCCGACCCGAGGCCCGGACGGCCAGCTAGAGATCCACAGGCCCAACTGCCTGTGCTGCATCGGTCCGCCCGACGACGCCTTCGAGCGCTCCTGCGCCGCCGTCGTCGCCCTGCGCATCGACGGCGTGGGTCCCGCCGAGGCTGAGAGGTTCGTGCGGCTGTGCACGCGCGCGGGCGGAGGAGACGCGACGCCGCTGAGCAAGGGTAAGCTCAAGGCGGCGTGTAAGAGCGTTCGATCCAAGGCGTCCGGTGCGCCGCCGCTGGATCTGGCCACCGTGGAGTCGATGCAACGGAAGGTGCTGGAGTGCTACGGAGTGCCGACTGACGAAGCATCGGGCGGGGCGAACACGGGGGCGTCGGTCTCGGCCGATCGCCAACGGTAGCGAGCGGAGGACACGAGGAAGATGTCGACCGTCCCGGAGCATCCGCTCGTGCGCATGCACGCCCGAGCGTCGCATCCCGAGACCCGCGACGGGACGGCGCTCGCGTGGATACCCGACCCAACCGCGTCGTCCCCGAAGATCGTCCGATGGTCGTACGGCGAGCTCTGGTCCGTCGCCTCCTCCGCGGCCGCGAAGGTTCGTACCGCGCTCGAGGGCGTTCACGCGGCGAGACTATCCGATATGCAAGATATGGACGGCCTGTCGCCGACGGTGGGGCTCCTGGTCGAGGACGGCGTCGAGTTGCCGGTTGCAATCTTGGCCATCCTCTTGGCGGGCGGCGCCGTGGTCCCCGTCGGCGCGACTGATCCGCCGGCGAGGATCAAGGACGTCTTAGAAGACGCGGGGTGTTCCGTGGCGATCGCGAGCGACGACGCGGGCGACGGCGGTGCGACGCGGAGGCTGAGGGAGGCGTGGACGGAGGCTGGACGCGCCGACTTTACGGTCATACCCGCCGCGTCTCTCCTCGAGGTCAGCGAATCTCGCGAAGTTTTTTCCGCCGGCGAGTCGACGCCTCCGCCGGCGTTCCCGACGAACAAGCTCTCGCACGTATTCTTCACCTCCGGCAGCACCGGTCGGCCGAAGGGGTGCCTCGCCACGCACGGCGGACTGTCCCTGTACTGCGACGCGAAGAACAAGTCGCTGGGCGTGAGCGACGATTCGGTGGTGTTGGTCGCCTCGCCGCACTCGTTCGACCCCTCGCTCGGGGACTTTCTCGGAGCCTGGCGAGCCGGGTGCGTCGCCGCGACGGCGCCGCGGTCGCACCTGTTCGCGTCGATGGGCGCGTGCCTCGCGGCGAGCGGCGCGACGCACGTGCTCACGACGCCGTCCATGCTGTCCACGATCAACCCGGCCACCGACGTTCAACCGAACCTGCCGAATCTGCGAGTGGTGGCTTTGGGGGGCGAGCCCATGCCCGAAGCGCTCGCGCGCGCGTGGTTACCCGCGGTGCGCAGGTTGGTGAACGGCTACGGCGTGACCGAGTGCACGGTGTACCAGGCGTTTCGCGACGTCGAGTCCGTGGAGACGCGAAGAGCGATCGGCGGTTCAATCGCCGGCTGCGAGATGCTATTCGCCAAAGAACCAGGCGACGACCCGAGCGTTTTACTCGACACAGCTGGCGACCCCGACGGGACCCTCGCCGAGGTTTGGTTCGCGGGACCGCTCGTGGGTTTGGGGTACGCCAACGCACCAGTGCTGACGTCGGAACGGTACTCCGTGAACGTTCACGACGGACGACGTTTTTTCCGAACCGGCGACGTGTGCAAACTGGTTCGACGCGGAGACGGTTCAGCCCACGTGGAGGTCGTCGGTCGCCGCGACTCGCAGGTGAAGATCAACGGCCAGCGCGTGGAGCTCGGCGAGGTGGAGGCGGCGGTGTGCGCCTCGGCTCCCAGGCTGGTCGCCGAGTGCGCGGTTTCGACGCCGAGGCTCGACGCGGCGGAACCGCGATCAAAGGCGATCGTCGCGTGGTGCGTTCCCCCGCTCTCCAGTGGCCGACGCCCGAAAACGCTCGAAAACGCCGGTGGGCGGGAGTCCTTCAGCGCGCTGAGAGCCGACGCGCTTCGATGGCTCGTCGCGTCGCGCGTTCCGCCGCACATGGTTCCCTCCCGGTTCGGCGTCGCGTGGGTCGGTTTGCCGACGACGGCGACCGGTAAGGCGGCGAGGTCCGTCGTGGCAAAGTGGGCACCCCCCCCGCCGCCGAACAGGGAAGGAAACACCACTCACGCGGGTTCGGGGGAAGAGACGGAGGCGGTATACGGACGCGGATTCGAACCGGGGACCTCGGAGACGCGCGCCAGGGTCGACGCGTTCGCCGGGGTCGTCGCGGACGCGTGGTCCGCGGAGCTGGGATCTGAGGTTACGTCGTCTTCCCGATTCGCCGAACTCGGCGGCGATTCCGTCGCCGCGCTGCGCGTCTGCCAGGCCATCGCCGCCTCCTTCGCGGACGACGACGACGACGCGTCACCGGGCACGTCGTCCGGGTCGATGAACGGACGTAAGGACGGAGGAGGGACGTTCGGGGAGGCGCTCGTCGGCGCGCTCGCGCCGGCGAGGGTCGTAGCCGGAGCCGGTTCGATTTCGCTCGCGGCGCACGTCGCGTCGCTGAGATCCGCGGCGATCGTCGGGGAGCTGGGCACGCGCGCCGCCGAGCTCGCGCGGGGCGATTCGGACGACGGCACCCTCGACGGCACCCCGACGGCGATCGCCGGGGACGGGGACGGGGACGGGGAGTCGGCACCCACCCCGGGGGATCGGCGAACGGAGGAGGGCGCGTCGTTGCTTCGTCGCGCGGCGTTTGAGGGCGACGCCGAGTGTGTCGAGCAACTCCTCGACGCCGGGGTTGACGTCGAGGGTGCCGTCGGGGTGCCGTCGAGGGTGCCGTCGTCGACGCCGCTTCACGTCGCGTGCGGCGGGGGATCGAGGGACCGCGACGGGCGCGCCGCGGCGGCGCTCCTCTCGAGGGGCGCGAGTCCTCGGGCGAGGAACCGACGGGGTCAGACGGCGTTTATCGTCGCCGCCGCGAGAGGGCCAAACTCGCTGCTGGCGCAGATCCTCGAGCGCGGCGGCGACGCGGGCGCGGCGGACGACGACGGCCAGACGGCGCTGCACGTCGCCGCGAGGGCCGGAGCGCCCGCGAGCGTCGTCGCCGCCGTCGCCGCCGCCGCGGACGGAGCGCCTTCGCCGATTACGATTTTTAAAAACGCGCGAAACGACAAGTCGTCCCGCGGGCCAAAGGCGAACTCGCGAAACGACAAGTCCCGGGGGGGTAGCACCACGGCGGCGCGGAGGAACACGCACGGCGGAGGAGGGGTCCGGGCGGTGGATCGCGTGGACGCGTGGGGCCGGACGCCGCTTCACTGGGCCGCGGTCAACGGGCACAGAGCCGCGTGCGTCGCCTTGCTCGACGCCGGGGCGAGCACTAATTTGACGGACGACGCGGGCGAGACCCCGACGGCCGCCGCGGAGCGTCGCGCGCTGTGCTCGGCGAGAGAGAGGCCGGACGGGGCGAGGGCGTCCACCTGGGGGGACATAGCGACGCTCCTGGGGGGTTCGGGGCGGACCAAACATCTCAAGGCGCGGCTGGCGGCGCGCGCGAGCGAGGGCGGGTGATTTTCGCGCCGGCAAAAATTATCATAATAAATCGTGTCCATCGTCTCGCGAAAAGAAGAGCGGGAGCGTCGAGACGGTACCTTCGAAAAGGCAGTCGTCAGTCGGAGACGCTGAGTGCCCTTCGCGCCGCGCGCCTCCTGCCGAGGAACTCGTGCCACGCGCTGTCCAGCGGCCGGCCGTCGATCGACGTCCACGGCACCACCATGTTGTGCCGCCCGATCATTTCCTTGTACACCGCTCGGCTGAAGAACGAGCCCATGTTCCCTATGAACACCTGCCCGTGTGCGAGGAAGTCGAGCGCCTCGAGCGCGCCCTCCGTCTCTTCCTTGCCGATGTCCATCCTGTTCTCGATCCAACCCGAGCCGTGACGGAGCTTGGACCGATCGGTGTCCAGCCAGTGGACGTCGTGCTTCTTCTGCTCCTTGGCCCACGCGATGGCATCCGCCTGGTCCGAAGCGAGCAAGATGTCCGTCACCCCGTACTTTTTCGTCAGGCGCTCGATCGCGCTGTCGTATCCACGCGGGGCGATGCAAGGCCTTCCCCGCCCGTGTTCCCACTCCCACGACGTCATCCGCTCCTGCTGCTCCACTCGGTCGCACGCGTCGCCCATCCGCATGTGAATCGACATGAACACCCTGTTTTTGGTGCTCTTCGGGAGGTTGACGTTGGAGACGACGCGGTTGCTGCACGTGTTCCTGTATCCCTCCGTGCACGCGTTGAGGGGCATGGACCAGCGGAACATCCACCCGTGGAGCAGCTTCGAGATGTACTGCGATTGGGGCTCGCCGCACGATCTGTCAAAGATGCAGGAGCGCTGCGACCAGATGTTCCTGGCCGTCTTCAGGGCGTCCTCGTCCGCGGGCGCCTTCGACGGCGTCGTCACCCCGAACATGCAGTTCCACGCGTCGTTCGCCGCGCAGTCCAGGTATCGGCCCCATCGTTCCTGCTTCGGGAACACCGCCTGCGCGCGAGGTGGCGGGGCGTCGTCCTTTGACGTTTTCACAAACTTCTCCCAGTCCTCCGAGGCTTTGCTGGTGTACTTGCCCATGGTGATCTTGCACTGCATGCCGCCGCACCAGTCGAACGTGTTCACCGGCGGCACCACGGCGAACATCCGCGCGAACACCGCGTCGAGCTCGTCCGGGTGCGTGCGACACTTGGTGAAGTCGACGTCCGGGAGGTACTCTCGCCCCTTCGCGACGTTGGCCTTGCCAGCCCCCAGCATGCCGTCCAGGGCCTGCTGCATGGAGCACGCGAGCGGGAAGGCGATGCCGGAATCGGTGAACCTGTTGTGCTTCGGACCGAGCATGACGGGGGCTTCGCCGCCGGATGGCTTGAGCGACGGGATTGACGGGATCCACGAAGACTTCTTGGGGGCGGGCGTTGGGTCCGCGGCGGGCGCCTGGTCTGCGGCAGGCGCCTGGTCCGCGGCGGGAGCCTGGTCCGCGGCGGGCGCCTGGTCCGCGGCGGGCGCCTGGTCCGCGGCGGCCTGGTCCGCGGCGGGCGCGGGCGACGATGCGTCCTCGGCGGCGTTGAGTGCCGTCTCTGCGGGGGAGGATGGATCCGGGCCGATCGACAACGGAGCCGCGGCCGCGGCCGAGGCCGACGGGGTGGCGCGCGGCGCGTCGTCGAGCAGGTGGTCCGTCAGCCTCTGCCCGTATCCGCTGACGTGCATGAACGTGGGCACGACGAAGAGGATCGCGAAGATGATCATCGTCATCGAGATCGCCCGGCGCCTCTGCGGGTCGACCGGGAGGAGGGTCGAGAACGGGTTCGCCGAAGCCGCGTCCGGGGTGGGAGGTTCCGATCCGTCCATCGGGCCCTTCACGTCCACCTGCGCGTCCATCGCCACGTCCACGATCGTCGCGTCGTCATCTACACGGACGGTCGATGATCCCTTCGCCGGCGAGGACGTCCGGCTCATGACGACGGGTGCGTGGCGCGCGCGCGACGGTGTCGATCGAATCCGCGGCCCGCACGTCGGAATATTCGGGTGCCGTCCGGACGCGCGTCCAAGAAAGCAGAGTGTGGCAGCGCGCGGCGCGCGGCAGGGCTCTTTGGGACTCTTTGGAGCTGCGGACCGCGTTTTCGAATCTCGGCCAGATCTCGCCGCACGGGCACGCGCTCACGATGAGCGACGACGAGTACACCGACGACGACTCAGCCTCGGACGCCCCCAACGACGATGGGCTCGACGGCAAGACCCTCTACGAGGTCCTCGGCGTCGCCAAGGAGGCCACCCCGAGCGAGGTTAAGAAGGCGTACCACCGCATGGCGTTAAAGCTCCACCCCGACAAGAACCCCGACGACCCCGACGCCGCGAGGCGGTTCCAGACCCTTCAGAAGGTCTACGGCGTCCTCGGCGACGCGGACAAGCGCAAGGTTTACGACGAGACCGGGCGCATCGACGACGCCGAGCTCAGCGGTGACAAGTTCGACTCCCTCTACGAGTACTACCGGGGCATCTACAGGAAAGTCACCGAGGAGGACGTGGACGCCTTCCACGACTCGTACCGCGGCGGCGACGAGGAACGTCGCGACGTCGTCGAGGCGTACGTCAAGTTCAGAGGGGACATGGCCAAGGTGTTCATGTGGGTGATGTGCAGCGAGGAGTCGCTGGACTCGCACAGGTTCGCGGACATCGTCGAAGCCGCCGTCGCCGATCGAGTCGCCCCGAAGTTCAACGCGTACCAGGCGTGGGTGAAGGCGATTCGGAAGAAACCCGCGCCCAAGGATCCGCTCAAGAAGCGGTCGGGGAGGAAGCTTGCCGGCGGCGGGAAGGGCCGCGGGGGTAAGGGCGGCGACGGTGACGGCGACGGCGACGGCGGGAACCTGATGGCTCTGATCCGGGCCAGGGGAGCGTCCAGGGCGGCGGCGGCGGACGACCTCTTCGCGAGGCTCGAGGCCAAGTACGGGCACGACGACGGAAAGAGGAAGAAGAAAGGCGCGACCGGCGTGAAGAACGCCGGCGTCGCGAAGAAGAGGGGAGGAAAGTGAGAGACGAGGGGAAGGCGCCCGGGGGGGAGGGGGGGCACACCGACCAAACAGAAACAAACAAACAAACATCCGAAAGCGACGCCACTCGTCGACCGGCGGGTACGAGTATCGCCGCGCCCCACCCGCTCACTGCGTCAGGAACCCGCGTGGAAAGTCCCGGCGGTTCCCGCTCCACGCCCCCCACTCCACGTCCCACTCCACAACCGCGCCGTCGCCGCCCCCGCGGAGAACCCCAATCGCGGTCCCCGCCGAATCCGTTCGCACGACGAGCGCCTCGCACGTCCCTTCCCGCCGCATGGTATCCGCGGTTTGCGCGCACGAGCCGTCGGCGACGCGCCACACCTTCACGCCCCCGTCGCCGGGGAGGAACAGGTCGCCCTTCGTCCCGCCCTCGCTCCCGGACAACAGAAAGTCGCACCGATGCTTTGCGACGCTTTCACCCGCGCCCCCGCGTCCTCTTCCCAAACCCCCGCGATAGGGAAGAACCGCGAGCGCGGTGACGAAACCCTCGTGCCCGCCCGCGAACGAACGCGTGTACACGAGTCGCACGTCCGCGCCGTGGCCTTTCCGGTGCTTTCGGTGCACCGCCCACGCCTGGACGTTGCGATCGGACCCGGCGGTGAACAGTGAACCGGCGTCGGGGGCGACCGCGACGGCACGCACCGCGGCGGCGGCGTTCACCGCGCACGCGGGATACAGCGGCGCGCCGTGCGCGTCGCCGGTTTCGCCCCCCACGCGAGTGTTCAAAACGCGCGACCAGACGCAGACGATGCCGTCGTTCCCGCCGGTGACGACGGCGTCGGGGCCGAGCGCGGGAAAAGGGGCGATTGCGGCGACGGCGTCGGCGTGGCGGTCCATCTTCGTCGCGACGCCCCACACGTCGAGCTTGAACCTCTCCCACGCGGCGCGCTCGTCCGTCTCTGAATTTGGCTCATCAGGGTCGTTTGGCTCATCAGGGTCATTTGGCTCATCAGGGCCGTTTGACTCATCAGGGCCGTTTGACTCATCAGAGCCATTTGGCTCATCAGGGTCGTTTGACTCATCAGGGTTATTTGGCTCCGCCTCCGCCTCCGCGACGACGTCGCACACCGCCCGGGGAATCTCCCATCGGTACACGCAGTGCTCCCCGTGCACGGGCGAGGACAGGTACAGGACGCCGTCGGTGCCGTCTCGCGTGTCCACGTGGCACATCGCGAGGCACCTCGCGCGTTTGCTGACCCACTTGTTACCCCGGAGCTGCGGTCGCAGGCGAAACGCGTTCGCGAAATCCGGATGCGGGCCGAGCACCGGGGTCTCGACGAGCCGCCACCTCCCGCGGGTCATCTCGAACCGCACCCACGAGCCGTTGTCGAACGCGGCGAAGAGCCGCCCGCCCCCGCCCTCGGAGTCGTTCGACTCGGGGTTATTCGCCGCGCGACCCGAACCGACGCGTTTGAGGATACGAACCGACCCGGCGGCGTCGTTCCACGGCTCCGGCGCGTGCACGGCGTCGAGCTCGGTCCACGCCGAGTGCGTCGTTTTCCCGCGCGCGTTTCCGACGTTTTCCGACGATGACGGCGCCGGGCGGTGAAACCGGCGAATCGATCCGTCGGCGTATCCGCAGAAGATCGTCTCGAAGCATCCTGCGCCGCCGGCTGCGACTCGATCGGTCTCGACGAACACGGCGGTGACGCCGATGGGGTCGGATCCGTCGACGACGGCGCGCGCGCCCTCTCTGCCCCGCACCAGCGCGGGGCTGACGTCTTTGGTATCCAAGTCGGTCTCGTTCGCGGGGCTGACGTCTTTGGTATCGAAGCCGGTCTCGTTCGCGTCTTTCGCCGCCTTTCCGTTTCCGTCGCCGCGGCGGTGCGGGGCGGGGGTTCGAGGCGCGAGACGGTCGACGCCGACGCCGCCGCTGCTCGTTTTCGGGGCGACCACCTTGCGCGGGACGCCGCCGTTGGACGCGCCGGCGATGGTATCGGTCCGTCCGTCGCCGTTCACGACGCGGGACTCGTCGATGCTCCCGAGGTGCGGGGCGCGCGTCGCGATGGCGGCAGATCGCGCGCGTGCCTCGCGGGCGCGCAGATGCGCGCGGCGTTTCTCGAGCGACGCGGCCGCGGCGCTCCTCGCGGCTTCGAGGAACGCCGCGTCGCGATCGTCCTCGGCGACGGCGCCTGATGACGCCGCGGGGTTCGCGTCACCGGCCGTCTCGGCCGTCTCGGAAGCGCGAACCGCGGACGTCACCTCGGTCATCCAAACGGAGAAACGCTCGGCTCGTCCGAGGAGACGCGCGGCGACTGGGGATCGCGCTCGGGGACGACGGGTGCGACGCGGGGTGCGCGGTGCGGAGGCGCCGGATCGACGCTCGCGATGGATTCGGGGGAGACGCGCTTCGGAATCGCGCGCGGGGTCGAGACGCGAGGCGCGATGTGCGCGCGACCGGGCGCGGAAGGGAGCCGGAGAGTTCCCGGGCGTTTTTCAGCGTCGGCCGCGTCGAGGCGCGGATCGAGCTCGAAGGACGGATGATGACGCGAAAACCTGACCCAACGGTCGTCGGAAAACTCCTTTTTACGAAGGTTTTACACAGGGTAGTTGGCTCGCCGCACTCCCCTTCTTCACTGCTTGAGAGCCCTGATGCAGTTGTCCCTGTCCTGCGGGGCGAAGATCAGGTTCTCGCTAGAGTCCAGCTTGATCTGGTAGGGCGCGAACTGGCCGGTGGGCCACTGCGGCGCCCTGAACCAGTGCGACACGATCGTGCCGGGCGCCCAACCGTCTGGCCCCCTCGCGATGCAGCACTCCACCCTGTCGCCAACCTTGAACCGCAGCTCCACGTCGGGCGGCTCGCCGGGCTCGGGGTTCTCCGGCGGCGGCGGCCAGTGCCTCGTCTCGCCCTTGTGCCAGGCGTCGAAGTACTCCGCGGGCGGCATCATCTCGTCGATGTCGCTCTGTTCCACGTCAACCGCCTCGCACGGGACGCCGAAGACGGTGCCGACGTTGCCGCCCTGGTCGTCGCCCTTGTAGATGATGCGCACGGCGGTGTCGATGGGGGCGCAGTTGGGGTCGCCGCATTGAACCTGCGTTGGGGAAGGGGGACGTGGATGGGCGCGGTTAGGTTCATGCGGTCGGCGACGGGGCGAAACCCGCGGAGATCGGGTCTCGCGCCGGGAGAGATCTGCACGTGCGAGGCGCGATCGATCGGCGGGGGGCGCTTTGGGGGTTAGGGGCGCGCGCACCTCGGAGACGTCGACGACGCAGTCGTGGTTGGCGAGGTGCTCGGGTGGAATGTATGACTCGACCCACTCCTTGACCTGCTTGATCGCGGCCTTGAGGAAACGGGAAGGAGAGGGAAGGCTGGTCAGTCGCGTGTCCGTGGGCCGAATCGCGGTGCGCGACAGGGAAGATTTAAGAAAATTGGACGCGAGGGTGCCCAGAGGCGAGAGGCGCCGAGGGTTCTGGGCCCGAGTCACTCACCCTCTTCTTCTGTTCGGCCTCGGCCTCCGCCTTGTTGGGCAGCTTGAAGGGACCCGCCATGATTTTACACGGGCGTTGTTTCACACGACGCACGAGAGAATGGCCGCGGAAATGGACGACGCGGCGGCGGAAGAAAAATGTCCAAAAATGCATGCCCTTGTCGCAATCGACCAGGAAAAATCGCCACCTTCTGTATTATTCTCTGCCCCCGCTCCTCTCGCGTCAACCCCCGAAGCAGCACCATCCCTTCCCCGAGCCCTCCGCCCTGATGCACCCGTTCGCATCATCCGGCGCGAAGATCAGCCGACCGTCGTCGAGCTGCACCTGATAGGGCGCGAACATGCCGGGTGGCCAGTCGCCCTGCCTGAACCAGTGCATGGTCACCGCCCCGGGCGCCCACTCCCTCTTACCCACCTTGCACTCCACCCTCGCGCCGAGCTCGAACCTCAGAGTCACGTCGTCCGGCGGCGGCGGCCAGTGCGTGGGTTTACCCTCGTACCAGTCCTCGAAGGTCGACCCCGGGGGCATGCGCTCGTCGAGAGCCTCTCTCGTCAGCTCCACGGCTTGGCACGGAAAAGCAAACGCCGTGCCAACCGGACCTTCCGCCTTCCCCTCGTAGATGATTCGCACCGCGGTGTCTATGGGGGCGCACTCGGGGTCGCCGCATACGATCTGCGGGAATGTGGGTGGTGCGGGTGGGGCGATTTCCGGTCAATCGTGGCGTTTCGATCGAACGGTCCTCGGCGCGATGGTCGAGACGCGTCATCCACGCGGGGCACAGATGTACTTCGGTGGTGCCGTCTGTCGATGAAGGCGTGAGGGGAAGCGGGGTGAAAGCGGGTACCGGGGCACGCACCTCCGAAACGTCGACGACGCACGTGCGATCCTTGATGTGCTTATCCGGGATGCGAGACTCGACCCACTTCTTGATCCGGGCGATCGCCTCCTGGAGTGGTGGACAGGGAGGGGTGCCGAGGTGAGATGGCTTTAGATAAGGGGCGGTGATGGGATCGGGCGACGCGAGGTTCGTGGAGCGCATCCCCGACGCACCCTCTTCTTCTTCGCGGCGTCCGCATTTTCCTTGGTGGGAAGCTTGAACGGACCCCCGTTCATGTTCGCGTTCGGTCTGACTTCCTCCGCGCCACGCGCCACAGTCTGGACGCCCGACGAGGCTTCAGGCACAAAAGCGTCGCCTGCAGGGATGTATTTTCCGCCTGTGAGATTTCAGCGCCGGCCAGCAAAAATCGTCCGAAGCCTTCCATTGGCGTCAGTTCCCCCGACCTCGGTCGCACGCGCAGACGCGAGGATGGCAAAGTTCTTCAGCGGCGTCTTCAACTACGTCTTCAACGAGCTGCTGGTGGAGTCGCTCGCCAACAGCCGCGCGTTCCAGAGGTTCGCCGTGCGCACCGACAAGGCGATGAGGGAGGCGCAGGCGAGCGGCAAGCTCACGGACGTGGCGAAAGCCCCTGGCGAGGCGGCGAAGACCGCGACGGAGTACGGGAGGGCGGTGTGGGACGAGCTCACGCGGCAGGCGGCGGAGATGGAGCGGAACGCGAAGCAAAAGGCTGGCGGGGGGAAGTGAGAGATCTCCTCCCCACCCGGCCGCCACCGCGAAAATGTGTAAGATCAGAAGCCAACTTAGTGATATTTTTTCATGCCCGACTCCCAGAGTCGTATTATCAAACTCGTATTATCAAACGCGTCTACTGACCCGCGGCCTGGCCGTCCACCGCCTGGCGGTACTGGCACCCCGTCGCGCCCGGCCAGCAGCTCTGCCCGTTGGGGTTCTTCGCGCCGGGGCCGTATCCCGGCCGCCCGGGATAGTAGGGTCGGTGGTTAGCCTTGGGATCGGCGCGAACCGTGCACCTTCGCATGACGACGCCGTGCATGGTGACGCTGCCGAGCACCGACGCGCGCTCGCCGCTGTGCCTGTCGGCGGTAAAGACGTTCTTCCCGACGCTGCGGCCGCCGCAGTCGATGATGACGTTCTGCGAATTCTCCGCCCAAATCTCCACCATGTGCCCGTGAGGTTGCAGCTCCCTGTTGCCCTCGCCCCAGTACACCCCGTCCTTCAGCACGCACCTGTCCCTGTTGACGGTGTACCCGAAGCCCTTCTGGGTGTCCCGGGTGTTGTCGCTCCAGCTCCTGCCGCCGTAAAGTCTGCCGGTGGCCTCCCGCCAACCCGTCCGGCGCTCGTTGTAGTTGCGAACCTGGCGACCGGTGTACCCCTTATCGCGACCCGTGCCGGTGTTCATGCCAGCCTTCGTCGCGTCCACGCGCTCCCCCGCGCTCTCGATGCCGTACCGCGGAGTGCCGTCGGGTATCTTCGGGTCCCTGTCCCCGCCGTCGGCTTTCTTATACACGTAATAGTCCCTGGATCCCGCCAACGACGCGTCGATGCATTTTTGCAGGGTACGGTACGGCCGCCCCGCGGTGCCCTGCCCGGTGGAATCGCTCCCCGACGGCGACACGTATATGTCGCTGTACAGAAAGTATATGCAGTCCTTGCGCGGGTGCCCGAGGTTCTGGTTGCCCGGATGGCCCGGGAAGGCGCCGTGGCCGACCATGTAGTTGCTGGTGGACGCAAACTGCCCGACGTGAACCGACCTCGCCGACTGGTCAAACGTGTACGTGCCGTGGCCGACGCTGCGCGCGGGGGGGTCGCCGCCGTCGGTGCCGTTGGGCAGCGCGTGATCGTAGTGCGAGGTTTGCGAGTCGTCGTAGGTCAGCGCGCCCTTGTCGATGTAGACGCCCTCGTGCGGCGCAGCCGCGTCGTACACCGTGGACTGTCGAACCGCGGTGATGTGAACATTCGTCAACGAGGCCGACTCGTAGCCGATGCCGCGAGCGAGTGGGTCGACCTCGATGCGCACGACGATGCCGCCGCTGATGACCGCGGTCGCCTTCGCGCCGTAGCCGTCGCCGCCGCTGAAGGTGACGGTCGGAGGATACATGTAACCCTTGCCGCCGTTGGTCACGGTGACGTGCGAGACGTAGCACTTTTTGGTCGCGGCGCAAACCGTGTCGTTGGCGCTCAGCGTGACCATCGCCGCGGCGCCGTACCCCGGCGCGCCGCCCACGGAGGACCCGTCGAGGTAACGGAGGTTATTCGTGGGTCCGATGAGCTGAAACTCGTCGTCGGCGGTTCCCAGACCGAGCGCCGCGTCGAGCCCGTGGCCCTGAAGAGACGCAAACTGATGAATGGGCGGATTGTTCGAAACCCTGCATCGGTTCATCTCAGCCTCCGTCATCCCGCTGTTACTCCACATCCAGTACCCCATGTCCTCGCCGATCGACGCGTTCTTGGTCTGGTTCCTGTACCCAAAGTGCGTGCGCACCTGGTCCTGGTCGTTACCTCGCATGGCGCCAAACTTGTGGTAGTTGTTGGACACCCGAACCAGCTCCTGGTGTCCGGGTTTGATCGAGCCGTCCATCCAAGCCTTGCCGAGCGGCGGTAACAGCGGCCCGCGGTCCTCGGGGTTCCTGGCCTCCGGACAGAAACCCGGCGTGGCGCAGTTCTGCGACGCCGAGACACCCGGCAACCTGTTCTGGCCGTTCGGCATGCCGGTGACGTCGTAGGGAATCGACGTGTCCGCCTGGCCGTTGGTCCAAGACCCGTGGCTCTGCTCGGGGTCCAGCTCGTCCCAGCCCTTGCCCTGGTTGCTGTAGTAGCCAACCTTGGCCGGGTCGGCGAAGTCGAGAATCCGCTCGTTGGGGGTCACGATCACCTTCGGCGTCTGCGGCTTAAACTTGACCACCGGCGCGGACGAGTAGTACCGCCCCGGGAAGGTGATATCCACGCGGACGACGGCGCCCTGCGCGTCGCACACCGCCCAGGAGTTATCGCACTTCGGATCGTACTCGCCCAGCACCGCGATCGCGGTCGCGTGCTCGCCGGGAACCCACGACGGAACCGGCCCCCCGTCGGAATCCTCCCCGGACGAGAAGCAGCTTTTATCGTCGGGCCCGCCGGAGCACTCAAAGTAGACGTCGGGGGGCACGAGGTACCCGGAGCCGCCCTCGGTGACCCTGACGTTGTGGACGATCTGCCTCTTGGCGCTGCCCGGATCGCCGTCCGCGACGGTGGATATCGTCGCGGTCGCCGCGGCGTCGACGCCCTGGTTGTAGCCCCGGCCGCCGTCGTGAACGGTGACGGACGTGATCGACCCCGCGTCGTTCACGGCGCAGGTGATGTTATAGCAGCACCCGCCGCCGCCTTCGAGCGTGATCGTCGGCGCGGTCGCGTACCCCTTACCCCCGGACACCACGGTGATGTTGCCGACGGAGTCGCTCCTGTTCGTCGTGACCACCGTGCCGTCCAGCAGCTTCATCGAATACGGATAGGTGAGAAAAGAGCTCTCGCCGCCGTACCCGTCGACGACGAGCTCCGCGCCCGAGCCGATCGTTCCCGGGCGGCTCCCCGCCGGGTACTGGCTCGCCGCCGCCGCGGGTCCGAATATGGGCGTCACGCAGATGATCTCGGTGCTCGAGATGTAACGCACGCGGCCGCCGTCCTCGCCGACGATGTGGGAGACGTCGTCCTCTTCGTAAGCCCCGCCGACGTCCGCGGTGTTGACCCCGCCGAACCTGCACTTGAGGTACTTGGACGGGAGGAAGTTGGTGCCGGTGACGACAACCTCGGTGTTCCCCGCGAAGGGCCCGCGCGCGGGCCAGACGCTGAACTGGTTCGTCTTGATGTTCGTCACCGTCGGTCTCTTGTCCTCGTATCGCCAGACGGCGTACGCGTTTTCGTGGAACTTTTCACCGTCGTTGGTGACGCGAACGCGGCACGTCGTCGGCGCGATCTCCTCGTTCGTCCGTCCCGGGACCTTGTGCGGCGGGGACTCGCACGCGATCTTGGTGTAATCGATCCACGCGGCGGGGACCCAATCCGACTCGGTAATCTCGTCCACCCCCGCCGGTAACCCCGCCGCGGTGAGGTTCTCCCCCGTCCCGGCGTTCTGGTCGAGGTCAAAGTAGCACTGCCACATGCACATCAGGGAATCGCTCGGGTAGAACGTGCCAGTGACGGGCGGTCCGTTACCCGAGCTCATGGGGTCGACGTTGTGCGGGTGCGGCGTCCCCGGTCCCCCCACGGGGCCGTTGTATCGCTGCGTGGTGCCCGGGATGTACATGTCGTACTCGGCGACGCCCGCTCGGGTCCACTCCAGCCCAGCCGCGGTGATCGTCACGAGCGTGCCGCCGATGTATGGCCCGGTGGCGTTGTCGAGGACCCACCTCTCGACAACCTTCGAGGGGTTCAAGCCCGCGTAGACCCGCCCTCCGGAGAGCGGGATCGCGGAGTTGAGGCAGTCGAGGCACCCGGGCTGGCTGTTGTCGAAGATGAACTTGAGGAAGGTGCCGGACCCTTTCGTGTAGACCAACGGCCATCCGCTGAACTGCATGCCGTCGTTCGCGACGGTTATGTGAGCGGTGTCCGGCGTGGCGCGCGGAGGGGTCACGCACCTGATCATGGACTCGCTTACGTACTCGGCGTCCACCTCGTCGAACTGAGACTCGGTGGCGAAGCGAACCTTAGCGACGCGCGAGCGCTTGAAGCCGGAGCCGTAGATGGTCAGAACCGTGCCGCCGGAGATGTGTCCCTTAGGAGGGGACAGCCACGTGATCTGTGTCGATGGGAAGGAAGACGCGGAATGGTCAGCGGGATACAACCACTGGCCGATAGGGCCGTTGTAAATGTTAAAAAAAGCGGCCCTCCGATTTGGGGGCAGAGGGTTGCGGGATGGGGCCAGAACGCGTACCGTCGGCGGCATAACGATGTCTTCGCTGATGCCGTAGAAGTCGTTCTGGGCCATCGCCGTGGGAACGGATGCGAAACAGGCCGCGACGGTGAGGAGGACCGCGTAAGCCACCCGCCCCATGGCGCTCCTGCGCCCCCGACCCGTGGGCCCAAACTTTCCAAGATAACAACGGTGCGAGTCGTCGCCCGACGCTCCCGCGCCCGAATGGCGATGGGAGCCCCGGACGCGCGTTTCGGGACTTTCGAACGTTCGCATAGGTGTTCGACCGTCCCCGACGTTCTCCCGCGCCTCGCAGTGGCGCAAAGCGCGCGGATGTGGCCCGTTTGGTCGTGCTGCCAGAAAGCAACAGAAGGGCCCATTTCCCATTTCAGGGTTCAATAGACCGTCGCCCATATAAAACCTGGTTCAAAAATTCATTCACACGACCCTAAAAACAAAGCCCAGGCTGGCATGTGCCACTCGGCAGCGGCTCGCTCGGTCCGATGTATTCTTGCGGGCGCTGCTTTTTGGTGTCTGTCTTGTCTGGCGCCCCACACCGTCGGGCGCCCGTCCGGCTGAGGTCGAAACGCGTAATCTGAGATGCCGACGCGATCGTTCTGGAGCGCCGTGGTTAATGGACTCAGTGCGTCCCACTCGCGACGCCCACCGTCTACCCCACATCCACCGCGCACCTCCCCGTCGTCCGACCGCCGATGCCAAAAACGCCCTCGGAAACGCCAAATCCGGGCGCATCCTCCCCGACCCGTCGTCGCCGTTGACCCGCGCTGACCGCCCGTTCCCGCGACCCCAACCGCGTCGCAGCCCTGTGGGAGTCCGTGAGGGACTTCAACGAGACGGACGCCAGAGGACGCTCGCTGCTGTACGTCGCCGCCCGCGCCGCGGACCCCGCCGCGGTCAAACGGGCGCTCGTCCTCGTCAACGCGGAGACGGCGTCCGCGCGAACAGCCTCGGGCAAGACCGCGCTGTTCGCAGCCGCCCGGGGCGGGTGCCGCGAGATCGTCGAGATCCTCGCGAAACGCGCCGACGCCGACCCGAACGCGCGCGCCCGAGACGGACGCACCGCGCTGTGGACCGCGTGCTACCACGGCCACGTCGAAGCCGCGCGCGCGTTGGTTTTACACGGAGCCGATCCGTCCGTTCCGGACGCGTGCGGACGGACCCCGCTCCTGGCCGCGTGCGCCACTGGATCCGACGCGTGCGCGCGGTTCCTGTTGAGCGGCGCGTGCGACATGCCACGTCGCGTGGACGCCGAGGTGAAGGAGGCGTCGGCCGGGTGCTCGCCCCTCTTCGCCGCGTGCGTGGACGGCGACGTATCCACCGTGACGAGTTTGCTGTGCGCGGGGGCCAAGGTGGACGCCGAGAACAAACACGGCCGGACGCCGTTGATGGCCGCGGCGATGTGCGCGCATAAACACGTCGTGCTCGCGCTGATGTGTCGCGGCGCGGATCCGAACAGGGCGGACGAGGGCGGAGAGACGGCGCTCCATCTGGCGTGTTCAGAAAACTATGGCGGGAACTGTTCGGGGTCCGGGGGCGGGTGCCGCGAGATCGTCGAGATGCTCGCCAAACGCGCCGACGCCGGCGCCCGCGACGCGCACGGGTTCACCCCCTTGCTCACCACGTGCTGGCACGGCAACGCCGCCGCGGTCGAGACGCTGATCCGAACGATCACGCCAAAAGGAAGGTTAAACCTGGACGAAGCAACCACCGACTTGAACCGCTCCCCGCTTCACGCAGCGTGTTGGCGGGGCGGGTATAGCTGCGCGGCGGCGCTCCTCGACGCCGGCGCTGATCTCGACGCCCGCGACGCCGACGGGCGCGCCGCGCTGTGGGCCGCCGCGCGCGCGGGCGACGAACGGTGCGTCCGTCTGTGCCTCGAGCGGGGCGCGGACGTGCACGGCTGCGATAAATTCGGGCGGACGGCGCTTCACGCCGCCGCCTTCGCCGACGACGCGGGTTGCGTCGCCGCGCTCCTCGCGCACGGCGCGGACGCGCGATCGTGCGATCGCGACGGCAACTCGCCGATCGACGTCTTCATGGACGCCGAAGGAGACGCGATGGACGACGAGAGGTTCTTAAAGTCGCCGGTGGCCGCGGCGTTGCGCGAGCCGAGAGACGGCGTCGTCGCGGCGAGATCGGCGCACGAGTCGCGGCTGAACCGGGTCGCGCACGACGCCCTCGTCGCTGCCAGACGAATGAAGGCGGCCGAGGACGACGGCACCCTCGATGGCACCCTCGACGGCACCCTCGACGGCACCCTCGACCCCCGGGCCGTCGCCCGCGTCGGCGACCTCGCGGACGAAGCCGCCAGGGCGTGGACCGAGGCTCGCGACGCGGCGCGATCGCGCCGCTTAGCCACCGGCGCGCGCGGTCGAAGGAGGACCCGCGCGCCGGGATCCAAGGACCCGCCGTCGGAGAACGCGGTGCGCGCGCTGGCGGCCGTCGCGGACGCAGCGCGCGAGGCGTGCGTCGCCGCCATCGAGGAGGCGTTCGGGACCGAGTCGTCTGATAAGATTCGATCGGCGCCGGCGTCGGGGAGGGCGAGTCGCGCGAGCGTGAGCGAACGGCTCGAGGTCGTCTCGAGACGGGCGAGCGCGTGCGGGGGCGCGATGGACGTCGAGGAGTGATGAGAAGTGTGTCGTTTCGGTATTACACCTAGCTAGCGGACGCCTCGCCCGCCAGCGTCGACTGTTAATATTTTTTCTCTGCGATTATTTGCGTGCGGTTTTGGTACAGCAGGTTGGCCACAACTGCTTTCGTTGTGAGGTTTTGTTATGAGGCAGGTTTGCCACAACTGCCCGAGCCGACCCCGTCTTCGTGCGCTCTGATAATATCGCGGGGTCCGGCTCTGCGTCGTCGAGTCCTCGAGGGCGTGTAATACATCAACCCGCTCGGCAGCTCGAATCCTCCGAGTTGTACTCGAGTTTTTTCCTGACCGAGTTGAACCTCCTCAGAAGCACTTCCTCGGGGGTCCCAGCGCCTGAGCACATCACCTCCAGAAAGTCCGGAAAGTCCATCGCCGAGTCGTTGGAAAACTCTCCAATGAACGTCGCGCACTCCGTCGCCGTCGTGTCCAGTTCCAGCTCCCGCAACGCCCCCTCCCTCAGCTCGTACACGGTTATTCTCCCATCTCTGTCACGATCCAGGCGGTTGAAGAGATCCTGCGACGTCTTCCACAGCTCCTGATCCAGCGCGCTCGGTCCACGGCCAGCGGGGGCGTTCGTGGGTAGCTCCTTCGACGCCAGGCAGCCCATTTTTGGGGCACCGCGCGCGCGCCCGAGGCCCGTGCCGTGCGGCGAAGCGCGTCCCGGAACTGTCCCGCGCGAAAGGTCGCAACCGGGCCGATTCTGGGCTGATTTGGCACGTGACGGTGTGTCGCTTCACACATACGGACGGACGCGGGATTTTTTTTTGGGGGGGAAAGGCTGGACTGCTGGAACAAAACCCATAGCCAAATAATGCCAAATAAAACGGAATGGACAGGCGTTTCTGGGAATGTTCCGAAAATTGGCGCGCAACGGAGCGCTCTGATTCCATCTGATGACTCTTCGGCGGACCGACGGGTGCTCGCTCCCTCTCCGTTATCCGTGCGACTGCGACTTCAACACCCCGCGCTCCCGAGCCACGACATTGTTTTCTGTGTGGGGGAGCGCGAAGTCGCGACGGGGGCTGGCGTCTCGGTGTGAGCGCCCGAGCGAGATGTCGGCAACGCGATGGGACGACTACGGAAGCGTCCCGCCGCCGACGCCGCTGTTCCGCGACGAGGAGACCCGGCGGCGGCGACGCGACTGGGACGACTGGGACGCGAGGGACCGGTACCGGGATGACGGTCCTTCGCTGTTTTCTGTTACGCTGTTCGGCTTCCTCTTCTTCGCGGCGCTCGTCGGGGTCGGGTACATCGCGAGCGGGGCGCGCGGGAGTCTGTGGGACAACGGGCCGAGGGCGCGAAACGTGGACCACCGCACGCGCACGGAGGCGGCGGACCTGGGGATGTGCCAGCCGCAGTGCGACTACGTGAACAACGCGGCGCCGAGATCGCTCATAATCTACAACACCACCTGGCGCGCGGGCCTCGCGGACCGACAGGACATGTACTCGGGAGTCCTCGCGCAGCTCGCGGCGATCACCTGCGCGCGCGTCGCGCTCATGCCTCCGAAGCTCGCGCTGGATCCCGGTCACAACAACGGCGTGTACATGCCCAACGAATGGCGATGGGACACCTACATCGCGAACCGATCGTTGGTGCCGTTTGCGTCGCCGTTGGACGTCGACGCGTACTACGACTACGCGTCGTACGACGAGGAAGCGTTCGACAAAGTCCCTCGCGAGCCTGTGCTCATGGATTGGAGCAACGACGCCGTCGTCATCGCGAGGGACTACATGGACCCGTACAATAACCCGGGGGTGGTCATCTTCGGCGATAACGCGAACGCGCTCACCGACGATAAGATCCTCGAGAACCTGCGGCGGGCGATCGAGTGCGCGCGGAACGGCGTGCCTTTCGTCTGGAAGATGAACTTCGAGATCGCTTGGGGGCCGAGGTACGACTGGTGGGTGCGCGAGTTCGTGGGCGACGAAGCCGGTAAAGCCGGGTTGATGTACGCGGTGAAACAGGCGTCGCTCGAGCGGGAGCTTCGAGCGGTCGGCGCGTTGGATCCCGGCGTGGGTCTGCGCGATTGCACCCTCGCGGAGGTGACGACGTCCGACGTCATCGGTAAGCTCGCGGACATCGCCACCGCGCGCGCCCTCTCCGCGTCTGGTCTCGGCAGGTCCGTCGAGGATCCCGCCGGGGATCCGGGGAATCCTGCGAATACATCCCCGGAGGAGGAGGACGCGTCCGGCGCCAAGTTCGCGGCGCTGCACGCGAGGCGCGGCGACGAGCTCGCGTGGTGCGACACGTCCCCCGAGGCGCTGGACGACTTCGTCGAGTGCGCGCTGGCCAACGCGACGGACCCTGACGTCCGCGCGGGCAAGGTGCCCGTGATCTGGTTCACGGACGACTCGGAGGAGTGGTACTGGAACGAGTCGACGGCTTCCATGCGAGCCGGCATGTTGCGGTACATCCGAAGGGACGGGGGCGATCACTTCCCCGGAGTGCTGTACGGCGAGAGTCTGGTGAACGCGACGGTGGAGGAGATGCTGGTGCGGGTGGCGGAGGAGATGGGCGTCGACGTCGGGGGTTTCGGCGCGGACAGGCGTCACGCCGGCGATAACTACCTCCGGTATCAAATCGGCGTCGAGATGATGCAACGCGCGGAGGCCAACGCGGATGCCTACTGGAACATCCACTACTCCTACCGCGGCGGTAAGCCGTTCAAGTACGGGACGTGCGCCAGGGGGCGCGGGCACCCGTGCGCCCGGGACGGGCCCGTGCTTCGCATGGCCAGGGGCGAGGAGGATGCGCTGGCCGAGTTTGACCACCTCCTGGACATCGGGAACAACGCGTACCTGGTGGGCGGCGTCGAGCTGCAGAGGGACCGCGAGGCGCTGAAAACCAACGCCACCGCGAACATCACGACGAACACTGACCCCGGGGGGGTCGTGACGGCGGGGAGGGACGAGAATGATGGGTAAATAGCGCGCCACCCTCGCGAGGGGGACGCCGCACCTTCGTTAAATCTTAACCGTAATAGATATTTTTCCCACAGGGGAACGCGGTATCGCAACAGATCTTTTCCCCTGATTCCGTGATTTGCCAGCATGGCCAGCTCCCAAATCGGCCCAAATCTCATTTTCCCGTCTCGGAGGCACCAAAATAACCAAATTCTTCACACGTCGCTTCACAACTGGGCGTGCAGCACGCTCTGCACACGCGGGGCGCTCGCGCATCGTAGCGGGCACGCGCGCTTCCAGAGCGTAGCGAGACCCGTCGGCGCCTTCGAACGTCGCCTAGGTGGCCTTCGGGAGGGGAGGGGAACCCCAGGGAGGGAGGGGTAAGGGAGAAAAAACAAGATGAGAACGACTTTCGCGCCCTCGGGGACGGTTCGGACGCGCGCGGCGACGCGCGGCGGGCGCGTCGCGTCCGTGAGCGTCGGTGCCGCGCAAAATCGCGCGTGCCGCGTCCCGACGCTCGCGGCGGCGCGTCGGAACCCCCGCATCGGCGGGGGGATCACCGACCTGGCGCGCTCACACGCGGTCTCGCCCGCGCACCGGCGTGTCGGAGTTCCCCCCTCGCGCTCGAGCCGGGGAAAAATAAACAGGGGAACAACGGTTATTTCCCGCGACGCCGTCTCCGAGGCTCCGGTGGGCGAGGAGGCGACGGAGGCGACCGTGGAGGCGGAAACCCCGCCGAAGAAGAACAACGTCGTCGTCCACCGCGTCCTCGACAGGGCGGAGGACGCGGTGCTCGGCCTGTTCACCTCCGTCGGCCGCGATGCGTCCGGCGGGGGGGATGAAGGCGAGGAGAAAGTTCCTCAGGAGCTGGACAGGCAGACGAAAGCCGTGAACGAGGGCATGCCCATCGTCTTCGTCACCGCGGAGGTGTCGCCTTGGAGCAAAACCGGCGGCTTGGGCGACGTGTGCGGAGCCCTGCCCGCGGCGCTGGCCGCCAGGGGTAACAGGGTCGTCGTCGTCGCCCCGATGTACGAGCGGTACGGCGACGCGCACGACACCGGCCACCACTCCACGTTCCACCTCAACCACGGCGACCAGCACGTGCGTTACTTTGCGCGTTACAAGGACGACGTGACCTACCTCTTCGTCGCGCATCCCGCGCTGGAACGCGGCGGCGGCGGCCGAATATACGGCGGCAGCCCGGGGAACCCGTACCACGACAACGACTTTCGCTTTGCGCTCCTGTCGATGGCGGCGATCGAATCGTTGCTCGCGGTGCCGTGGGAGGATCTCTTCTTCGGCGGCGGCGACGCGGGTGCCGAGCGAATGAAGCGCGCGTACTTCGAGACCGCGCCGGTGTTCGTCGCCAACGACTGGCACGCGGCGCTCGTGCCCCTCTTCCTCGCGGCCAGGTACCAGGCCAACGCCGAATGGACGCTGAAGCCGCGAAAGGCTTGTTCCGACGGCGCCGCCGCGTCAATCGCCCGCGCGTCGTGCGTGACGATCGTCCACAACCTGTTCCACCTCGGCATCGTCGCCCCCGACCGGTACCGGTCCTTGGGCTTACCGGAGGAGAACACCGAGTGGTTTCCCGCGCTGCGGTGGCGGTGGAGGGACGGCGGGGAGAGCATGAACTTTCTCAAGGCGGGTCTCGCGACTTCGAGCGCCGCGGTGCTCGTGTCCCCGTCGTACGCCAACGAGGTGCAGACGAACGAGCTCGGGTGCGGCATGGACAAGGTGCTCCGATCCGTCGGCAACTTTGGCAGCGACGTGGACCTCGGATTTCTCAACGGGATGTCCGGCAAGCTGCGGGGCATCGTCAACGGCATCGACGTCGACGAGTGGAACCCCGCGACGGATCCCCACATCCCCGCGCACTTTGACGTCGGGACGTCGGAGAAGGGCGTCGTCGAACGGTCGGACGGGTCGACCGTGTGGGACGTGGCGCGGGGTAAGGCGGCGTGCAAGGCGGCGCTGCAGCGCGAGCTCGGGCTGGAGGTGGACCCGAAGGCGCCCCTCGTCGGCTTTATCGGCAGGCTCGATTACCAAAAAGGCGTCGACGTGCTGCTCGACGTCGTGCCGCACATCGTGCACAACGGCGGACAGGTGGTGATGCTCGGCAGCGGCGACCCGGGGCTGGAACACGGGATGAGGATGATGGAGCAGAACCACAGGGGCAGGGCCGTCGGCTGGGTCGGGTTCTCCGTGCCCATGTCCCACAAGATCACCGCCGCGGCGGACATACTCGCCATGCCGTCGCGGTTCGAACCCTGCGGTTTAAACCAGCTGTACGCGCTGCGGTACGGGACGCTGCCCGTGGCGCACGCGACGGGTGGGCTACGGGATACCGTCCGCGGCAGGGTGGGCTGGCCGTTCGCGCCGTGCGAACCCGGCGCGTTGAGGCGCGCGATGGACCGCGCGATGGAGACGTACAAAGCTTCGGAGGGGAACACGCGTTTGGACAGCCGGTGGCGAAGGAAGCAGGAGCGAGCGATGACGTCGGACCTGTCCTGGAACGTCGCCGCGGAAAAGTACGAGAAACTCATGGGAAAGATCGCGCTGGACCCTCCGCCGGCGCTGCGCAGGCCCGCGCCGGAGCTCCTGGAGGCGGCCGCGAGCGCCGCGGTGGCGGAGGAGGAGGAAGGGCAGTGGCGTCAATCCGAAAAACGAGCCGAGCGGCTGCGACGGCGAGCCGCCAAGGCTCCGTGCGACGACACCCGGCGTTTGGACAACGACTTGCCGGCGTGGATGTCGATGCTCCCCAAGTTTTTGCAGCACCCGCTGATGTGAACGAGGGGGCGGGGTACGGGTGGGGGCGGACGACGAGTACTAGGTTACACGCGCTTTGGGTTCTGTAATAACTTGCGTTCGTTTTTGGACTCGAGTTTGGTTTGGTTTGGCGTTTGTGAGAGGCGTTTCTCCCAGGCCGCTTTCCGCGGCCTCCGACGTGGCAAATTTTATGACTGATTGCTCGTACACGTTGGATCGCTCGAAAAATTGGCCAGATTGGCAATTTTGGTTGGCTTTTTGCGGTTTCCGAGAGAATTACGCGGCCCATTCGTTGGCGAGCAAAGCACGGCACACCACCGCGCTTCGCACCCGAACGTATCGACTCGTTTTTCCCCGAAGCAGGAGCGCGTGGCACACGCGCGGGCACCAGTCCCTTATTTGCAGTTCACCGCCCACGACCGCTCGTCGTCGCACCGGTTCTTGACACTCGAGAATTAATTCGCTGAACATGGCAAAGAGGAACGCATCCCGGAACTCCGGCAAGCGCACTCCGCAGAAGGCGTCGTCACTCGCAGTCAACACATCGAAGAAGATGGACCGCAACAGTGTCGTCGCCGGGTGCGTGGCCCGGAAGAACCGTCGCCCGCGTGCTCGTAACCCGCCCGCGTCTTCACCCGCTTCGCCCGAGAAATCGAAGTCCCCGGAAAAATCGCCCGGTCGCCCTCGCGTTCGCGTCTCCTCCCCATCCTCCAAGAGGAAGAAGGTCTCACGAGCCCGGCGCGAAAAATCGTCACAGGTCACCGCCGAGCGCTCCGCCGGGCTGAAGAGGTCCGCCGGTGGGCCCCCGCGCCCCCCAACCGCGACGGCCGGTTTCACCGATTCGACAATCACTTCCCCAGCGAAGAAAATCCGGAGCAAGCGCGACGAGCAAGCGCGCGCTTCCCCCCGACGCAGCGACGTCAAGGACGAGAACGCCAAGAAGCTGAACGACAAGCTCAGCAGCAAGCTCAGCAGCAAACTCAAAACCGTCACGAACGGCCGCGTCGCCAAGAAGAAGGCCCGCCGCGTTCGCTTCAAGACCGCCCCGGGCGCTCCGATCAACTCCACGCAGAAGATCATCCACCACTACAACAACCGCCGGAGGAGCCGCGTCGTGCCCGCGTCGTCGCTCGCGTCCCCGCGGCTGAGCCGACACGCCGGCGCCGTCGCGCTCGAGCGCCTTCTCGAGGGACAGATCGACGTCTACGGCACGCACCTGAAGAACGTTCGAAGGTCCGCGCGGCTCACGCCGTCGAGGGCGTCGAGCCCCGCGCGTTCGATGATCTTTTCGCCGATGCGGGGCGACTTCGACGAGGCGACGCCCGGGAGGGAGGAATGGTACGCGGATAACCTCCCGGCGGAGGTGTTCGGAGGTTTCGGAGGAGGGGAACAAAAGGGTAGAGAGGAGGAGTACGACGAGTGGGTCGACGGCACTAACCCGACGCCGCCGCCGCGACCCGAGTACCTCACGTCGCCGCGGGTCCAGTGGACGCCGCAATCGCCGGCGTCCCATCGTGCGTGACGAGCAGACGCCAACGACGAGCGACTGTACATTTAGATTAGCCGCATCTCGGGCGCCTTGTTAACTTGTAGAAACACGAGAAAAAGAGCGCCCGCTTGAAAGACAAGAGATCTACTGTATCACATCGTCTATGCTTCATCGTGAGCCGCGTGAATCAACCCATATTTTCTGAGAACCTGGTCCCTCAGCGCCGTAGCCCCGCTTTGCTCGTAAATCAGGCTCAGGTTCTGCGCGCATTCCTGCTGCAGCTCATCCGCGCCTTTCTCCAGGCATCGCTCGTACAGCGGCACCGCGAGGTGGTTCAGTCCGAGCTGTTGCAGGCCCCTGGCGAGGTTGTAGTCGCCCTCGTGCGAGCCCTTCCCCTCCTGTTTCACGCGAAGCCTACCCGCGTGTTGCAGCATCGCCACGGCTTTGAGCACCCAGTGATGCCTCGCTTCGGGAACGTCGATGTGCTTCATGGAGTACTGCAGCGCGGCGATGCCTCCGCTCAGCGCCGCGGTGGATTCCTCCGGCCCGAGAGCGATGGCGTGCATGAGATCCGCGAGTGCCGTCGCCCACGCCCCTTGCTGCGAGTGCACTATTCCCGACATGATCAGAGCGGGGACCCGCTTCTTGCTGTCCACCCCGTGCACGTCGTGCATGGAAACGATGGATTGGAACGTCTTGGCGCAATCCGCGCGCTGCCCGGCGTCCATAGCGAGCCGTGCGTAGAGGTTGAGGGCATCCGCGTCGGTCGAGTTGTTCAACGCGACGTGCCGCGCCGCCTTCGCCGCCTCCCCCTTCATGCCCTTGAGATTCCTTTCGCCCAGCGCATGGCAGACCAGCGCCTTGACTTGATTCAGGTCGCGAACCTGCGTCTTGGACAGGCCGCGGCTCTTCGCCTGCGCCAGGCACTTCTCGATCATCTCGTACGCGTCCTCGTTCCGTCTCGCTTTGTGAAGCGCGCTGGCGCACTGAAGAATGATGCCAAACGAATCCTCCTCCGGGATCTGATCCTCCTCGGCTTCCGCGCCGAGTTCCAGCGCCGCGGCGGCGTCGTCCAGCTCCTCCTGCAGCTTGACCTCGTCCTCCTCGTCCTCCTCGTCCTCGTCCTCCTCGCCCTCGTCCTCCTCGACCCGGACGGCCTTCCTCCTCCGGAGCGGCCCGAGATTGAAGAGATCGCTGGCGTCATCCTTATCGGCCTTCTTGCGCTTGCGCCCACCCTTCGTCTTCTTGGCCTTGGCCTTCGCCGGCTTGGCCTCCTCCTTGTCCTTGAATTCCTCCAGACTCTGCCTCGCCAGCGGCAGCGTGTACTTGAGAAAATCGTCGTCACCGCCCGTTTGCCTGTGAATGTCCAGGATCCTCAGCGCGACGGACTTATCGAGATCGTCGAGGTCCGAAGCGGCCGGTAACATCTCGACGGCTTCTTCGTCCATGTCCGCGGCGATGAGCGCCTCCGCGAGGGGAATCTTGGCTCGAATCGAGTCCGGGTGCCGAGCCAAAACCGTCCGGTAAAATTTGACGACGGCCTCCGCGGCTCTTCTCCGGAGCGAAGCCGCGGAAGCCGTCGGGTCCCTCCCGTCGCCCCGCTCGATCCTCACGCGGATGCACTCGGCGATCTTAGACCACATGGGTTCGTCGTCGTACTTTTGGACGTCCAGGAGTTTCGTCCACATGAACTCCGCCTGCGTCACCAGCCTGTGCGAATCGAGCCGAGAGACGGAGACGTCGGCGAGGTTGGCCACGGCCCAGCACGTCTCGGCCGCGTCCATGTAGAGGTCGTCGTACGATTCCACGTCCTCCTCCTTGATCTTCTCCAGCTGCGAGTACGCCTCGTCGAACCGCCCGAGGTACAGCAGGGACATGCCCAGGCGCGTGGTCAGGTCCAGCGGAATATCCGCCGGGTTTGCCTCCCGTTCCGTTGCGAGTTTGGCAGCCGTCTCAGCCTTTGCCCTGGCGAACGCGGCGTCCCTGTCGATCACCTGTTTGCCCTCGTCGATCGCCGCGTTGAACGCCGTCGCGCCCGCCATGTCCGCCATCTTCGCGTGCTCCGCCTCCCTCTGCCGCGCGCTCAGCGATCGCATGTGCTCGCGGCTGGATTCGATCAACCGAACCGTCTGGTCGAATTCGCGGCGATCCATCTTCAGCTCGGCGAGGATGTTCACCAGCGTGGCGTCCGCGCGGCTCGGGTGGGCGGCCATGAGTTCGTCCAGGGTCTTCTCCGCGAGGTCGGGGTTGCCCATCTGGTAGTGCATCTTCGCGAGCTCCACGGCGACCTCGGGGTTGTCCGGGATTCGCTCGCGGAGATTTTGAAACTGCTCGAGGGCCCTTTTCGGCTCGCCGATGTCCACGTACAGCCGCGCCTGGTCCCACCGGTTGTCGTGATCGTCCGGGTCCAGGCGTAAGGCCTGGCCGAGGCAGTAGAGCGCCTGCCGCGGGTTGTTCAGACGGATGGACATCTCCGCCAGGTTGTTCCATTTCTCCTTGTTTCCCGGCTCTAGGTGCGCGGAGATCATGAGGAAATCGAGCGCCTTCTTGTCGTTCTTGAGCTCGGAGTAGATGGTACCCAGGGTGGCGTACGCGTCCGGCTCGTTGGGTATCAGCCGGATCACCTCCGTGAGCAGCTCGATCGCCCGCGGGTACTGCGCCTCGCCCTGCGTGAAGAGCAGGTTCGCCTCGCCGAGCTTCTTCGCCGCCTCCGCGCTGATGACTCGGCGTCGGGTCCGTCTCACGCCCCTCCGCACCTTGCCGCGCCCGATCTTACCTCGGGGTCCCGCGGTGGGCTGAGTGCCCGAACCCTGAAAGAACATGGCGTAGTTGGGGTTTTTCGCGAGGAGCTCTAGCTTGTCCACTTCGGTGACGTCGATGAGATCCTGCGAGTTCTCGTAGCCCTTGACCTTCAGCTCGCGGTTGAATGCGTCCTCCTCCTCGTGCCTCTGCTTGAGCGCCTTGCGCCTTCTGTCGGCGAGGATGTTGTAGCTGTTGGGGCCCGCGTCTGCGAGGTACGTCTCGAGGTCCGCGCCGTCGCCGAAGAGCTCCTCGTTCTCGTCCTCCTCGTCCTCCTCGGATTCGTCCCCGTCGCGTCCCGTCCCGCGACCGGCCAACGCGGCGGCGTAGTCGCGGCCGGAGGACGAGGGGACGCCGGGTCCGCGAGGCGCGCGCGGGGGCGGCGGGGGCATCATGCGCGCGTCGTCCCCTTCCTCGCCCTCGTCCTCGCCCTCGTCCTCGTCGTCTTCCTCGTCCTCTTCATCCTCCCCGTCGTCGGCGAGCGAAAATGCACGAGGCGCGATCTGGACTGCGCGGCCAGCAGCTGCGAGCGCATCCTCCTCGTACTCATCGTACTCCTCGTCTTCCTCGTACGGCTCGTACTCCTCCTCGTCGTCGTGATAACCCGACATCTCGCGGCGTCACCCGCGCCCTTGCGGGAGTGAGAAGGTCAGAGGTGCGAGTTTGTTAGATTTTGAACCCCACAGCCACAACAAATCAGCCCACCACTCTTCAGCCCACCACTCTGTGGTGCCCCACGATGCCGTCGGGCCACGAACCGGAGTCGAAATAAGTGCTCGCGTGCCGGGTTTCGCCACGCCGCATGCCCTCTCCTCCGAGCCTCGTCGAGATCAGTTTCGAGACGGTCCTGGTCAATATCCAGAGGATCCCGAGCGAAGCGCTCGTCGGGCTGCCGGATGCCTTCATCCTCGCCTTGTTCGAAGGCATCCTGGCCCGGGGCATGCTGAATGAAGCGATATTCGACACATTCGAGGAGGTCGCGCAACGAGGAGGCAATGGACTTCTGGAAGAGAGGATCAGAGAGTTGAACATCAGGCGTCTGCCTCCTCTACCGAAGAGTACGCGTGAGTGGCTGAGGCACTGAAGTTGGCCACCTGTCCCGTCACTACTGCGCAGGCGGAGGAGTGCGCGGAGAAGGCGACCGCGCTCATTGCCTACGTTGTATATTATTTTGATGTCGGGAGAGATCTCCCTGCTAATAAAAAATGCGTTGCTCGTTGTTTCAAGCCCTCCTCACCCTGTGTCGCCAACTCTCACCCTCGGTTCTTTTTTGACCTCCTCGTCTGGCGCCTCGCCTCGTTTGAATGCCTCCTCTTCGTCTCCTTCGCCCTATGTTGTTGTTGTTGTCGTTGCCTTTTGTGAGTGGTTTCCAACCAGTTAACGGCCCATCGCGGCGTTCTGCTGGTTGATGTACATGCGGTACTGCTCGCGCCTGCGCTCCTCGATCTGCTCCGTCGCCCTCCTGCGGTACTCCTTGAGATCCCTGCACCGAGGCACCGGGCAGTTGGTCGCCTTGCACCCCTTGCTGTGCACTTGCAGCAGCGTCCACATCTTGCGGCACAGCTGGCACCCGCCGCCAGCCTTCATCGTGCACGTCATCGCGTGTTTGAACAGGTGCTTCACCTTGGTGCAGTTGGGCGAGCCGCAGTTGGCCAGCTTGCACGTCGTCGCGTGCACCAGGAGCTCCATCGTGCGCTGAATCTGCGCCTGGCGGTCGCGCCTGTCCTCCTCCGTCATGCCGCCAGCCGCGCCGCTGTGCCTCTGCCCGCTGCGCACCAACGCGTGCTCGTGGCCCACCGAGATCTTGCACTCCTCGCAGATGTCGAAGTCCGGGCACGTCTCGCACCGCCACCCCTTCCCGGGTTCCAGCTCGCGCTGGCACACGTTGCACGTCGCCACAAACGCCGGCTCGCTCGGGTTGTTCAGGTGGTACAGCACCATCATCGTGGTGTGCTTCGCCCTGCGCAACGAGTCGAACTGGAAGTGGTTGCCCTGGCACAGGGACAGGAACGCCTGGCGGGTGTCGAAAAACTCCGACTGCATCTCCTCGCCGTCGTCCCCCGTCTTCTCGACGAGCGCCTCCACCCGCTCGCACACGAGGTCGCGACCCTTGGTGAGAACCTTGTCGTGCGCGGGAAGCGCAGACTCGACGTCGTAGCACTCCTGGCAGAGCTCGAACACGGTCCCCTTGTCGGATGGCGTGCTGTCGTACCAGCGGTTGTCGTCGGCGATGCACTTGCGGCACTGCGTGCACTGGTGCGCGAGGTGCGCCATGATGAAGTCGTGTCGCATGTTCTGAATCGTCGCGCCCAGCTTCTTGGCCAGCTCGACGTCCAGGTCGTCGCCAACCTCCGCGTTGGGCAGCTTCTTCCCGCGCGTCTTGCTCTGCGGAGCGGGTTTCTTGCCCTTGTTCTTCTTCGCGTTCTCGGCCTGCTCCTTCTCGATGCCCGGGATCCAATCCTCCGCGACGCCGGGGAAGTAGTCGCCGTCAAAGTAAGGAAGCTCAGTCGCCGACGCAATGTCGTGGTTCTGGTTCCCCAGGTGAAACTCGTCGTACAGGTTACCGAGCGAGAGAACGATCCCCTCCTTCTGCGCCTGCCGGAGCATCTTGAGGTACCACTCGCGCAGTTTGTCGCTCTTGGGCGTCTTCTGCTCCTTGGGGTGGCAGTAGAGGATGTAGTCCTCGCCCTGGAACGGGGGGCACGCCCAGATGAAACACGAGGTGAACCCGCGCTGCTTCACGTACTGCAGGTATCCGATGAGAATCTGGTGGTAGCAGTAGGTGCGCAGCGCGCAGCCCTCGCCGGTGGCCACCTGGATGCCGGACGGCCTGAAGTATTTGACGGAGTCGAGGTAGGAGAGGTACACGCGGCGGGTGTTGGGCGCCGGGCACTCGCTGCCGTACTCCTGGACGTAGATGCCCAAGAGGCACACGTCCACGCCCTCAATCTTCTGGAAGAGCAGGAGAACCTTGGATCTGTACGGGAACGAGTCGGGGAACTTCTGGTCCTTGAACACGCGCATAAAGTTGGACTTGGTGTCCAGCTTCTTCTCCACGGAGGACACGACGCGGATGGTGAGACCCTCCGCGTGGGGAACCTCGTCGACGGGCTTGCCGAGGAGCTTGGCCCGCTCCTGCCGTTCGCGACCCATAACCTTGCGAAGGCGCTCCTCGAGGAAGAACGAGAGCTTCGTCTGGGGCAGAATGGACGCGGGGAGCTGCGAGCTCGGGCGCTTGGTCGTGGGCGTGCGCTCCTTCTTCTCGAGCTGCGAGAGGATGCACTGCGGGCACGTAAACGGAGCCTCGCCGCCCTCGTTGCGCCGCCCGTTGAAGAGCACGCAAATCTGGTGGTACCAGCTGTTGCAGTAGTCGCACTGCACCCAGGGTTCCTCGAGGTCGTCGTCGTTCTTCTTCTTGGCGAGGACGTTCTTGGGCCACTTCTGGCCCTCGAGCTCCACGTGCCCTTGGATCGCGTTGTAGCACCCGTTGCACCAGGCATCCTTGCGAACCTCGCCGCCCGTCGCGGATGGCGGGATGTGGTAGTAAACCTGTCCGCGCTTGATCCGTCCCACGCACGCGTAGCAGTACAGCGGCGGGGGCTCGAACGTGAGCCGCTCCACGCCGCAGCCCTGGCACGCGCTCTCCGACGCGCCCGCGATGGCCTTCTCAGCCTCCGCGTCTCTTCGCCTGGCGCTCATCGGCTGACCCTTCGCCACCGGGTTAGCCGTCTCGCACAGGCGAAGAGACGCGAGGTGCGTGCGAACCTCGTCGGGGGTGAAGCACTCCATCAGCGAGGTACCCTCACCGCCCGGACGCTTCTGGCCGACGCTGCCCTTGACCTGCGCGACGGGCGGGCCGACGGGCATGAACTGCCCGTCGGTTCGCATCCGCTTGGCGTTGGGACCGCCCATCTGCTGCTGCTGCTGCATGAGCATTTGCGATCGCTGCTTGAGCATCGCGGACCGCACGGGGCCGCACACGGGGCAGCGGGCATCCTTGCAGTTCTGGTGGTGCTTCAGAAGTTCGCGCGAGGCGAGGCACCGCGGGTACTGGCACTGGGAATTCGTGCACTTCAGGACGTGCTCCCAGAGCGACTTTGCGACGTGGCAGTGGGGAGTGTACTGGCACTGGCCCTCCGCCGCCTGGCACTTGGACGCGTGGCGGAGGAAGAGGAGCCATCGCTGCTGCTTGACGATGTACGCCTTCTTGATCTCCTCTTCCGTCATGGGCTTGCCGCCCTGCCCCTGCATCTGGCCACCCTGCTGCGCCCTCGCCGCCGCCTGCTGCTGCGCCTGTCGCTGCATGACCGCCTTCTGCTGCGCGGGGGTGAGGTTTGAGAGGTTCATCTTCTGGCCGCCCATTCCGCCCGCGATGACCTGCTGCTGCCCGCCGGGTCCCTTGATGATCACCCGCCCTTGACCGTCGCCCCCCTGCATCTGCTGCTGCTGCATCATCATCATCTGCTGCTGTTGCTGCTTCTTCATCTGCTCGGCGAGCTTCTTCTGCTGCGCGGCGGTGAGCTTCTTTTGCTTCCCCCCGGGCTTCTGATCCGCGGGCGGCTGCTGCATCTGCATCTGCTGCTGCTGCTGCATCATCATCATCTGATGCTGCTGCTGCTGCTGCTGGTTGCCCATGCCGCCGCCCATGAACGTGGCGCCGTTCGCCGCCGCGCCGCGAAGCACCGGCGCGCCGTTGGCCATCATCATGTTCCCAGACCCGCCGCCGTTCCCCATCATCATCGGCTGCCCGACCATCTGGGGGTTACCCCCCATCGCGCCGCCGCCCTCTTGCTTGATATGCTGCATCCCGCCCGACCCTCCGGACGTTCCGAGCATCTGCTGCATCTGGCTGCGGCTGGGCTGACCGGGCGCGCCGGGCTGGCCGGGGGCGCCGGTCTTGGGTCTCGCCACCATGATGCGCGCCACCGCCTGCAGTCGCGCCTCCAGCGTCTGCTCGTTGCAGTATTCCTCCTGCGCGAGTTGGATGCGGGGTCGTGGCGGCGGAACGGTCAGCACGCGCGAGGATCGAGGGTGTTAGGGTAGGGTATCCGCAGGGTGGAAAAAAGCAAAAAGCGGTTCTGCCGTGCTTCTGCACCGCGGGTTGGATTTTCGCCGAACCGTCCGCGCCAAGATGCTCGCGAGCGATCGCGCGACGCGACGGAATCGCGATCCGATCGCGGGACCGATAGCCAAAGTATCGTCCCGACGATGGCGGCGGGTCGGTTCGCGCGAACGGACCAGGTCGGACCCTCGAGGCGCGGTTGAAATCCGGTGGAGGGCGGTATCCGATCAAACCGCCTTTCAATCTCCAGTTTCGCCGGGTGGATTTTCAAAGCAAACGTCGGCCTCTTCATCGGTGAAGAGTGGATCGGGCGCGTACCTTGGTCCTCGCTCCGCGGTATACCGCCTCCTCCAGGCGCAGCACAAAGTCCGGGAGCTTCTGCGCCCACTCCTTCGTCTCGGAAGGTTTACGCTGCTGGAACAGACGCAGGCTGAGGGACAATCGTGAGGGGGAACGGGATCGAGATCAGCACGTGCGAGGCTCGGTACGGGAGGGGGGAGGGATCGGGAAAAATCGAACCGCGGAGGACAACGCGGTGCTCTCAATCGTTTGGTTTTTGCCGCGCGAGGGGTGGGTCCGGAAAGGCGGGTGCTCACATGTGCTGAATGAGAATCTTGCGCTGCGGAATGTCGTCGTCGGACTGCCACGTCTTCCACGAGTTATTCCCGCCCTGCATGTTGCTCATGGGCTTGGGACCGCTCCCTCCGTTGCTCCCCATCGCGACCGGACTCCCGCGTCCAACTGCGTTTGAAAACGTTTGACGCTAGCGAGGGTTTCGGTCGTTCTCGGTTTTGTCCCGGCCGAGCTCTTCGTCGGGCGCGGCGCTCACGGCCCGCTCGGTTCTCCTTATCAAGCCCCGACGCTCTCGGACGACAAAGGAGGGTTTCCGCTCTTGTGAGACGCGCGCTCGGACGCTGCCTGCGCGGGTCGCGCGCTTCCTACCGTGGCGATCTCGCGCCGCGGTATACGCGGTTCTAAACACGCGGCTCTCAGTCACAGGCCACAGCACCCGCAGTCATTGGATTTGCCTCATCGGGTCGACACGTCGAGGCTATTTCGGGTAATTAGGCACTGCTCTTTTGTGAGTGGGAATTACAAGACTAACGGCAAATGGCGTTCCTATGGCAAATCCACGTGTCTTTAGCTGACTTCCCAAGAATACGCGGTCGTTGATCGTTGTCGAGTCCTTCATACCGCGTCCGCGCCGTCTGAAGGTTATCAGCCGCGCCATATCATCAGGAGCCGCCCCGAGACAGGGACGAGAGGTCAAGTCCTCCCGAGCGCATCTTCGGAGCCCCGCGACGCGCACGCGACAGCGGCGTTCCTCGCCGTCTGAGCTCAACGCACGAGGGCGCTAACAAACTCTCGAGATATGGTTGCCATGCTGCACGCGGCGACCGCGGGTGTCGTCGTTCCCGCGGCGTCGCGGTCTCGCGGCGTCGCGAGGCGGACGCCCGTCTCTCGTGATGTGCCCGATGCGAACGTGAAATGCCACGGCGCGAGGCTGGGGCACGGCGGGACCGGGCTCGGACCCCGACACGTTTGCGGCGGTGCGAGGGGTAGGGTTGGTTTCGGCGCGCGCGGCGGTGACCGGGTCGCCGCCGTGAACGGCGCGGGCGACGCGCTCGAGGCGAGGCGCTCGCGCGAACCGAAGCGAACCCGCGGGGTTCGCGCGGACGCCGCCGCGGCCGACGCCGGCTCATCGGACTCGGTAGGTTCACGCCCCCCGACGCGAATGCGATCAACTTCTCGGACCCCTTTGGCGAGAGCCTGAGTCAGCACCTTTTTCCAACGTCTCTTCCCACCCGCGACGATTCGTCTGACCGTTTCCCCCGATTCCTACACCTCCTCCCCCGACTGAGCAGGGCATCGTCAAGCCCAAGGTGTCCATGGGTAAGCTCCAGCTCCGAATCGCCTCCGGGGTGACGCTCGCGATGGCTGGCCTCGGCGCCATCATCTTCGGCGGTTGGATATGGGCCATCGTCATGTCGCTCACCGCGACGCTGTCCGCCAGGGAGTACTTCCAGATGATCGAGACCATGCCGTCCGAGCTCCCGCACCCGCCGCCCAAGTGGGCTCTGGACATGTCCATCGTCCTGTGCGCGCTGTTCATCCCCGTCGTGTACCTGGCGGGCGCCAAGCAGGGGCACATCACCATGGCGGTGCTGGGCGCGTTTGCCGCCGTCGGCCTTCGACTGATCCAGGTGGAGTCCGAGCCGCACTTCTCCAAGTTCACGAGCACCCTCTTCGGTATCATCTACTGCGGCGCTCTACCCGCGTTCTGGGTCAAGCTCCGCATGCTCAACTTCTCGGCCGCGTCCACCGCCATCTACCAGAGCCTCCAGAGCTCGAGGAGCGCCTTTGTCAACTCGTGGCCGTCCGCGCTGGGGGGTCCGGAGGCTTGGACCACCGGCCTGATCGTCACCGTCATCTGCGTCGCGTGCATCATCGCGAGCGACGTCGGCGCGTACGCGTTTGGGAAGACCTTCGGCAAGCACAGGCTCATCGCGGTGTCGCCCAACAAGACGGTCGAGGGCGCGCTCGGGGGACTGACTTGCACCATGGCCACCGCGTACGGTTTGCGATGGCTCCTGGGCTGGCACGCCGGTCCGGTGCAGACGCTGGTGCTGGGCGCCGTGATCTTCGTCGCGGCGGTGGCGGGCGACCTGATGGAGAGCGTGATGAAGCGCAACGCGGGGATGAAGGACAGCGGGGATATCATCCCGGGACACGGGGGATTCCTGGACAGGTTCGACTCGTACATGTTCACGGGCATCGCGGCGTACTTTTACGTCGTCACGGTGATGCCCCACTGGTTCCTGGGCATGATGCTCTGAGGATTCATCGATGATCGATGCTTGTACGGGAGAAACTGCCCCATATCGTTTGTATTGTGCGTTATTGTTAGAGTGTACGGATCGACCCATAACAGTTTATCATGTTATCATCACTGAAGACCGGTTTGTTATCACGAGTGCTATTCTCAGCTCGCCGCTCAAATTAGAGCTCTGGCGGTTTAGCGACTATGAGGTGCGTCGTGCCAAAGTGAAACTCGTGCCGCTGCACGATCTCCAGCCCAGCCTCACGCACGATCCCCACGATGTCCCTGTTCCAGTAGCACCCCCACTTGGCGGCGTGCGGCGCGGCGTGCTTGTCGAGTATGTTGGTCAGCCACGCGTGCGAACGCGACCGGCCGTGCTCAATCAGCAGCAGCCTCCCGCCTCTTTCTCCCTCGCCTCCCCGCCTGCACACCCTCGCCATCTCTCGCAGCGCCGCGACCGGATCCTCGTAGCTGCACAGACCGAACGTGTCCACCACGGTGTCGAAGCTCCCGGACTCGAAACGCATGCCCTTCTTCGCCTGCACGTCCTCCACCCTCACGTCAACCGCCGACGACGAACCAGCCTTGGCCCTGCACACCTCCACCATCGCCGGCGAGCAGTCCGTCGCCGTGAGCTTCGTGCCTTCGGGGTAGTACCCGAAGTTTCGTCCGGTCCTGCGCGCGGGGCGGATGGGCGCGGCGGGGCGCGGATCAGCGAGGGTTTGACGTGGCGGGGTGGCCAAGCGGGGTCGGGCCGCCGGGGGTCGAGAAGGATCGGCGAGAAGGGCTATGCTGCCCGGGGTGCTCACCCTGCCGCGACTTCGAGGACGTTCCCACGCGCCTGGCGCATCATCCACCACCGCATGAGCTTGATCCCTGTGAAGAACTCGTGCCACTCGAGCTCCTCGTCGAACGTCGGCGCGAGATCGTCGTACGCTTTTCGTCGCAGCGCTTCCTCCACCGCCGTCGAACCCACCGTGCCGCTGCTCGAGAACGAAGCCTTCGACCTCGCGCGAGTTCCACCCTCGCCCGCGCAGTGCGGGCACTCGCGGGGCACGGTCCCGAGCATGGTTCCGTACCCGACGGCCGCACCCATGGCCGCCGCCGCGGCGCCGCCGAAGGCGCCCGCGGCGTAGAGAACCGGTCGCATACCTCCCGCGCTTCGCGTTGTGACGACGAAAGTTCCCAACGCCGCGAGCCTGGCAGATTTTTCCGCCTTGATCCCACAATCGGACCACACATCCGCGCGGGGCGGCGCGCTGAGAGCCCGACGCGTTCCCAGAGCGAAGCGGAACATCGCGCGGAGACTGGCATGAGATCAACATCATCGATGAACGATCGGTTCGGCGACTCCGACTGACACGGGAACCGCCCGCGGCTATCCCGATGGCACATCCGTGCGACCCAAAAATCGCGCGGCGACGCGGGAAAGCAAAAGGCAACAACGACGCCTCGCCTCGCCGGGCCAACGTGCGCAAGGTCCCCGGGGTGTTGCGATGCGCGTACGCGGATATCGCCAGCCTCGAGGAGATGGTGACGCGCGTGTGCGCCGAAGCCGGGATGCGACCGCCGACCCTGCGCCGCGAGGGCGACGACCGAACCTACTCCGACGCGCTGCTTCGCGGGACCCTGTGCGCGATCCACCCCAGGGCGCCGAGGTTGCCAACGCACGCGGCGTCGTTCGAACACGCCTCGTCGCTCGAGGAGGTCCACACGCGCGCGCTCGCGGCGCACTTTAAGACCCACAGCGCCCCCAACAACGTCCTCTGCTACGGCGTCCGGCGCAAACGCGCCCCGTCCCGCCGCGATCCCCCGGCGCCCGATCGAGGCACCCCGGGGGGTGCCAACATCGCGAGCCGCGCCGACCTCGAGGTCGTCACGGCGTCCGCCGCCACGAAATCGCTGCTCGGCGCGCGCGCGTGGAGAACGTTCCACGAACGCGTCGGCGATGCGCTCATGACGCACGTCCTGGTCCACGGCAGCGTGTTCGTGCCGAGCGGCGCGCTCACGCGACACTCCCTCGCAGCCGCGAAGCACGGCTCGCACCTGCAGCTGTGCGGCGCGCCCGCGTCCGCGGTGGGCGCGTCGCGCGCGGCGGCGATGGCGAGGAGCAAACGGGCCGCCGTCGAGGCCGCGCGCGTGGAACGGACGACCCCCGAGGCGAGGAAGAGAAAGAGGGAGAAGAGGAGGCGCATCGAGGACGGGAGCCGCGAGGGAGAGGAAGCGGAGGCGACGGGGAGCAAGCGGCGAAGAAGGAAAAAAACCTTCGAGCCCGGGTCCGCGGACTCCCCTGGGGTGCCGAGGGGTGCCGAGGGGTGGGACGTGCTCGGCACGCAGTCGCAGGAGAGCCAGTTGAACGACTCCCAGTGCGAGCCGGACGCGCACTCGCGGGGGTCCCCCGCGGTGGTGATGCTGCGTCGAGTGGGCGGGTTTGTCGCTAACGTGATACGCACGGCTAACCCGTTCATGTCACCCTCGTCGAAGACGGCACCCGCCGACGCCGGGGGCGAGCCGAGAGGGGGGAGGACGCGGACGGGGACGGGACGGAGGAGGAGGAGGAGGCAGAGACGGAAGACGAAGGAAAAAGAGCGGGGCGGTGACTCACCGGGCGGTGACTCACCGGGCGTCGTCGCAGAGTCCGAGCCGGACCAAAGCGGCGGGTCCGGCGAGCCGAAGCCCCAGGACGCGACCATCGCGACCATCGCGAGGGTGAAACCGTCCAGGCTCAGCAGCTGGCGACGCAAGAAGCTGGCCAGGGAACGCGCCGCGGCTGCGATGACGACCGCCGCCGCCGAGGCGGACGCGGATCCCACTCCGAAGCCCCCGAGCCAGGCCACCACGGTCGGCGAAGAAGAGGAGGAGGAGGAGGAGGACAGTTTTGTGCCGGAAACCCCGGACGTCGACGTCGTCGCGTCCTCGCCGGGCGACGCCGCGAACGACGTGGCGTGGGCGCGGCTCGGGGCGGCGGCCGCCGCGGCCGGCGCGTCATCGAGCGACTCTGTGGCGATGGCGTGGGACCGGCTCGGCGCGATGGCCGCGTCGGGCGACGACGATGACGCGGCCACGCCCGCCAAGGGCTCAAAGGGCTCCAAGAGGCCGAAAAGAGGGCGTAACCCTAAGGTCAAGTCCCCCGGGGGGGGCAAGTCCCGCGCGAAGCGAAAGCCGAGACGGATGAAGGCGGATCCCGCACGGGCGACGGTCGAGCGTCCCAGCGAGGTTGTCTTTGACACCTCCCGGTTCATGCACAAGTCGAGCTACTCGCGGACGCCGGGTTTGCCTCGGGGTCACGCGCTGAACGTCGTGGGCCGGGGCACCGCCGGCGCGCGACGACTGTACTCGGCCGTGTTCGGGAAGAAACCCGCCGCCGGTGGTCTCAAGACGAAGACGGGCGACAGACGAACGTCCGCGTCACCGCTGAAACGAGCGAAGGATCCAATGGACGGAGGGAGAGGGAGGGACAAACAGACGCGCCGCGTGCCCAAACGGCACCGCGCCGCGCTCCTGCCGTTGCTCCAGACGATGATTCGCAAGGCTGCGAGGTGCCCTTACGCGTCCATACTGGAGAGGCACTGCCCGATGCCGGAACGCGTCCGCGGCGGGGAGCCGGCGGCTGAGGCCAAATCTCTCCTCGCGTCGTTCACGCCCCCCGCGGCTGTCGCTCGGTTTCTGTGGTCCGTCGTGCGTAACGTCGCGCCGCGCGAGATGCTCGGCGGGGTCAAGAGTCGAACCGCGCTTCGACGGTTCCTGCTCAGGCTGGTGGTCCTCCGCAGGTTCGAGATGTGCACGCTGCACGAGGCGATGACCGGCTTGAAGGTTTCGGAGTTCCCTTGGCTCTTCGGCCGAGCCGGCGTCGCCGAAGAGAAACGGACGCGACGCGCCACGCGCACGGGGCCCGCGAGCGCGGCTCTCGCGCGCCGCCGCGACCTCCAGCGATGGATCCGATGGCTCGTCGCGGATCTCGTCGTCCCGCTGCTCCGATCTCACTTTTACTGCACCGAGACCGAGTCGCACCGGCTGCGAGTGTTTTACTACCGGAAAGGGGTGTGGGCGAGGCTCACCGCGGCGCACCTCGCGGCGATGACCGAGGACCCGGCGGGGGAGTCGAGGCGTCCGACGTCGCTGGGAGGGACCGAGCTGCCCGTCACCTTGGATCCGACGCGTCCCACGGGATCCGAGCCCGCGGGTGAGACGGACGACGGGGTGGAGACGGACGGGGACGGATGGGACTCGACGGATGACGCCGACAAACCCGGCGTCGCCCCGAGAGCCGCGTACAGACGCCTACCCAAGCGTCGCGCGAGGCTCATGCTCCAGCGCCACCTCCTCGGCTTCTCCAAGCTCCGTTTGCTCCCGAAAAGCGCGGGGTTGAGGCCGGTGGCGATGCTGGGGCGTCCCGCGGTGGCGTCGTTTCGAAGCCTGCGGCCGAGCGGCGGGGGTAAGCGGGGGACTAAAAACGTCGCCGACGCGGGGGGAACTAAAAACGGCGCGGCCAGGGACGTCCTCGCGTTTCGTCCCGTCAACACCAGCCTGCAGGGCGTGTTCGACGTGCTGAGGCACGAGGCTGGCGCGAGGCCGGGGGTGATGGGCGCGAACGTCAGCGATTACAGGGACGTCCACCGCCGGTTGGGTCCGTTCATCAGGCGATGGCGCGCGACCCAGCGCCGGCTGGCGGGTAGGAAGCGTAAGAAGACCCGCGGGGAGGATGAGCCAAACCGAGCCAAACGCCGGCCCGGAGACGATGCACCGATCGCCGGCCCGGAGCCGGTGACGCGTCCCCCGCACATCGTCGCCGCGGACGTCAAGGGCGCCTTTGACAGCATTCCGCTCGCCGCGCTGGAGCGCGTGGCGTCTGAGCTGGTGGGCAGCGGGGAGTACTCGGTGTCGAGGCTGGCCAGGGTCGTGGGCGGCGCGGCCGTCGGGGTGCGAACCAAGACGCAGAGAATCGCCACGCCCGTCGCGAAACCCGGCGCCCCGTCGTTGGACGAGCCGGGGAACGAGAGGCATGTGCCGAGGAAGGGTTCGAAGAGGGAGCGTAAGGTTGGCGGCGTGGTCATCGACCTCGCGAACCCAATCGCCGTGCACAAAAATCAGGTGCTCGAACTCTTGCGCGAGCACCTGCGCCGCAACGTCGTTCGAAGCGGGGGGGTGTACTTACTCCAGACCACGGGAATACCCCAGGGAAGCGTGCTGTCCACGCTGCTGTGCGCGGTGTTTTACGCGCACCTGGAACAGACCCACGGCTTGAGGGGTAAGTCACCCAGCGACGATACCTCCGAGAAGGTTCTGTGCCGGTGGACGGATGACCTGCTGCACGTGTCGTTCGACAGGGACCCCGCGGATAGCTTCCTATCGGCCGCACTGGAGGGGTTCGCGGAGTACGGGTGCGAGGTCAACACCGGTAAGACCAGCCTCAACTTTGACTATTCCCCCGGCGGAGCCGAGCCGACCCGAATCGCCACTCGGTCCGCGGCGGCTAACAACGCCGCGCCAAAGCCGCCGATGATCCCGCGCCGCGAGACCGTGATTGGCCGCGGACCGAACGCCAGGCGGTGCATCGCGTGGTGCGGGTTGCTCATCGACGGTAACAACCTGGAGGTGCTGGTGGACTACACGAGGTACGCGGGGGATTGGGCGAGGGAGGCGGTGACCGTGCCGGGCCGAGTCGGGTCGGGGCTCAAGACGCCTTCCCCGTTTTCCAGGCTGGATCGAAGGGTGGTAGCGTACCTGCGGCCCAAGTGCACCGCGCTGCTGTACGATCACAGCGTCAACTCCCCCTTGACCGCCCGGCTGAACGTGTATCAGTCGTTCCTGTTGGCCGCGATCAAGACGCACTGTTTCGTGGCCGCCGCCTCTGAGCACCCGAGCGCCAGAAACTCCAACGGCGACGACAAGGGGAAGGTCAAGACCCGCGGACCGTCCCCCGCGGCTGTTCACGCGGCGATCACGGCGGGTATACGGTACATGGAGGGCGCGGTGCGTCACCACATGGCGGTGGCCCGCGCGACATTGGGCGCCACGGGACGCATCCAGCGGACGCACGTGCGATACCTCGGGCTGCACGCGTTTGCGAAGATTTTCAGCCGGAAGCAGTCGAGACACGCGGGGACGCTCGCGCTGCTGCAGCGGGACATTGGCGCGACGACGATGCGGGTCGCGGCGAGGAGGCTGGCGGCGGTGGTGGACGACGAGCTGTCGACGACGTTCGATCAGATCCGATTTTAGACACGAGACTAGAGTTTACAACGAAAAACGTATGATAGCACCAACCCTCGTCGGGTCAAACCGCAAACCCCGAAAACAAGAAACGTCACGAGGTCGAACCCAGCCTCCGACTTGGTGAACCGATCCTCGTGTTCTCGGAAACGGCGAAGCCATCTTGCCTATTTAGGTTTTCGTGGGGCGATACAGCCACTTCGCCACGCGCACGCCGTGTCCTCTCCAGGCCACACCCTCCCCATCATGTCTTCCAGGTTCGCCCTTCCCCTCCGCTCCACCCTCGCCGCCGCCGCGGTCTTCGGCCTGCTCCTCGGCCGCGGCGTGGACGCGCGCCACCTCAAGCAGGACTCCTCCGAGCCTCCCTGCCCCGAGGTTTCCCTTGACAACCTCTCGGAACTCGCCGGACCTTGCTCGAACGCCGACCAGGCTTGCGACATGGACGGCGGATGCATCGGCGCTGTCATCGGGTACGTGGAGTCGCGCCTCGACCTCTCTCAGTTCGACGAGATGCCCTCGCAGGACTACATCGCCGGGTGCATCGCGCCCTTCGCCCTCAGCGACGAGGTCACGGACATCATCCCACAGGAAACCTTGGGAGCGATGATAGGCTGCGACTACGACGCCATCGCCAAAAGGTTCGAGGACTCGTACAACGCGCAGAGGGCCGCCGCACTCCAGGGAGATTCCGCGAACGCGGACGCGGACGCGGAGGGTACGGATCCCATCGAGTAAGTGACGGACGATCGCGACAGCCGAAACGCCCGGTGCCTCGTTGAATGTGTGCAGCTCTCGTGCGGACCCTCAGCTATCGGTATGCGCGAGAGCTAAGCACAACTCGATGCCATGCGCGCCTTGTCATGACTGTACGTGGCATCGGGTGTTTCCTCGACTCTGCGACGTGAGGACGCGAAACGCCTGATGACGATCAAGTTGTACGTATTTTTGAGGCGACGACCGTCATCAGGCGTTTCTTCCTCGCGTGGCAGAGTCGCTGCTCGAAAAAGGAGACTTTGCGTTTTTATCATTTCAAAACGAGACCTCTACGCCCCTCATCTCGCCGTGTCCCCGACTCACCTTCTATCGTCGTAGTCGTAGGACCTGCGCGGGGGCGACCTGTCCCTCCTGTAATCGTCGCGCCTGTCGTCGTACCTGTCGCGACGATCGTAACCCCTGTCTCGGCTCCGGTCCCTGCCGCCGCCGTATCCGCGATCGCGGCTCCTGTCCCTGCCTCCGTAGGGGTTGTACCTGTCTCGGCTCCTGTCCCTGCCCCTGTCCCTGCTGCGATCCCTGCCGTAGCCGCCGCCGCCGCCGCCTCTGTAGCCGCCGCCTCTGTAGCCGCCGCCGCCGCCGCCTCGGCCGCGGTTGAAGAAGGAAGGGTCCTTGCGCTTCTGCAGCGCGACCTGCACAGAGATGTTGTCCACGCCGCAGAGCGTGGTGCCGTCGAGCGCCCTCTCGGCGTCGGCCGCCTCTTCGGGGTTGGGGAACTGCACGAACGCGATGCCCTTGGGACGCTTGGTGTAGTAGTCCCTGGGTATGTAGACGTCTATGACCTTGCCGTACTTCGAGAACGCCTCCTCGAGCTCCTCGGCTCGCGCGTCCGGCGGGAGCTGGCGGACGAGCAGGGAGACGCCGACGTCGTTCCTGCCCTTGTTGTTGGTGTACCCACCGTCGCCGCCCCTGCCGCCGCCGCCGCGCATCTGACCCTCGCGGCGCGGGGATCGGCTGCGGCTGCGGCTGCGGCTGCGGGACTTGGCGGGGCGCGGCGAGCGGCGGTCGTCGACGGAATCTCCGCCGTCGCGCGGCGGCGATTGGGATCTGGATCTGTCGTCGCCGCGCGGACTGCGGTCCCCGGAACGCGCGCGGGGGTCGTCGGGCGCGGGGGAGTCGTCGCTTCGGCCGTTTTCGGCGTCGGGAACGCGCGCGTTGTCCTCGTCGTCGCTCATGCTCGGACGGGGTCTTGGGGATCAGAGAGCGCTTGTCGATTGCCTCTTGATTGTGCATTTTCGCCGAACCCTCGTCTTGCGCACGACTTTCGGCCGTGTTTTTCGCGCCTTTTTCTAATTCGCACGACCGATCGCACATGCAAACATGCTGAAACGTCGCCTTGTTATGAGTTTTCCAAACCCTAAATGGCCGCAATTTATCAACATTTTGCACGCGCGACTAGTCACAACCCGCCAGAACCGAAGTCCTCCGAAAAAAAATCCATCGAACGAGTGGACGAGAGGGCTTGCCCGCCGTTCAAGAAGCGAGTCAGGGTTTGCAACCCAAGAAGGTTGGCGCGCTTTATCGCTATCCTGTCCCGTGTCCCGTCTCTGCGCGTGTTTGAGGTGTTCGAGTTCGAACCTCGTCGGCCGGGGGCGCCACTTCCAACGACACGCGCACTTCACCGCGTAGCCGCTGAGAGCATGGCTTCGACCTGCATCGCCGCCGGCGGCGTCTTCGCCGTCGCCCGCCCCAACCAGGGCAAGGCCGCCAAGGCGCCCAAGCGCGCCGGCTCCAAGCTGTGGATGCCCAAGTCCGCAGCCGTCGACTCCCCTCGGATCATCGTCGAGGGTGACAAGGAGTCCAAGATGGCGGGACTCACCCAACTCCGCAAGGAGGTCATCATGGACATGGAGGACTTCGCCGAGAACGAGGTGAGCGCCGCGGATACCCCGCCCGACTCGCCTTTGCCCCTCCCGTAGGGCCGCGACCCCTTCAATTTTTCCCTCGCCGCTCACGTGGCCGGTGGGCAGTGGCCCAGAGAGCTCCAGCTGTAAAATATGGCGCGCGGAGCCGCGGCGGGGTCGCGCGTGTCACGCGCGGGCGATCGATCGGGCCGTATCGCCCCGCGTCGCGTCGCTCACCGGCTCTCGATACCCGCGAGGCGATCGCGGGACCTCCCGCGTCGCCCCGCGTCCGCGAACCCCGCGCGTGATCTCCCGCGCTCCGAGAGCTCGCCCGGCGAGAACATTCCCGAGATTCGCGAGACTGAAAAACTGACGTCATTTATTTAACCCCCGCGCCCCTCCCGTCGCTCCGCAGCTCATGGGCCTGCTGAAGGATCCCAACAAGAACTGGCAGCCCCAGGACTTCCTCCCCGATCCGGAGTCCCCTGATTTCCTCGACGAGGTGGCCGCGGTCCAGAAGCGCGGCGCGAGCCTTCCCGACGATCACCTCGTCGTCCTCGTCGGCGACATGATCACCGAGGAGGCTCTCCCCACGTACATGAACATGCTCAACACCCTCGAGGGCACCAAGGACAAGACCGGCGCGGACGGCACCGCGTGGGCGCGCTGGACCCGCAAGTGGACCGCCGAGGAGAACCGCCACGGCGACCTCATGAACAAGTACATGTGGATGACGGGCAAGGTGTCCATGAAGCCCATCGAGACCACCATCCAGAACCTCATCGGCTCCGGCATGAACCCCAAGACCGAGAACAACCCCTACCTCGGCTTCGTGTACACCTCCTTCCAGGAGCGCGCCACCAAGATCTCCCACGGTAACACCGCGCGCTTCGCCATCGAGCACGGCGACGAGGTCCTCGGCAAGATCTGCGGCACCATCGCCGCCGACGAGGGCCGCCACGAGATCGCGTACCAGCGCATCATCGAGGAGGTGATGAAGCGCGACAAGGACGGCGCCGTCCTCGCCTTCGCCGACATGATGAAGAAGCAGATCGTCATGCCCGCTCACCTCATGGACGACGGCGAGCACAAGGCGAGGACCGGCCGCGACCTCTTTGCCGATTTCGCCTCCGTCGCGGACCGCACCGGCACCTACACCGCGTACGACTACGCCTCCATCATGGACCACCTCATCAAGAGGTGGAAGATCGCCGACCTCGACGGCCTGTCCGGTGAGGCTGCGGAGGCTCAGGAGTACCTCATGAAGCAGCCCGCGCGCATCCGCAGGCTGGCGGATTTCGCGGCGGCCAAGGCGAAGAAGAAGGAGGCGCAGGAGGAGGCCTTCTCCTGGATCTTCGGTCGCAAGGTCTCCATCTAAGATTCGGTTGAACGAAACCGAAGGCGGAAGGGGGCTTTCGTCCGGGCGAGGAGCGCGGCGGAGCGCCGGTCCTCTGGTTAGCGCGAGAATTCATTTTTAGAAGGGGTATGTTGGCCTGTTGCACGCTCGTCGTGAGCCACTGGCAAACCTTTGCTTGTAATCCATGACGATTTTAAAAGGAACCATCCCCTCCCGTCTCCACGTCCGAGGATCCCGCTCTCGCCGGGCACGCGCTCGGCAACCCCCTCGTTTCCCTTGGGCGAGACGCGTGTTCACTCCACGCCGCACTCGGGGAGTCGGGGGCATCCATGCTGAGCAGACTGACGCTCAGGGCGGCTGCTCGGGCGATGCACAGTCGCGAGGCGGCGCGATACGTCGCACCCGCGAGCGCGCCTATCGATCCCTTCGCGCGATGCGACCACCCCCGCCCGTGCCTCCGGCGCGAGTGCACGTTCCTCGCGCCTTCGACGTCGCCCCGAGCGCGCGCGTATCGCGCAGGCTCCGACGCGCTCCTGACCCGCTCCTGCGCACCGACCCTCGACCGACCCTCGCCTTTCCCCACCGCGGAAGAGTTACTCGACGAGGAGATACAGGCGGAGGAGGAGGGCGGCTTGGGCATGGAACCGGGACCCGCGCGCCTCAGGTAGTCTACTCTTCGGCGCAACCCAGAAAAAGGACACCGGACCTCCCTCTCGTGCCAACTTTCACTCGCCTTGAAAAAATGCCTCCTCGACTGACTCAACCTCGATACCTCCCCGACACGCTGTAGGGCCAGGGCCGAGGAGCTTCGCTGCGAGGCTGACAGCATGGACGACGCATCCGACGCGTTGAGGGAGGCGCACGCCAGGCGTGTTCGAAGGGTGCTGGAGTGCCTGGAGGACGCGAGCTGTCGTAAGAGGCGCGAGGCTGACGAGCTCGAGCGACGCGCCATGGCCCTCCGGGAGGAGCTCAACGGCTGAGCGCGAGAAGAGCAGGCGCCGCGCCGTGCGTTTGCTTCCCTTGAACTTGGACTCCAGCTTAAAGGACAGCTGCGACGCTGCTCCAACGGTCTAAAGTGACCTCCTCGAGCCCGACGCCCCGTGTCCGGCTCGAGGAGGTCACCGCGTCGCAGCTTTTTTTGGTCTCCCACCTTTCAGCGGCTCAAGGGAAGCAAACTCGCGTCTCTCGGTGCGTGGTCCGCGGTGCACTCTAGGCAGCTCGCTTCGCACGTGTGATAATCACTCTGGCATTCCGTCTCTGGGGTCGATGTTTGGTTGTTGACAAGAACCCCGTCCCGCACTGCTTGGAGCGCACGTGGATAGGGATGTAAATACTGCCAGCGCGCACGTGTCCACCTCCACAAGCGCAGTGCGGGACGGGGTTTCTCGACCGGCAGAAACGGAATGTGGCTCCACCATCGTGCGAATCTTACCTGCCGAGAGTGAATTTGTACCAGCGATACCGCTCACACCACCGAGAGACGCGTTGTAATAATACGACACCTCGTCTCACCGCTGTCATGACACCCCTGTTTTTTGGGCGAATTTCTTCGATACCAAGCTGCCAAGCTGCCAAGCTCGGTTTTTGAAATCGATTTGAAGAATCGCGCCACAGCCCCGGGCACACGCTCGTCGGTCACCCTCCGTCGCGACCCACAGAGCGCGCGAGGGACCCAACATGGCCGTGGAAGGCGCCATCGCGGCACCCGCCGCATCCCGCGAGGCCAACACCGCCGCGCTGGTCCGTCGCCTCGTGCGCAGCACCCTCGCCTCGAGGGGCGTCCGGACCGATGACTCCGAGCGCGCCACCGAGCGCCTCTACCGCTACGCCGTCCGCCTCGTCGGCTCGTGCCTGGCCACCTCGGTGGAGCCCGACGAGGGCGCCACCGCGGACGCCATCAAGCGCAAGCTCACGCGCGAGGGCTCCGCCACCGCCGCGGTCAAGTTCGCCGAGCTCCATCGCAGGCTCGCGCAGCAGCCCGGTTTGAAGGCGCGGTGGGCGACGCTCCACGCGCTGCTGCGGGTGAGCGAGGACAGGCGCGCGGAGGACCGAGCGGTGGTCCCCGCGGGCGGCGGCATCGGCGCGGGGGCCGCGACCGCGAGGCACATCGCGGACCCGCTCTCCTCCGCCGCCGCCGCGGGCGGCCTCCCCGCCCTCGCCGACCCGGACCCCGCCAGATCCCTCGCCGCGGGCGACGGATCGACGCTCGGGCTCGACCACCCGGGCTCGCGCGCGCTCGCCTACCGCGAGCTCGCCGCCGAGGCGGAGACCAACCTGGAGATTGGCGAGCAGGAGCTCGTGCGCGACGTCCTCTTCGCGTGCCAGGGCATCGACGGACGGCACATCAGGTACAACCCGCAGATGGCGTCGTACGTCGTAGATCCCGCCGCGCCGGTGAGGCCGGGAGCGAGGGACCTCGCGAGAAAACTCACGGAGCTCGGATGGCTCTTCCGACGCGTCCGCGCCGCGCTCGGGGGCGTGGACGAAGCCAACGGCGGCGGCGGCGGCGGCGGCGCGACGCCGAGCCTCGGAAACATCGAGGGCTCGGGCGGCGACGGCGGGAGCGTGGCGCAGGCGTTTCGCGCGGCGACGCAGGCTGAGCTCGCGGACTATTACCGGCTCATCGCCGTGCTCGAGGCGCAGGCGCAGGTGCCCATGGCGTCCGCGCTGGAGGGTCCTCCGACGAGCGCGGCGATGAGCGGCACGACCGGCGGGACGTACCTCACGCTTCGGCGCCTCTCCGTGTGGCTCGCGGAACCCCTTCGCCGGCTTCGGCTTCTCGCCGTGCTCGTCGACGCGGCCGCCGACGCCCGCGGCGGCGCGCTCCTCCGCGCGCTGCACGAGCACGCCAAGCACGGCGACCCGGCGACGCGCGCGACGGTCGAGCGGCTCCTGTCCGCGGCGGCGGAACCGTGCCTGCGGATGGTGCGCGCGTGGGTCGTCGCGGGCGAGTTGGAGGACCCGAGGGGCGAGTTTTTCGTCGCGTCGGATCCGGCGGTGGGCGAGGAGGACCTGTGGCGCGCGCGGTACTTCATCAACGACGAGATGAGGCCGCCGTTCATCTCCGAGGCGACCGCGGCGGACGTCCTGAGGGTCGGTAAGTCGATCAACTTTCTCCGACGGCGGTGCGACGACGAGAGTTGGGAGCGCGAGCGAGCGCCGGTGGCGGCGGCGGCGGCGGCGGCGGGCGGGTTGTCCTACGGGAACCCCGCCGCGCTGGACGCGCTGGTGTCCGAGGCGAAGCGGAGGATCGACAGGGCGCTCCGAGGCGTGTTGTTCGACCGGTACAAATTCGCGGAGCACTGCGACGCGGTGAAGCGGTACCTGCTGCTGGGCCAAGGCGATTTTCATCACTACCTCATGGACCTCGTGGGCCCGGATCTCGCGGAACCGGCGTCCGCGGTGAGCGCGTACAAGCTCACCGGGACGCTGGAGGCGGCGATACGCGCGTCCAACGCGCAGTTCGACGCCCCCGACGTCCTCGACAGGCTCCGCGTGCGCATGATGCCGCACGCCGGAGCCGAGGAGAAGGGGTGGGACGTCTTTTCGTTGGAGTACGTGGTGGACGATCCGCTGTCCACCGTGTTCACCGAGCAGGCCATGGGGAAGTACCTCAGGGTCTTCAACTTTTTGTGGCGGCTCAAGCGGGTGGAGCACTCGCTCTGCGCGACGTGGCAGACGATGAAGCCCAACGTCGCGGCGGCTTTGCAGAGGGAGGGAGTCGCGGGAGCCGCCGGAGCGGCGCTCTCGGGAGAGCTCCGGAGGTGTCACACGCTGCGCGGCGAGATGCACCATTTCATCGCCAACCTGCAGTACTACGTCATGTTCGAGGTGCTGGAGGGATCTTGGGAGCTGTTCTCGCGCGAGATGGAGGAGGCGTCGGACCTGGACTCGCTCATCCACGCGCACGAGCGGTACCTCGACACCATCCTCCAGAAGGGCCTCCTCGGACCCAAGTCGCAGCTCCTGACCAACACCTTGGGCACGCTGTTCGAGGTCATCCTTCGGTTCAGGGGCTTCGCGGACAGGCTGTACGACGTGGCAAGGGACGCGGCGATGCGCAGGCAGCTCGCGCAGCTCAGGGTGGAGCAGCGCGCGGAGGAGAGCAAGTGGGGCAGCCTCCCGGGGGAAGACGCGGCGGGCGGCGACGGGCTGCTGAGCGAGGAGTTTGTGGACGAGATGCGGTTACAGCTCGACGCAATCTCCGCCGACTACGCCAAGATGCTGGACGGGTTCCTGAACCTGCTGCCGCTGCAGACGCACGTGGACCTGAAGTTCCTGCTGTTCAGGCTGGACTTCTCGGAGTATTACCAGAGGCGATGAGTCTTAGCGGCGACCACTACGAGTGTAAAATTGAGAGCTACCTTCCGTAAAAAATGTTCTACCCTTGTTCGTTGAGCACAGACTCGAAGAACTCCAAGGACGCCTCGTGCGCCCACGACGACATCGGCCGCAGCGTCCTCCCCTCGTAGAAACAGCAGTGCGTCCCGATCGGCGTCCGCACCAGCGCCCTGTCCACGTCCCCCTCGAACGCCCACAGGTTATCGTCCACGTTGGACGGCGCGCAGATCGGGTCATCGTCCGAGTTGATGACCAGCATGGGCACCGCTATATCCCTCACCGTTCCCATCGGGTTCGTCCGTTCGTGGTACTCCGCCAGCGACGAGTACCCCTCCATGCCGTACAAACGCCGCTGTAGCTCCGCCATGTCCGGCGCGGCGATGAGCTCGTCGTACCCCGGGGCTTCGTACGCGCACTCGAACCCTCGAATCAACTCCTCGTTCGCCGACAAAAACATCTCCTTGACGGACGCGAGGAGGTGTCGGTCCAGCAAGGGCTCGAACCGCGAGAACGCGCCCCCCTCGGTGGTATCGTACCCGGGGCATACGCACGACACCGCCGCGAACGGGTTGTTCGGTCCCTTCTCGCCGCTGTACCTCACCGCGAGTCCCGTGCCGGCGGATTCCCCGTACCCGAAGAGCCTCGCGCCCGGATACTTCATCCGAACGGCTTCCAGGTGCACGTCCAGGTCGTCGCAGTTACCCAGGAGGTTGAACCTCGGCGTGCGCAGAGGCGCGTCGAGGTGTCCGCGCCGCAGGCACACCACCGGACGGAAGCCCCGCGCCGCGGCTTCCCTCGCGAGCACGACAAAGTCGGCGGCGGTTCCCGTCAGCGTGTGCAAGACGCACATCACGGGCGCGGCGGATGGAAGTGTGCGTGTGACCGACCCGTCACCTTCCATACCGTTCCAGACGTCGTCCTCGGCGCAGCACTCGTACCACTCCAGCGCGATCTCGCCGCCGTCCTCCGTCGTCAGCGTCTCTCGAGTCCACCGCGCTTCCGGCACGAGGTTGCGTTTGAGGAGGTACGCGATGAGCTGCGCCAGCGACGTCTGGAGGAGCAGCGGCGGCCTCAACGGGCGGTGCAGAGCGGGGCACGAGTCCACGAGCCTCGCGATGCGTGGCGACTTGGACAGCGTGAGCCTCGGGCGGAGCAATCCGAGGTTGCGACGCCACGCGGAGAGCGCGAGGAAGCCGGCGACGAGCGCCGCGAGCGCGGTGCCCAGAAACGAGAAGAACGCCTCGATGCCCACGGCGAACGCCGACGACGCTCCCGCGGCGCTCAGCGCACTCGCCGTCGCCCCGGATCGGTCCGTTCCACTGTATGCATCGTCACCGCGCGTCAAGGTTGATCGACGGGGCGCGGGTATCGACGCGAAGCCCACGCCGGAGGTGCGCGCCGAGCCGACTCTACTCGGCACCGCACGAGTAGCGGACCATCGATCGCAGCGCGAAGATGGGGAAGAAGACGCTCGGATCGTTCGACGCGCGGTGGACGCGCGCGATGAACCGACGGCGCGCGATGAAGTCGAGGCCGATACGGCCGCGACGATTCCAGTCGACATGGCGCCGGCGGGGTGAGGCGCCCCGTGGGGTGCGCGACGAGTGTTGAACACGTGGTGGCAAAAGTTATCCACTCGTGATGAAGACGATGTTAAAAGTACAAGTGGTGCTACGTTGTCGACGGCGACGCGGCACTTCTGCGTCGCTACCTTCAGATGGTGGGATAACTTATCTGGGGATCACCAACCACGTCGCGAACGCGTTCGTGACGTGGTTGAGGCACGCATCCCACCATCTGAAGGTAGTGCTTTAACCAGCTGACAGCGTGAAGTGCCCCTCCGCCGCCGAAAAACGTTCCGCTCCTCTCCCGCGTCGCGTCGACGGCCATGCGGCGCTTGACGTGCAACCTACCTTCAGATGGTGGGACGTAGAGAGCAATTCAGCGATTGCATCAACTACGTACAGATCGTTGTACCGTAGTTGAGGCGGGCATCCAACCATCTGAAGGTAATGGAGAAACCAAATACGCCAAGCGCCGCGTCGCCGCCAAAATCCGTCTTCGTGATTCAGTTTTTCCCCGTCAGCGTGTCGATGGCGGCGGTCATCGCCTCGATCGTCCTGCCGAGCTCCTCGTTCTGCGCGTCGATCGCGTCGGCTCGCGTCACGAGTCTCGCGCGCGTCGTCGCGTTTGACTCGATCCTGGCGATGAGCGCGGCGACAGCCTCGACGAGGATCGCGGCCGCGACGTCTGGCTTCGGCGCGTCTGGCTCTGGAGTGTCCGCCTCGGAAAACTTCCTCTCCTCCCCGTCCCGGCGTTTCTCCTCGTCCTCGTCGCCGTTCTCCTCCTCGTCCGTCTCCTTCTTCTCCTCCGCATCACCTTCCTTCGCTTCGTCGACGTCGTGTGAGTGCGGGGATTCCACGTGCTCGAAGTCGAACCCCGGCGTCGCTTCGGCGTCCTCGAACGGGGCCTCCTCGCCCCCCGGTGCCTCCTCTTCGCCCCCGTCCCTCGGGGGTTCCTCCTCGACGTCGTCGTCGTCGTCCATGGGAAGAAACTCTGGCGACTTTCGAAAGAGACGTGCGCCCATCCCGCCGAGTACCTTCCCCAGAGGCGTCTCCAGTCGCAGCCGCGCGGGGGTGGCGCTCCTCGGCGCCTCGGCCGGCGACGCGAACCTCGCGACTTCGGCTTCGAGAGTTCGGCGGCTTCGCGACTTCGGCGGGCTGGAAGCCTCCAAAGCGTCGTCCCGCGCCGCGGTTCCGCCCGGAGTTAGGGCCCTACCGAGGGTCTCCATGGACTCCTCGCCCCCCCTGAGTTGGTCGATCAACCGAGCCGCCTCGGTCCACGCGCCGTCCGGTTCCGTGCGGACGATGCAGGCGGGCGTCGTCGGTGACTGGTCGGCGTTGGCTTTGGTTTTGGTTTTGGTTTTGGTTTTGGTTTTGGTTTTCGGCTCGTCCGTCTCGTCGTCGTCGTCGTCTTCGTCTTCGAATATGATGTGTCTGCCCCTCGCCGGCCTCGGCTTCTTCCTCGCGGTGACGAAACCCTCGGATCCGATGAGACCGCTGAGGAAGGCGCTGCCGGATGCCGGCCGGTCGCCGCTCGCCTCCGGCGTCGCCGATCCGCCCGCCTTCATCCGCTTCGTCGCCTCGGCCAGTATGTCGAGTCCGCTGCCAGCCTCGCGACCGGGCGGCTCCGGGGTTCGACGCGGCTCGACGGCGAGGCGCTCGGGGGATCTCGGGTGCGGCTCCATGTGCAGGTCGAGGTACTCCACCAGCCCTCGGTCCTCGAGCTCGATGATGTCGAGGTACTCGGGGAAGTGCGGGCTGGGCACGCCCGCCTCTTCGTTTCGGTCGAGCACCTCGGCGGCGCTGTACCAGTCCTTGAACTCTCCCTTGTACACGAAGTAGAGCCTCTCGCCGTCGAAGACGTGGCACTCGGTGACGATGCCCGCCTGCCAACGCCGAGGCGTGTCGCCCGTGTCCGTCGCGTCGGTCAGCGGTTCGCCCTTCGGGTCGACGGCGATGCGGAGGAGCCGCCCGATCCTGGCGTCGATGCCCTCGGTCGGTTTTCCCTCGGCGACGCTCCGTTTGCCTCGCCCGCGCTTCTTGCCGGGCTTGCGCGCCGCGACTCCGTTCGCGGCGGCGCCGACAGTCTTCGCGTCGGACGCGAGCGGGATCAATCGGTCGGCGCGTTTCGGCGAGGCCGGGGTCGCGGGCACCGGCGTTCGACCGTCCGACGCGCGCGTCCCCTCGGATCCTCCGACGTCGATGTCGGATCTGCGCTTGACGGGCAGATGCGTCCACGCGGCGGGGGTTTCGTGCCGCGCTCGAGCTATCCCCGCGTAACCGTCCTCGCCGTCACCCGACGCGCCCCGCGGCATCGCGCGGGTGCACTCGGAAGTGTCGAGGGGCTCGATACACATCCTCGCTTGGGTATTGCAGCTGTGACGCGTCCCGTCCAAGAGGGGCGCTGTCTCGTCAGCTCCGAGCGTTCGGACATTTTCCGCGCGCCCGCCGGGGAGACGAATGGACGGAGCGTTACTTTCGTGGTCTGCAACCCTCCCCGGGCGCGACAGTGCGAACGCACGCGTGAAACGCAGCCGCCATGGATCCCACCGCCCCATCCATCACCTTCTTCGACAAGGACACCGGCAAGGGCCGGGCTACCTACATCGGTGCGCGCGACGAAGACGCCCCCCGCTCGGCCGTCGCCCTCGCTCCCGCATCGTGAATCTCGCCCCCTTCGGAGGGCCCGTCGCCTCCCTTTCGCTGACGCCACCCGCGTCTCCGCGTCCCCGACATCGCAGGTAGCCTGCAGCCCGCGCGGATGTTCCCGCCGACGGTTGGGATATGGTTCACGAACCAGGGCGACGAGGTACGCGCCCGAAGCGTCGGTCCCGCGCGCCGCGACTCGCCGCGCCCTCGTCCCATCCGATGCCCGAGGATTCGTCCTGAGATTTGTGTCCCCACCCTCTCTCGCAACGTCAGGTGTTCAAGAAGCTCAAGGCGTTGTACGACGAGGAGCCGTACCCGACCCAGGAACGGATGGAGGAGCTGGCCGAGGAGTTCGGCGCGCCGGACTGGACCAAGATTGAGAACTTCTTCAAGAACATGCAGCTGAAGCACCAGGAGCAGTTCCAGTGAGGTGACTGCGGGTCCCCTCGGCGACCACCCGGCGCTTGTTTGTGACTTTCACTCTACCTTCAGATGGTTCGACGACTGATCAAACTGCACTTGGTCGTGGTGTTTCGACACGCGTTCAGGGACAGTTTGTTCTTGATAGCATGGCACAGAATAATTGTCGTACCATCTGAAAGTAGTCGGTCCATCAAGCGCCGCGTGGCCGTCGGCGGCTGCGCGTCGGGAGCTCCTCGGCGACGTCGCAGCGCTTGATACAGTGCGCCTCGCTACCTTCAGATGGTTTGATGAGAGTTCAACTGGCAGACCAAGCAGGAGGAGCTGTTACCTGCCAGTTGGGTTGGTATCTTCATTACTTTTTCACATCCACCATCTGAAGTTAGCCGCATATCAAGCGCTGCGCCGCCGCGGCTTTCTCGTTTTAGACTTGTGAAAGAACTCGAGCTGTTGAATGATCGTTTGCTTCGCATCTCTGTGGATAAGCCTCTCCTTCGCACTCCACCCAGCGCGCGGACCGAGCGAGCGAAGGACCGAGGATGACATCCGCCCTCGCGTGCGCGATAGCACCGCGCCCCGTGACCCGCGCCGGTCCGCGGCTTCGATCCACCCGGGCTGACGCGCGCCACCCTCGGGCCGTCATCGCGCGAGCCCGATCGACGTCGGCACCCGACGACGCCATCCGCCGAGACGTCGTACCCGAGACCGCCTCGTCCGAGACGGTCGAGGGTATCGTCGTGGACGACGACCGCGACGAATCCCCCGTTCGCACCTCCGGGAACGTCCGAGCGTCGCGCCGCGGCGTGCTCGGCGGCTTGGGCGGCGTGGGAGCCGCGCTGGGTCTCACCTCGTCCACGTCGGCGGTCGTGGGTCCCGGCGCGGCCGAGGCTGCCGCCGCGCCCGCGTCGTCCCCCGCGCCCATCGCGGAGATCGCCGCCGCGTCCTCGCGCGCGACGTCCGCGTCGCCCGCGTCGTCCATCGTCGGATACGCCAACCTGCACGACCCGCGCGTCTTCAACGGCCTCGCCACCCCCGACCGAACCAATCGATCCCTCGACGGTCTCATCCCCGCGGGCGAGGCCTCGCCCGACGTGGAGGTGGCGAGAGCCGCGGCGGCGCTCGACGCGTGCGACACCCCGATGCAAAAGTACCGACAGCTGGTATCCCTGCAAAACACGGACGAGACCACGTTCTACGCCCTGTTGGAGCTCAAGACGGCGGAGCTGCTGCCCGTGCTGTACACGCCGACGGTGGGCGACGCGTGCTTGCAGTTTGGCACGCTGACGCAGCGCCCGCCGGGCCTCTACGTCTCCTTGGCAAACATCGGCAACGTCCGCGCCCTGGTCGACAACTGGCCCGCGAACGACGTGAGGATCGCGGTCCTCACCGACGGCGAAAGAATCCTGGGCCTCGGGGACCAAGGCGTCAACGGCATGGGCATCAGCGCGGGGAAGAGCATGGTGTACGCGGCGTGCGGGATCAAACCCGGGTGGCTGCTGCCCGTGCAGGTGGACAACGGGACGAACAACGCGAAACTGCTGACTGACCCTCTGTACGTCGGCACGCGGACGGAACGCGTGCGCGGGAAGGCGTACGACGAGTTGCTGGACGAGACGGTGCGAGCGATACAGGGGAGGTACGGCGCGCGGACGGTGATCCACTGGGAGGACTTTGCGCCTCGAAACGCGTTTCGTAACTTGCAGCGATTCAAGGCGAAGGGCGCCATCACTTACAACGACGACATACAGGGTACCGCCGCGGTGACCGTGGCGGGGATACTCGCCAGCCTGAGGGTGACTAAGCGCGCGCTCGGCGAGCAGAGGGTGCTGTTCTTCGGCGCCGGTCAGGCTAACATCGGAGCCGCCGAGCTGCTGGTCCGGGCTCTCGTCGAGGACGGCGTCGACGAATCCGTCGCTCGGTCCAACGTGTTCCTCTTCGACAGCAAAGGTTTAGTGGTGGACGGGCGACCGGCGGAGTACGAGATATCGGACGATAAGGCCCCGTTCGCGTCCAAGCCGGGGACGTCGTTCACGTCCAGCCTGGAGGAGGCGGTCAAATCGGTGAGGCCCACCGCGCTCGTGGGCGCCGCCGCGCAGCCGCAGGTTTTCACCAAGGGGGTGATCGAGTCGATGTGCGCGTTCAACCCCCGGCCGGTGATCTTCGCGCTGTCCAACCCGACGTCAAAGGCGGAGTGCACGGCGACGCAGGCGTACGAGTGGTCCAAGGGAAAGGCGGTGTTCGCGAGCGGAACGCTCTTCGCGCCCGTGAAATACAAGGGCGCGACATTCGCGCCCGGCTTCGCCAACAACGCGTTCATCTTCCCGGGCGTCGCCCTAGGTTCGCTGGCTTCCGGGGCGTCGTCGGTGACGGACGCCATGTTCCTCGCGGCGGCCAGGTCGTTGGCTTCGCAGGTTAGCGAGGAGAACCTGGCTGTCGGGGCGGTGTATCCACCGACGTCGACCATTCGGGAAGCCGCGGTGATCGTCGGCGCCGCCGTCGCCGCCGCGGCGGATGAGGAGGGCGTGGCGGCTCCCGGCGCGTGTAGGGGAGGGGCGATACCGGGGAGGGGCGACGGTGCTCGTTCGGCGGTGCCTTCGCTGGACGCGTTGACCGGTGGTGGGAACCGGGGCGACGGAACGTGCGCCAACTGGGAGGCGTGCGTTCGAGACTATCTCAAGACGTGTCTGTGAGAATGTGATGTGAGAGAACTTTTTGTCTGCGGCGGACGTTTCGGCTCCCGATGGAAAACGCACCTCAAAACGCACGTCCAAGGGAATCCCCTCGGCGCGCGCGCTTCACCCGCCCCCTCGCACACCCACCCGCGCCCACCCGCGACGACGAGTCGCCGATGGTCGTCATGGAGCGAAACGATGCCGTCGCCGCGGAGCGCGACGACCCCGGCGTCAGCGCCGACCGCCGGCTCGTCCCGCTCGAGATCAAGGTGACGTTCGCATTCACAAACGCGCCCCAGGCGCAGTACCTCATGCACTACGTCACGATCGACGCGTGGAGCGACGGCAGCGACACGCTCGCGGGGATCAAGCAGAAGTTCGCCATCAAGGAGGGCGTTCCCGTCGAGTTCATCAAGTTCATGTGGCTCGACGAGCCCATCGGAAGGTGCGCGCGGGTCCGGGCCACGCGTCGATTCCGCGCCCTTTTCCCCTCCCCCGGCTTTTTTTTTTTCTTGGACGAAATCGATTGCGTCGGCTCACCCCGGTCCCGCCCGACACGAGCGCGCAGGATCTACATGGGCAAGGTCCCCAAGCAGCTCCGCATCACCGAGGCCAAGACGATGAAGGAGCTCAATATCTTCGGTCCCGACACCTGGCTCGATAAGTTCCCCCACTGGCGCTGCCTGTGCGCGACAATCGCCGAGGAGGAGAAGAGGGACGCCCTCGAAGAAGTTCACCGAGCCGTCGCCACGCAGATCAAGGGGTACGAGGAGGGCCCCGAGCTGGACCGGCACATCCAACACAAGCGTAAGACAAAGAAGTGGAATACCCTGGTGTTCGGCGCGCCGACGCCGTACGATTCCAGGTACCCGGAGACGATGCCCAAGACCGGAGACGACAGGTACACCAACTGCTACGACGACGACTGGGACAAGGACCCCGAGGAGGAGGCCGAAAAGCTCAGGCCCAAGAGCCAGCCCCAACTGGTGGTGAAGAAGGCGCCCGCGGCGGCCGACAACGTCAGCGTCCAGGCCGCCGCTCCGGAGGTGGAGGAGGAGCCGAAGATGTCGCTCGAGGAGGTCATCGCCAACGTCTCGAGGCTGAGCTCCAAGATGATCGGGACCAAAGAGCTCGACGTGGACGCCCCGCTGATGGAATCGGGCCTCGACTCGCTCACGTCGGTGGAACTGATCAACGAGCTCTCCTCCGCGTTCGGGATTCAGCTGTCCGCGACGACTCCTTACGACTATCCCACGGTCACGGAGCTCTCCAAGCACATCGTCGAAAAGCTTTGAGGAAGACGATGAGCGACAGTGGCGAGGTATTTATCGTATTTATCATGTCCCGTATCACATGTGCGTCTTGCGTACCGTTCGTTCAAAGAATCGTGCGTGAAAGAATCGTGTCGTGCCCACTCGTGTCCGCTCACTCACTCCGTCGCGATCGCCCCGCGGCTCGCGAACGGCCCGTGCGAAGCCGCGGAGATCACGAACCGGTCGATGACCTCGCCCCTCGGCGTCCCCTTCGAATCGCCCCCTTCGCCCCCTTCGCCCCCGACCGAGTCGGGTCCCGAGGGCGCGGACACCTGCTCCCACTCCAGCGTGCGATCGTCGTGAACCGTGATGCGCGAGTAGGTAAAGTCGTACGCGTACCCCTCGCCCGTGCGCTTGGGCGCGAATCCGCTCTGAAACGCGCACCACGGCGCCCTGTGCGAGCACGTTCCGCGGGGGATTTTGCGCCCGGCGCCGTTCGTGCGGTTGTACATCGCGTTTGTCCACATCTCGGGGTTACCTCCGGAGCCCGAGGTGACGTGGACGGTGGCGCCGGGGTTCACGTACCGTTCGAGGGCAACGTCCGTGCCGTTCACCACTCGCTCGTCGAACGCGGGGAAGTAACGCTCGTAGTCGTGGACGTGACCCGCGAGATAGAGGTCCACGCCCGCGAGGTAGAGCGCCTTCTCAATCGGAAAGTTTGACTCCTCCGGGGCGACGTACCCGCCCGGTCCCGCGCGGCGAGGCGCGGAAACGTCAAACCCTAGGTCAGATTCGGACTCGGCGGACTTTGCATCGAACGCGGCGGCGCATCCGAGCGCCGCGTACTCGTCCTCGCACTGGCTCGCGACGCCCTTTCGCACCGCCTGCTTCTCCCATCCGCACACTCCGTCAAACTCCGGCTTGGGCGCGTGGGGAGTCAAATCCGGAACTCGCGGGTCCACGCAGTACATCGGCCTGTGCCCGTGCACCAGGATCCACGGCACGTTCCCCCGGTTGGCGTTCGCGGCGTGCAGGTCGCGAACGAGCCACTCGTACATGCGCCGCATGTAACTCGCGTCAAAGTACTCGGGCCAGAAGAAAGCCTCGGCGTTGATGGCGACGACGTGCGTGGGACCGACGTCGAAGGAGTAGTAGGCGTTGCCGTTCGACGCGCCGTCGCCGGGCATGGTGAAGCGCTCGGCGTAGTGCGAGAAGTTGTACGCGCGCTCGTGGTTCCCCTGCGAGGTCATGTAAGGGACTCGCGCGGCGATTGGTTCGACGTCGGCGAGGAACCTGTCGCCGTTTCTGCCCGAGTAGGTGTCCAGGTCGTAGGCAAAGTCGCCGCAGTGGACGAGGGCGTCGGGCCTGGTGGAAGGGTCCCCGACCTCGGCTGCGACGAGCTGGAGCACGCCCGCGGATTCGCGGTGGCCTTGGTCGCACAGCGCGAGGAGCTTCAACGGGGGACCGGCCGCGATCTGAGCGCGGGACCTCTTCGCGACAAAGTCGAACCATCGAGAGTACGCCTCCGTCGCCGGGTTTCCCACGCGGTACTTGTACGTCGCGCCGGGTTCGAGGTTGGAGAGGACGACCCGGTGGACGAAGCGAACGCTGCGCTCGGGTCCGCCGTCGACGAACGCGCGCGTCGTTCCTTCGACTCTCGACGAGGGAGCCGGCTTCGAGGCGCTAACATCGGATAGGAGGGAATATTCCACGACGGCGTCTCCGGGGTTCGACGCGAGCGTGTGCCACGTGACGCTCATCTCGTCATCGCGCGTTCCAAAGGCGATGTGTACTCCTGAGGGCGCGTGCTCATCCGCCGTCGCGGCCGAAGCCGCGACGGCCATCAACCAAAACGCCACCAGCCCGCGCGCCATCGTCGCTGTGGCGCGAAAAAGCGCAACGCACGCGTTTTTCGAAGCCACGTCGAATAGCCACGAGCCCACCAATCCTGACCAAGCGGGAACAGCGTCAGATCTGAGAGGCGCGGGGCATAGCCGAGAGACACTCCCGGTCACGGCCGCGATGTTAATCCGTCTTCGCACGAGGTACGCATCCATTCCGATCCCGAAACCCGACGGACCCGACGCGACCCCTCTCGGGCCGACCACGCGCGCGTCCTCCCCGCCCCATTCAAAACCAGCACGGGTGCCCTCTCCTCGGCCTTTCCGACGAATCCCCCTCCCTCCTCCTCCTCCTCCTCCTCCGCATCGCAGGGACGGCACCGAGCGCGTCGAGGTTGACGACAAGTGCACCCTCTCACAGCTCCGCACCCTCATCGAGGAGAAGTTCGGCGTGCCAACCTCCGACCAGAACCTCTCGTTGGACCAGGGGCTGCTCATGTCCAAGGAGCCCGACGCGTACGACGACCTGAAGCCCGGTCGCAAAAACGACGGCAAGCAGCTCAAGTCGCTCAAGATCGAGCACGGCACCATCGTCTACATGACCTACTCGGTGGAGCGTAAGGTGACGGTGTGCACCGCGGCGGCGCACAACGACGCGCGCGGGTTGACGGGCGGGAAGATGACCGTCGAGGCGATGATCGCCGCGCAAACGCGCATCGAGACGCAGGAGTCCCCAAACGTCGAGTCGCTCTCCCTGGATGGCCACGCCGCGAACGCGTTCCAGGCGTACGTGAACGGCACCCTGGGTTTCAACCAGATGCGGTTCGGGTGGATGTACGGGACGTGCTCCGACGGCGGCGAGGTCAGGGTGCACGCCATATACGAGCCCGAGCAGGAGGGCACCGAGGACGCCTTCGTCGTCGTCGAGGACGCCGACGAGGATGCGCGAGCGGAGGCCATCGCAGAGTCGCTGGGCATGACGCGCGTCGGCATGGTGTTCAACGTGACGACGACGAAGGAGAGGCCCGACTACACCATGAGCGCGTTTGAGATTCGGCAGATGGCCAAGTATCAGTCCAAGTACGGCGACAAGTTCGTCACCGCGGTGGTGATGATGCTGGAGGACGAGGACGAGGGCACTCCGCAGGTGAGCTTCGAGCCGTTCCAGGTGTCCAACCAGTGCGTCAGGCTGTACAATGAGGGGTGGTTCCACGACGAGCCGTGCGAGAACCCGGGCCACACGCGGCTGACGAAGGATGTCGTGGTGGTGGACAAGGTGAGCAAGGACGTGACCGAGGTTGACAACGACAGGTGGCTGGTCCCAGTCAAGATCCTCGACCACGAGGGGCCGTGGCGCACGAGCTTCCCGATCGAAAACAGGCTGCACCCGGTGCAGACGGTGGAGGACCTCAAGGACGCGGTGAGCAAGGGCGGGCAGTACTGCGTCAAGCTGGCGGACTTTCACCTCCTCCTGTTCCTGTCGAAGCACCTGGACGCGAACGACATGGCAGTCGTCGCCGTCTCCGTCGCCGAGCGGGGAGAGATCCCGGAGGGTTACCAGCTCATAATCAACAGCCTGGCGGGCGTCGGCTTTTGAGACGAACCTTTTGAGCAGAATCCGAGTTCACCGGTGTTGTTCGTCACTCGTACATCGCGCTACGTCATCTCTACCCCTCCTCACTGCTTGTTCAGCATGGCCTTGGCCTCCGCCTCCTGCTCTTGCAGCGCGGGCGACGCGTACTTGGCCAACAAATCCTTCTTCTTCTTCGCCAGCACCAACGCCTCGATGTCCTTGTTATCCGGCAGCGGCACGTACGCCTTGTACCCGCCCGTCAGCGCCTCGAAGTCGTCGTCCTCCTGTTGTTTTCGCTTCTTCCCCCCGTCCGCCTCCCTCCGCGCCTGCTCAGCCTCCCACTCCGCGACGGCCTCCGCTCGCGCCTTCTCCGTCGCCTCCGCCTCGAGCTTGATGAGGACTCCGTCGTCGTCGTCGCGCATGCCGTAGTAGTCCATGTCGATGTTCTTGTACATCTGCGCGCGCGTCCGTCGCACCGTCCGCTTCTCCGGCTTCTGAAAGAGCTCCTTCACGCCGGGTAGGTTCTTCGCCGCTCCGTAGTACCGGTACCCCCCCCCTCGCTGGTCCATGCCGTCGACGAAGCCCTCCCGCGCGGCTTCGTCCATCGCCCGTCGCCCCTGCGCGATGTAGTTGGGGCCGCCGAGCTTGATTATCTGCTTCTCCCAGTGGTGCTTCTCGCGGGTCAGCTTGTTGATCTGGTCGTTCATGTCCCGCAGCCTGTGCTCGCCGAGTCCCTCGTTTTGTATCTCCATCACGAGCTTGCCGATCTCGCGGAGGATCTCCTGCCTCCACTTGTCCGCCTGGTCGAGGTCGCGGCACTCGGAGGCGAGGTAGGGGCGCCGGCCTTTCGGACCCCCCGCGATCGCGGTCTGCTTGCCGGTGACCCAGCGGTTGAACATGTTCTGTTTTTGACGGAGGAGGAGGGACGGGAGGGTGAGAAGGGGTTCGTCCGAAACCCGTGGCGGTAACCCTAGGTCGGGAGCGGTGCGCTCGGGACAACAGGGAGCGACGCGCGGGGGGTTGGGCGCGAAGGGCCGGTCGGGGCGCGGCGATGCGTTCACTCACGTTCGCCTTCTCCTCATTGCGCGCCATCTCGTAACCTAGACCCGCCTCTTCGGCCGCGCGGTCGTGGTGTGCCCCGGGACCGCGATTCAAACGACGAGCAGAGTACTTGTAAAAGTCACTCCTTCCTCGCCCGTGCAAGTACTCTATGATTTCTCCTTTTCGAGACTCTATTGCGCGTCGTCGTCGAGCGAGTGTCGTCTATCCATCGTCACATTACAGACTATCCCAACCCCCGCCCGGGCATCATCACGGGCACTTGCGGTGCACCAAGTTCGCACCGTGCTCCTCGTACTCCTGCTTGCTCATCCACATCTGCTGGAACGAGCCGAGCGACGCGAGGATGGATCCGCCGATCCAGGTGGCAAACTTGCGCTCCACCGCGTTTTGAGACGCCGTCACCTTCACCCTCACATTGGTGGGCGCCGCGTCGTGAAGCTCCGCCTCCAGCCGCTCCCTCAGCTGCGGGAATAGCGAGCCCCCTCCCGCGAGGAGCATCCCGCCGAACAGATCCTTGCGAACGTCCACGTCGCACCTGTTGATGTTGTCCAGCACCAGCTGCGACAGGCCCTTGGCGTCTTTGACGGCGTTCGGCGCGTCGGCGCCGAGGCCGAAGCCGTCGATCAGGTCGGGCCGGAAGAGGAGCTCGGGGATCTTGTACCTCTCGACGCCCACGTCGATGACGTTACCGTCGGGGAGCTCGTACTGCATCGAGGGCATGTTCTGGTTCTCGGCGTCGCTGAACGCCGAGTCGCTCAGCCTGCACACCGTCTCCTTGAGATCCGCGGCGATCTCGCGTTGCTTGAACAGCCTGTAGGACGCGGCGACGTCCGGGCACTTGACGTCGGCGACGTCGAAGGTCTCCCCGTCGGCCCTCGCGGTGCGCTTGAACTCGTACCTCGGCTTGACCGGCGTCTTCTTCTTCTTCTCGAGGTGCTTGAGGATGACGTCGGTGATGGCGTCGCCGCCGAGGGGCGATCGGGTCACCGCCTTTTGTAAAGCGTAGCCGTCGTGCACCGCCGCGACGGTGGTGCCGGATCCGCCGCAGTCGATGACCATGGACGTGGCGCGGCCGGACGCGAAGGAGGTGAGCACCGGGTTCTTGGCGAGGAACACCGCGGGCGGGTTGTGCTTCTCGAACAGGAGCTCGACCATCTTCTCGCGGCTCTCGCGGGTGGTGTGCACGGGTTCGCCCATGAGGATGGGGTGCTCGTTGGGCTCGACGACGAGGCGCTTACGCAGGGTGTGCGCCCAGATGGCCTCCACCACGTCCCAGTCCTCGAGGAGCCCCTCGTCGTTGAACGGCGACGCGAGTTCCATGTGATCGCGGCGGTAGGACATGTCGTTGACGAAGTACGTCTTGCCGTCGCCCGCATCCTTCATCTCCACGTCCCCGCCGTCCTTCTTCCCGGCGGACTCCTGGTCCTTGGCGAGCCACCCCACGGTGGACGGGAAGACCGCCTTGGGGGTGTCCTCGCCGGCGTAGCCCGCCTTCACGGTGGACGACCCCAGGTCCACCACGATGGCCGACACCTCATCTGTTCACGGTGCGGAGAGGTGGGACGGGGACGGGCGTCAGCGCGAGAAATCGGGGCGGGGTTAGGGATCCTCGGATGAGATTATTGGCGCGCGGGCGGGGATGAGTGGGACGATCGGGTGTGAATCGCGCGGAGGCGGCGTTGACGACTCGGGGTTCGACGCACCTCCTCCGTACATATCTGTACCCTAGTGACACGCGATCGCGGACGCCTCGGCGCGCGTGTGAGACTGGGGTGATCACGGGAGACCCGCCAATTTATTGCCAAAACCCGGGCGCTTCAAAAATTCGCGCGCGACACGGACAGGTTTTGTGGCAGCTGAGACGACTGTTCCTTTCAATTAAAAGTCCACAAACTCCAACTCCGCCTTCGCTTTCTTCCTCGGCTTTGATTCACCAGCCCGGCCCAACTTCGCGCTGTCCGCCAACGCCAACGCGTGCGCCGTGCCCTTGGCCGTGAGCAAGAAATCCTCCAGCTCGCGCTTCACGTGCCCGCTGTCCATGATGGTCTTGCCGCCGTCTCGCCACCGAAGGTAAAACTCGTAAAACGCGCCGCAATAAAACGCATCCGCCGCCGCCCACACCGAACCAAGCCTCCTCGCCTCCTTGTTCAGTAAACCCCTGCGCACAGCCTTTAACGCCGTGTGCGTCAGATTGATGCTGAGCGGCGCCATGGGAAACTCCTGCGTCGAGTCCCTGGAAAGCTCGTGTATCGCCGCCGCGTTGGTAAACGACCGCGTCACGAGGCACAGGAGCTGCGTCAGGCCCAGCATCCCGCAGCCTCTCAAGTCCGTCGCCGGGTCCGAACCCTGGAACCCGAGCTCCTCCCAGTGCTTCCCGTACCTCGGCATCGCGCGGTCCGTCCCCGTCAAGCGCGTGTACAGCGTGTGGAGCACCGCGAGGTGAACCTCGTTTTCGTCGTCCAATTTCGTCCTCGCCGTCGCGAACATCTCATCGCGATCGCGCCGCAAATCGTCCCCCTCCAGCCTTGGCGGCGCGAACAGGCACGCCAGGCATCCACGTGAAGGCGCGTCCTCCACGTGAAGCGTCGGTTTGAGCGCGGCGACGTCGATTTTATCCACGATTCCTCGTACGGCGTCGACGTACGAGACACTCGCAAATGAAGTCTTCTCCCCCCCCATGAAGTGATCCTCCTCGAAACGATCCTCCCCGGCTTTCTCCTTGGCGCGAACGTGTTCCTCCTCCTCGCGCAGCGCGTTGACCTGGTCCCACTCGTCGACCGCGTGGGAAGGAGCTGACGTGGCGGATGACGCGGCGTGCGAGACTCGCGCATCCGCCGCGCGCTCGTTCCCGTCCGACTCAACCTCGGCGTCCTCATCCTCCATGACCACCTCGACCTCATCCTCGTCGTCCTCCTCTTCTTCGATCGTCTCCTCTTCTTCGATCGTCTCCTCCAGGTCCTCCTCGTCTTCCTCCGCGAACGTCTCCATGGGCATGGACCTCACGTTTGTCACGAGTTCCCTCGGCATCTCCTTCGCGACAAACTTCTCCACCGGGACGTTCGTCTCATCCCGCTCCCCGCCCTCGAACGCGTAAGCGAACTCGTCGTCGTCGTCGTCATCGACGGCGGTCGTCCCCCCCGCCACTCTTTCCATCATCTCCCGATCCTCCTCCGAGAGCTCCAGCTCGTACTTATCGCGATACTTATCGGCGAGCTTGTCGAGCGACGCCTGCGTCTTGGCCCTGCTGGCCTTCTCCCGCCGGTTTATGGCGTCGATAGCGTCGATGGCGCTGTCCCCGGATGAAATCTGAGGCGTGGGGTCGTCGAAGGCAAAGTCGACGTCGATGACATCCTCGTCAATCGCGGCTGCGGTCGCCGCGTTCGCGGTGCCCACCTCGTCGTCGTCATCACCGCCATCCCTCGCCGGGGCCCTCTCCTCGATCCGCGGCTCGAAGCCGCCGTCGTCGTCGTCGGAGCCGTCGGAGCCGTACTCGATCTCGGGCTCGGAGCTCGCCGCGCTGCCCTCGTCGTCGTCGCCACCGGTCATGCTCCCCATCACCGCGCCGCTCGGACGCTGGTTCGACGTCGACGAGGATGCCGACGCCCTCGCCGCGAGCGCAGCCTCCGTGGGCACGGACGAGGACGAGGACGAGGACGCAGACGAGATCATGCTGACGCTCACCGGCCTCGCGGCAAGCGGATTTAAACCCCCGCCGAGCCTCCCCTTCGACCCGAGCGGTGGGAGCTTGGACGCACCCCCGATCTTGGGCAGAGGGCCACCGAGGGACGCGAGCGGGTTCGCGCGGGTCATCGTCGCGGGGCGACCGGGCGGGGTCTTTGGAGGCGGGCTTTCGAAGAGCTCATCGTCAAGCTCGAGCTCCAAGACGTCATCGTCGAAGCCTCGGCTTCCCATCGCGCTCGGCGCCTCGTCCACTGGTCGGGGTGGGCACCGACAAACGGCAACAATAGTGCTGCTTTTGTTCGGCCAGTCAACCAGCAGGCCAGTCACCCAAAAGCTGGCCTTTGTGTGTTTTCAGAAGGAGGGGTTCGCGGCCGCGTGTGCGAAAAATGAGATGTTATAATATCACGACCGTCCCGCACGGTTGCCTACAACGTCGTCGCCCGCGTTCCGTTGGTCCCGCGACGCGAGCCCACGCGCGAGCGGCTCACTCCGCCCCCGTGCGTCGTCACCCAAACAGAAGTACAAACAGGATCATCACCACCGAAAAACAAACCGCCCCCGCAGAGGGAGCTCACCGCCTCGTGCCTAATGTGACGCTCAGCGACCGAGCCCCCTCCTCCACGCGTGCAAATGTTTACTTGCACGCGTCCTTGAGGTATGCGATGAGATCCGCGCGGTCCTGGGGCTTCTTAAGGCCCGCGAAGACCATCTTGGTGCCCGGGATGTACTTCTTGGGGTTGAGGAGGTAGTCGTAGAGGGTCTCCTCGCCCCACTTCACGCCCTTGTTCTTGTTGGCGGCGGAGTAGGCGAAGCCCTCGGTGGTGCCGGAGACGCGACCGAAGAGACCGCCGAGGTTGGGGCCCTGTTCGGTTGGATCGAGAGGAAGGGACGCGGTCAGTCGATGCCGACATGGTTTTTCACAGGGGCACAGACACGTTTTTGGAGACGCGGAGGGTTTTTGGATATTTTCCGCCCGGTGCCGTCGGCGCGGTGGGCGAGGATCGACGGGGAACGCGCGGATCGACGGGTACGAGCGTTACGGAGGTCAACCGCACCTGCTTGTGACCGCCGCCGGACTCGGCCACGTGGCACTGCGCGCACTTGGTCTTGAAAATCTTGGCGCCTGCGACGGGGTGGGATGACAGGGGTCAGATGATGGTTCGGTAGCGACGGCGGACGTGATCGAACTCGGGTCGCGATCGCGGGGGGCACGGCGATGGATTGGACGCGCGGGCACTCACCCTTGGCGGCGTCGCCCGCGGGGGCCTCGGCAAAGGAAGCCATTTTGTTA
>Ga0181573_10000134_pt1 | contig 72475 bp, 53 predicted proteins | sample 101ome_25_FD_148643 | JGI IMG/M metagenome (GOLD analysis project Ga0181573, IMG submission 148643) | Coastal salt marsh microbial communities from the Groves Creek Marsh, Skidaway Island, Georgia - 101409BT metaG (spades assembly) | ecosystem: Environmental > Aquatic > Marine > Intertidal zone...
GCATCGCCACTCGAAGGTTCATGTTCTTCAACGATCCGCGGCGACGGGGTAAGGCTCGCATAAGCGCGTTGCTCGCCAGCGACGCGCTCTCCGAGTTTAACGAGCTGCACGCCGCGAGAGAGGACGACCCGAGCCTGGCGAAGAACTGGTTCTCGCTCGCGTCCGCGCAGAGGGTGTACAAGTCCTACCTGGATCTGGACCTGGACATGAACGGGACTCTGTCAAAGGCGGAGCTCAAGAAGTACACGGTTGACCCGCGGAATGCAGCCTTGGGGTGCACCGCTCAAGGGCTGACGGACTTATTCGTGGACAGGCTGTTCGAGGAGCACTCGTTGAAGGGGTTGGCGGGTGCCAGGCGGGTACGAGCCGACAGGCTCAAGCCGATTGCGACAAACGTGGACCCGTTTGTGGCCAAGTCGATGGAGAAGCGAAGGAAGGCGATGGAGTCGGAGATGGACTTTCACGCGTTCCTGGACTTTGTGCTCGCGTGGAGCGATAAGGAACATCCCGCCAGCCTCGCGTATTTCTTCCGCGTCCTCGACGTGAACAGGACGGGCGCGCTGACAAACGCGGAGATATGGACGTTTCTCAAGTCCATCCACGAGACCTGGACGTCGGACCCGGACAATTACGACCTGAACATGCTGGACGTTCAGGACGAGATCTTCGACATGGTCAAACCCGCGGAGGCCGGGAGGATCACCCTCGAGGACCTGCAGCGGTGCGGCTGCGCGGGGACGGTCATCGAGATTCTCTGCGATCACACCGGGTTCTGGAGGTACGATAACAGGGAGAACTTGCCGCACGACGACGAGGAAGAGGGGGGTGAGGGCGAGGGGGGGGGCGAGGAGGATGGCGATTTCGACCCGGACGATCCTTTCACAGCTCCGTTCTGATTCGCGAGACGGGCGACGCGGTGACGTAGTTTGTGCGTTTCGTTGTACAACACCTGTCGCGAAAGTTTCCAAGAGCTCTTCAAATGTCGCTCGCAACAGCGAAGAAAACCTACACACGTCATCCGCGTCAGAAGAGCAGGTCATCATTTGAGAAGATCCACGCTAAGTGTCACTTGGAGTACTGGTATCGCTCCAAGCTCGACACTTAAAATGATGACCTGCTCTTCGGCAATCGGTACAAGAATAACGTGGTGCGAATACACTCGAAGAGCTCGGTCAGAAACTCGCGCGACTCAGCGACTCATCAGCCAAACACCGGCCCGGGCCCCCGCGACGCCGTTCCCTCCAGCGTCGCCGAGGAAATTCGAACGTCCGCGTACGCGGGTACGATCGGAGCGGCTAGCTCGATGATGTACGCGACGACGTCCGCGGGAAGGTCGCCGAGGGTCGTCGCCGGCTCGGCGTCGTCCTCGTCCTCGTCCTCCGGCCCCCCCGCGGGCCCGAGCTCTACCGCAGTGCTCGATCCGCCTCGACCGACGCAAAGTCGCTTCGCGTCGCGAACGTCCTCGTCGCCGCTCGGTACCCGCCGCCGCTCGGGACCCGCCGCCGGTGCCGTCCGGTCCGCGTCGCGGAGTCGCGCGTGCGAGAGCACGAGCTCCCTGCAGGCGAGCCTGAAAAAAAGGGGAAATTTCGTCGCGTGAGCCTCGCGCGTCCACGGCGTCGGCGTCGGCTCGCGAATCGCGCACACCCTGCCGGGATCCGGCGGGGCCCCTTCACGCCTCAGACGCTCGCGGCGCCGTCGAAGCGCGACGCGCCCGCCGTCGACGTCGTCGTCCGCGGCGATCTCCTCCTCGCTCCTCGTCGGCCAAAACACGGCCGCGCCGCCGTCGGTGACGAGCCGCCGTCGCCGCGTCACTCCCTCCGGCGGCTCGTCGTCGTCGTCCTCGTCGTCGGAGACGGTCGCGAACGTCCACGGGTGGGTCTCGAACGTATGCTGCGTGTGCATCTGACCGGGCGCCAGGGTCTTGTACCGGATCTCCTCGCCCCAGTAGTTCAGCCAGAAGAGCCGCGCCTTTCCTTTCGTCGCGTTGAGAAAGGTCACCTCGGTGTGGTGCCGCGACTCCACGCTGCGGATGCCGAGATGCCGCGTCGGCTCGAGGGCTTCGAGAGGGTCGCGATACATCGGGGATCGCCACGCGTCCGTGCTGAAGTCGATCGGCTCGTCTTTGTCGTCTTCGTGCGCCCCGCGGGAGCCGCGCCACATGCACGCCCTCGGAGCTCTCAGTCTCGGACCGGCCCGTCCCGTCGCAACTGAACGCGGGAGGAGGCAGCTGACCCCGCGACGCAGCGCGCGCGCGCCGGATTCGCCAACCTCCGCGGCGCGGCGCAGGTAGTTCCCGATGCTCCTGCACACGATCGATACGACCTGCAGCGCGCGCGCGCTCAGGTCGGACGTTCGTGAGGGAGGTGCGACGGAGGGAGGGAGGACCGCGGTGGGGGCAACAGAGTTCCGTGGGACCCCACGAACGACATAGCTCTCTCGGCGGTGGTTCGGGCGGCTGGCGAAGAGGCGCGCGCCGATCCTCTCGCAAGCGGAGGATACGGGCGCGCCGGTGGATGCCATGAACGATCCGTCGCGCGCTGAGGATGTGCCGGAGCTTGGGCGGCGACACGGGCGCGACGTTCGTTTGGTTCAACTCGGATAGGACGTCGTTGCCAAAAAGTCGTGGCTCGACACGCGGCTGATGACTCGGCGCGCCCTAGGCTCGTCAGGATCTATGTTATCGGACGACGCGGACGCGATATTATCGTTGACTATCACTACCTCTATGACTACAAGGTACGCTTCGTACGTTCGTATATCCTAAGTCGTTTACTCTTGGCCTTTCCGAGAGAAAGAAAACGACGGGACAGCTCTTTCCACGTTTGGCAACCAAAAAAATCTCACCGCACCAGCACCTGCAACCCTTTATTGGTCAACACCGACGGCGTCTCCCCGCGCATAAACTTGTTGTGGTTCAGCCACAGCTCCCTCAGGTTCGGAATATCCGCCAGTGCCGGCGGCACGTCGCCAATGAGCCAGTTCCTGCTCAGGTCAAGGATCTGCAAGTACTTGAGCTGTGACCCCCACGTCGTCGGCACCGTTCCCTCCAACATGTTACTGCTCATCCGCAGCGTCACCAGCTTGCTCACCCTGTCCTCAGGGATCAGTCTACGACCCGGAATGCCGCCACGTAGACGGTTCTTTCCAAGGTTCAGCTCAGCCAGGTAGATGAGGTCGCCAAGCTCAGCAGGGATGGTCCCGTTAAGGAAGTTCATCGCGAGGTCCAGCGACACCAGCGTCTGTATCTTTCCCAACTCCCTTGGTATCGGCCCTGCCAACAGGTTCCTCGATAACCCGATGTGCACCAGCGACGTGGAGTTACCCAGCTCTGGAGGTATTTTCCCCCTTAACTTGTTGTTGTGCAGGTTCAAGGTCTCCAGCCTGGTGAGGTTTGCTATGGCCTCGCCTGGGATTTCGTGAAAGATGAAGTTATTCCCCAGGTCGAGCACCTGGAGGGTCTCTATGAGCCCTATCGCCGGGTCGATGTGCCCGCTGAGCCCCCTGTTGCTCATTTCAATGTGCGTTACGCCGTTGCCCCCCTCGCACCGTATACCCCGCCACGGCATCTTGCACGGGTAGTCGCCCTCCCACCACCGCATCATCCCGTGGGGATCGTTCGCGAGACCGGCGCGCAGCTTGCGAAGCGCGTCCGCGTGCGGCTTGTTCGGCTGGACGTGGTCGAGCGCGTCGTCGTGAGGATCGTACAGGTTCATTTGGCCGTCCGACACGGCGAGCAGTGAGGCGATCGCCAGCAAACCCACCGCGAGCCTCATGGCCCCACCCCCGTTGTTACGCCCGCGCAGTTCAATTTGACTCCCTTTCGGTGCCCTAAAATGCCGAAAACTCCAACCGCTGCACTCGACAAGGCGCAGCGATGGCGAAGCAGGTGGTGGAGGCCTGCGTCAACGCGGGCACGTGCGCGGCGGGCGCGAGCCACTACGCCGCGATGATATCCGCTCTGGCATCCATCTGGTCTCAGGTGAGGCACCAGCTCGTCGCCACACTGAACAACGACCTCATAGGCGGTAGCATCGCACTCGCTACCGCTTCCACTTTCGTCGGCCTCGCGTGGCGGCTGTGGCGATGGATCCGCGGCGTCGCCCACGACAGGATGTTCGTCACGTACGAAATACCGAGCGGCACCCCGCAGTACTTCGCGGCGCTGCGCTGGGTGTACGACCAACCCGCGGTCCGTCGCGCGTCCCGCAGACTCGTCGTCAATCCAATCGGAACCCCGCTCGCGGCGGCCGACGGCGCCGACTCCCACGCGCCGTCGTCCGCGCCCGACGACCCGGAGGATCCCCTGGAGCTCGGCCTGCACACCGTCCCCATGCTGCTGAGGGACCAGTCGCTGTGCGCGCGCGTGGGCTCGTCGCTCGTGTGGGTGGGACGCGGCGGAGGAGCCCACCCGCACTACCACGAGGGTGGCGTCAACGTCGACGGGCCGGGCCTCGGCGCGATGGGAGGCGGCGGCGCCAGGGGTTCGTGGTACCAGCAGCTGCTCTCCGGCACCCGCGGGCACGCGGGGCTCGCGCACGCCTCGGCGTTCGGCTGGGAGGGGGACATGAGCGGCGGCGCGAGCGGCGCGGGCGGCGCGATTGGTACGACGGGCGCGGCGGGTGCGATGCGGCTCACGGTGATGGGCCTCGACGGCGAGGAGACCGTGCGGCGGATCCTCGCGTCGGGTCACCGCCTCGGCCGGGGTACCGCGCGGCGGTTCACGCGGGTGTACCTGCCGTCCGCGGTGGTTCGTACGCACGGGCGCGGGGACGGTAAACACGCGTGGACGCGACCCGAGTGGGTCGACGCGGGTTCCAAACCCGCGAGGCCGATCTCGTCGGTGATACTCAAGGGCGACGCCGGCGCGGACGTGCTGGCGGACGCGAGGGCGTTCCTGGGGTTGGAGCGGTGGTACGCGGAGCGGGGTATCCCGTACCGACGGGGGTACCTCCTGCACGGCCCGCCGGGGAGCGGGAAGACGAGCCTGGTGTGCGCCGTGGCGGGCGAGCTTCGTCTGCCGATTTACCAGCTGCGTCTCTCGGGCGCGGGGCTGGACGACGAGGCGTTCCAGCGGCTGCTCGCGGCGACGTCGAGGCGCGCGGTGGTGCTGCTGGAGGACGTGGACGCCGCGAGGGGCGCGGCGGTCGGGTCCAGGACCGGGGAGGCGATGAACCGCGCGAGACCGACGAGCCCGGGCGGCGGAAGCGGACGACGGGAGAGCTTCGAGAGAGAGTCCGGCCTGACGCTGCCCGGTCTGCTCAACGCCCTCGACGGCGTCGGCGCCGTGGACGGTCGTTTGCTCTTCATGACGTGCCACCGCGCTTCATCGCTGGAGCCCGCGCTGGTTCGACCGGGTCGGATCGACGTGAGGGTCGGCTTCGGCCCACCCGACAGGGCGCAAGCCGCCGCGCTCTTCCGACACTTTTACCGAGCGCCGACGCGACGGTCGATCGGCGCGGACGGCGGGAAGATGAATCGTCACACGCGCGAGACGCGAGCGGACGACGACAGCGCGAGGTCGTCGCCCGAGAAGAAGAAGCGCCCCGTCGCGTTCGGCGGTGCGCCGCCGCCGATGGACCCGGACTCGTTGGATCGACTCGCCGAGCGCTTCGCGGATGCGGCGGCGAGGTCGATGTGGGATCTGCACCCGGACGGCGGCGATGTCGCGGCGTCCATGGCGGCGCTGCAGGGACACCTGATGATGCACCGCGAAGATCCCGAGGGCGCGGTCGATAGCTTGTGATTTACCAGTGAGATCTAGAGCTCCAAGTTCCGTTGCCGACGGTACTTCCCTCCTCCACAATCGATCCCGCCACCCACTGCACCGACTTTGGCGCCGACGGGTGTGTCTTCCTGTACTCTGCCGAGTAGTCTCCGCGCATGTTGACGTGCGGGTTCGTGGGGTCCTCCTGGAACTTCAGCCAGCACTGCCCGTGGATGAAGTCGCCAGCCGCCGGCGCGAAACACCCATCCTTCTCCGGGCAGAAGACCCAGATGTTGCACGGGTAATAGTGAGGAGCTTCGGGTTTGTAGTTCTTGCAACTCTCGCAGCAAGCCTCCCACGTCTCCTGGACGTTGGCGCTTCCCCACTTTACCGCGTACCCGTCGTAGTCCGTAGCGTCCCTCTTGTGGCACTCGGAGCTCATCTTCTTCGGTTCACCCTCCTCTGCGCGCTTCTTATTCTGCTCGAAAAGCCAGTGTATTTGCTTCGTGCAGCAGTCGGCGTTCCCCACCGCGCGGAGCGCCTCCTCGGCTCGCTCCCTCGGGTACCCAGCCTGTATCAGGCCCTGCACGTTCTTTTCCAGGGGGACGTGTTTCGTCTCACCCACCGCATCCGCGCTACTCAACCCGCACAGCGCGAGGATCGTCGCCAGCGTCACCAGCCGTCCCATCGGAAATGACGTCGAACGCCACTTGTCCGCCCGCTAACAAGCCAAATTTTTTAAACGTCGTTTTGGCGCCATCGAAGCTCGAAACCAGAACTCGCCGCGCTGATCGCCTTTGGAGTCGACGCGCGACTGGAAAGACGTCCTTTAGTCATCGAGAGGTCGACGGGAGGGCGCTTGGACCGAGTGGACGGCAATCTACCCGGCGATGGTGCGCCCCGACCCATCGTTCGCGTCGCCTCTCTTTTTTTTCCCGCACGCGTCGGATCTCGATCGTGACTCCCTCGACGCCCACTCCATCCCCACTGCACCGCGGCTCACCCTTCATCGTCCCCAACGCCCGCATCGATACAGGCTGAACGTAGTGGCCCCGCCCCGCCGGGCACGGAGAGCGCCCCGCCCCCACCCGCGTGGTGGAGGAAGACGGACAACACCGCGTCCACCTCTGGCGCGATCCCGTGGCTCGCCGCGCCGCTGTACGCCATACCGGAGACGACGAAGCTGCTGCTGTGCGGCGGCGTGGCGGGCGCGTTCAGCAAGACGTGCACCGCACCGCTCGCGCGCATCACGATTCTGCGGCAGCTGCAGAGCACGGGCGCCGTGGCGGGGTGGGCGGGCACCGCCAAGGTTGGCATCGTCCCCGCGCTCGCGAAGATCATCAGGGAGGAGGGAGTCCGCGCGCTGTGGAAGGGGAACATGGTCACGGTCATACAGCGCCTGCCGTACTCCTCCATCAACTTTTACCTCTACGAGAACATCATGGACTTTCTCGAGGGCGAGGGCGCCTTCAAGGGAGGAGGACGGCCGGGGGTCAAGAGCGGCGTCAAGAGGGAGAGGGCGGGGAGGGACGGGCAGCGGGGTCTCGGCTGGGACGTCGCGCGGAGGCTCGTCGCGGGCGGCTCCGCGGGGATGATCGCGTGCGCGTGCACGTACCCGCTGGACCTCGTGCGAACCCGTCTGGCGGCACAGACCACAGTGCGTCACTACGACGGCTTGTTGCACGCGCTCTTCGTCATCGGGAGCAAGGAGGGACCGAGGGGTTTGTACCGGGGCTTGGCGCCGACGCTCGCGCAGATCGGTCCGAACCTGGCCATCAACTTCGCCGCGTACGAGACGCTATCGAAGCTGGCCAAGGAGCACGAGCTCGGCGAACGCGTCCCCCCCGCGATCGTGTCGCTGGCGTGCGGCAGCACGAGCGCGGTGGTCAGCGCGACGGCGACGTACCCGCTGGACCTGGTGCGGCGCCGGCTGCAGATGCGCTGTGCGCAGGACCGGGGGCACGGCTTCGTGAGGGTGTTCCGCGACATCTTCGCCGCGGAGGGTTTCGGCGGGTTCTATCGGGGGATCATACCGGAGTACGCCAAGGTGGTGCCCGGGGTGAGCATCACGTACATGACGTACGAGCTGCTGAAGCGGTCCATCGGCGTGGACACCGGCCGGCTGTGACGTCGCGTCGGCATTCTTTGCGCGTCGGGGGCCGAGGGCTTATTCATCTTCGTGCCAACCGTCGCGCCTCTCGCCCGCTCGCGATTCGACCCGACCCGCTCGCGGGCCGCAGCCTCGTAGACTCGTGTACGTACGTGTTGCAAAGTTACATGGTTGAATACTATCACGGTCCGGGGACCGCGCGGAGATTCATCGCCCCGCGCTCCTCACCTCGGCTTCGTTTGGGAGAAATCCCATGAGCCGTCCGCCACTCGATTGGTAAGCCCACATGAACCCCGCGAGCCCACCGATCAACCCCGACGCGTACATGGCGGGGACCCTGATGCCGGGGCCGGACATGGCGCCCGACATCCAGCCCACGGGAAATGACACCGCGGTCCACGTTGCCCAATCGCGGTAGTCCGTCGCGTTGAAGTTGCCCACTGCGGCGGAGGGAGAGGGGGAAACGCGGTCAGTGGCCGGCAGTCTGGAACGGGGGCATCAGTCATCAAGGGTTTTTTGTCACGATCGAGAGGGGACGGGGCGGCGCTCCCGGGTTGCAATCAGCCGGGGTTGGCCCGGCGATGACCTCTCCGCGCGATCGAGCTCGTCCGCGTGCACGTACCTACGGTCGCGAACGTGGGCGCGCGATCCACCACGGGGTAACTGGGGTTGTCTCCGATGACGCCCATACTGTTTTTTCACCCGTTCCAAATCCTCTCCTCTCGCGGTTGTCCCTCCCGAGGGTACGTCCGCTGTCTTCTCGAATCCTCCTCGAAGGGCGCGCGGCGTGGGTGTTCTCCCGTGCCGGACTGGTCCTTCGGCGCGTGTGCGAGGTGCGGCGACCTGCCTTGGCGCGCGGAGCTGTGACCAGAGATAATAATCCGCCGAACGGGACTGAGCTTCCTTCGCCAGCGTCAGCGCGCGGTGATTCGAGACTGGCAATACTGTTTGCCCATAGGGGATCGCTCGCGGTGTTTTTGACGAGTCGTGAACCTCCGATTCGTGCCCATAGAACTCGGTTTTGAAGTTTCCTCGAACCAGGCGACGATTGTAAACTCGCGCGCCTCGGGCGCTTCGACAGAGTCGCGAGCGCGACGGGAAAGGCGCCCGCCCCCGAGGATCCCGTATCGCGAACGATGGCGACACCACCGGCGGTCCTCGCGGTCATGAGGGCGGCGCGCGTCGTTTGCAGAACCCCGCGCGACGCCGTCATGTTCGCGGTGCACTGCACCTTCCTGGCGGAAGGCTACGTCCTGCTCGCCGCGGGCGACAACGTGGACCCGATGATGTTCCAGGAGAAGGAGGACGAACCCGACGACGGGTTGCCCAAGCGCAAACCCGACCCGCACGTCGGTTGGAACGACATGGACGACGAGTACGCGTTCAAGTACTGCGCCCTGGCCGACTACGACAACTCGGCACAGGCCCCCGCGCCCGCGCACGTCGGCGCGATACTCAAGGCGATCTTCATCGGCGACACGCTCATGTGCCACTCGGTGCGCACCGAGGACGGCGCGCGCGCGCACAACCCCGGCGCGCAACCCCTGGCCGCCCTGGAGCTGCGCATGGCGACGCATTCAAAGGACGTGGACGAGGTGACGCTCGCGGCGGATCCGACCCTCGCCCTCGCCGACGTCGCCGCGCTCGTGGACGCGACGGTTAAAACGCTCGTCGATCCCGTGAGTGGGCGTTCGATCGATCCGGACGACGATACGAGCGGTGGGCGGGTGGCGCGCGGACCGGGCGCGAGGGGCGAGACGGCGTCTTCGGCGGTGACGGGGCGGGCGGCGGGCGAAGGAACGGGCGAAGGGCGGACCGGAGGGCTTCCCCGCGCGGGCGGCGGCGCGCGGTTCGACCCGTACGGCCCGGTTCCCGGCATGGGAGGCGGCGGCGGCGGGTTCGGACCGCTCGGCGGGTTCGACGGGGACCCGAGGTTCGCGCCGGGGCCCCGGGGTCCGCCCGAGTTGGTGCACCCGGACGTGGAGTTTGGCGGCGTGCCCGACGGGTTTTATCCGATCGCGCCGGGACCTACGTGGGGCGCGCGGGGTCCGCCGGGATGGCCGGGGACCGGCGCCGCGCCGAGGTGGAACCCCGACCTCGGTCCCCCGCCGGAGGGATGAGATCCTATGAGAACGGTTCCGCGTTTTTAACGCGGCGCTCGACTCGGGTGCGTAAAAAATAGTTGCGGCGATTCATCAGTTCCGCTCGGCGGCGCTCGTCAGTCGTTCCCTCTCTCCTCCCGGACTCTGGCGTACCACGTGGGCACCTTGAGGTGCGACGTCGTCGTGAACGTCTTGCCCGCCTCGCCTCCCACGATGTCCTCGTCCTTCGGCACGTTGTTACCCTCCTTCACGACGACTTTCCCGTTTGGCAGCCTGTCTCCAACCTTCGGGAGCTGCCCCGGCCGGTGCTTCTCCGCCTCCGCCTCCGCCTTTTGACGCTCCTTCCGCTCCTTGGACTTGGCCTTGGCCTTCTTATTGTTGGCCATCTTACCGCTGCGGGGCATGCCGCTCGGCGACGCCGCGCCCGGGGGCCTGCGGATGCCGCCCTCCCCGCCGCCCGACGCGCTCTTTCCGCCGCCCTTCGCCTTCCCCTTCTTCCCCTTCTTGTCAAAGCTGAACGCGCTGCGTGAGCCTCCCTCGCCGTCGCCGCCGCCGTTCTGCCTATTCCTGATCGCGCGGACGATCCCCCGCACCAGCGGCACCAGCGCGGCGCCGATGCCGATGCACACGATGGGATCGAGGCCCCCGCTCTTTTGCTTCGACTTGGTCTTGGTCTTGGTCTTCCGCCCCTGGGACGACGGCTTGCGCTTGCCGCCGGCGGGCGAGGCGTCCACGTCGTCCGGGATCTTGGGCCCTCGGCTCGGGGGCTTGTCCTTCGCCATGCTCGCGGCGCGAAAACGACGAGGTCGCGGCGTGAGCGCTGTGGCCGGCCGAGCCCGCGCGGAGGGTTTTTCTATCGCTTTGTAGCTGACTCATCGTAGGAAAGCGCGCCGATGCCGTTGGGCAGTCACAACTCCGGGCAGGATGGCGCCAGCGTTGCCGAACGACCTCTCCAAGCTCACGGTGGCGAAGCTCAAGGACGCGCTCAAGAAGCGCGGCCTGGACGTCGCGGGCCTCAAGGCCGACCTCGTCGCTCGCCTTCGCACCGCCGTCGACGCCGAGAACGACGAGGGCCCGCGATCCCCTAAATCCCCTCCGACGAAGAGTCCGAGGCAATCGAAGGGCAGCGCCGAGAAGGACGGGAAGTCTCCGCGGAAGTCCCCGCGCGAGCCGTCGCCCGAGCGCAAGTCCCCGCGCGCGTCGGGCGGGAAGGGCGAGAAGCGCAAGCGCGATTCCGAGCCCTCGGAGCCCGCGGCCGAGCCCGAGCCCGCCCAGTCGCCGTCGGGGGGAAAGCGGGCGAAGAGGGACTCGGGACCGCCGCCCGGAGAACCCGCGCCTCCCGCGCCGACGCCCGCGCCGGAGCCCGAGGCCGCCCCCGAGGCCGCCCCCGAGGCCGCCCCCGAGCCGGAGCCGGAGCCGAAACCCGCGGAGCCGCCGTCCCCGGCGCCGCCTCGGGTGTCTTCCGAGCCGCGCTTCGTCGGGGATGACGACGACCGCGGGGATGATGACGACCGCGCCGCCGCCGTCGCCGCCGCGCCGCCCCCGCCGCCCCCGCCGCGCACCGCGCCCGCGATGATGTCCGAGGCGCGCGCCGCCGCCGCCGCCGCGCTCGCCGCGGAGCTCGAGAACGAACCCGACGAGGACGAGGACGCCACACCGGACGCCGCGCGCCTCGCCGCCGAACGCAGGGAGCGGGCGTCGAGGTCGTCGCGGGAGTGCCCGTACCTCGACACCGTGAACCGTTCGCTGCTCGACTTTGACTTTGAGAAGTGCTGCAGCGTCTCGCTCGTCCCGCACAACGTGTACGCGTGCCTGGTGTGCGGCAAGTACTTTCAGGGCCGCGGGCCGTCCACGCACGCGTACGTTCACGCGCTGGAGGCGACGCATCACGTGTTCATGAACCTGGACACCGGGCGGGTGTACTGCCTACCGGACATGTACGAGGTGGTGGACGCGTCGTTGGACGATATCCGACACGTGCTCAACCCCAAGTTTACGACGGCGCAGATTTCCGAGGTTGACGAACGGAGGCTGTGGTCCAGGGGTTTGGACGGGACGGATTACCTGACGGGCGCGGTTGGTTTGAACAATCTTCGCGCGACGGATTACGTCAACGTCGTTCTGCAGTCGCTGATGCGCGTCGGGCCGGTCCGGGATTTCTTTCTGGCGCAGAGAGAGCTGGGGGGGGGCGGGGTGCGAGGCGCGAACGGGGCGGGGCCGGGTCCCGCGGCGTCGCCGCTCGCGAGGAGGTTTGGCGAGCTGACCCGAAAGATTTGGAACTCTCGAAACTTTAAGGGTCAGGTTTCTCCGCACGAGTTCATGCAGGCGGTGCTCGCGGCGTCCGACCGGCGGTTCCTGATCGATAAGCAGTCCGACCCGGTGGAGTTCCTGTCTTGGCTTCTCAACACGCTCAACGCCGATCTCAGCGGTAAGAAGCGCGGGGGGAAGAGCATCGTGAGCCGGTGCTTCCAGGGTGAATTGGAGGTGACCAACGCGGGACTGGCGTACCAGGACGACCCGCCGGTTCGCATGCCGTTCTTCATGCTGTCGCTGGACCTACCCGCGGCGCCGCTCTTCCAAGACGCGATGGAGAAGAACACCATCCCGCAGGTTCCGCTCTTTCAGATTTTGCGAAAGTTTGACGGCGAGACGGAGCACGAGGTTCTCCGGCCGGAACCCAGGCGTAAGCGATACAAACTCGCGCGACTGCCCCGGTACCTCATCGTTCACCACAAGAGGTTCACGAAGAACAACTTTTTCGTGGAGAAGAACCCCACGATCGTCACGTTCCCGGTCAAGAACTTGCAGCTGTCGGACCACGTCCCGGTGCCGAAGCTTCCGGATGGCCGAGACGTCCCTTGCAAGTACAACCTGGTGGCAAACATAACGCACGAGGGTAAGCCCGAGAGCGGCGCGTACCGCGCGGCGGTGTGGCACAAGGCTGACGGGAACTGGTACGACACCGAGGACCTGACCGTGAACGAGGTACTGCCCCAGCAGGTGGTCCTGACGGAGACCTACTTACAGATATACGAGCTGGACAAGGACGCCGCGACCGGTCCGCCGCCGGCGCCCAAGGAGGACGTGGACATGTTCGCCTGACGCCGGGCCGGGCCGTAGTTTTTTGACACCATCGCGCTAACACGTCACCACGACACCATCGCGCTAACACGTCACCACGACGCTATTATCATCTCGCTAACTTACCACCTAAGAACTTAACTCAACCGACGTCGCCCGACGCCGACTCGACCAGATCCGCCGCGAGCTGCTCCACGTCCAGCTCCACCCGCACCACCGGATCGTCCACCCACCTCGCCTCTGCGCTGTTGTGCACGCGCCCGTGATCCGTCGCCGACCGCACCGCGTACACCACCCTGCCCACCACCCGTCTCAGGTCCAGCGGGCCGAACGTTCTGCTGTCCCTCGCGCCTCGCGCTTCGTCGTTGTCGCACACCACCCACGCGTGTTCCCTCGGGACGGTCGCGTCCGGAACGTCGGGGTCGCTAGACTCGAGCGCGCCGCCCTCGAGCGCGGCGACCCGGCGGACCATGAGCCCCTCGCCCGTGCTGAGCGCCTCGGGATCGCGAAACGCCACCACGTCTCCCACGTGCGCGCGCCTGGGCATCACCCACACCGCGGGGTTTTGCTGGTTCTCACCAAATTCCGGGTACCGGAGCTCCCTCACGAGCAGCATCACCATGCCGTTGCCGTCCCTTTTCGGCCCGAACCTCGACGCGGTGGATATCGCGGGCGCCATGGCCTCGCCCGCGAAGAGCATCTGGCCACAGATCGGTGTAAACACCCGCTCGAGCCACTCCTTTTGAGGGATCTTGGCGATGTTGACGAAGAAGCGCTCCTGCTCCGTCGCCTTCTGCGCGACCCAAGGCATCACCTGGAGCGCCTTTTCGACGTGATACCGCACCCCCCATTCGCCTATGCTATTGGCATACCTCGCCAGACTCCGCAACGGGCTCGGTGACGCCATCGTTGCGGCCAGCGCGCTTTCGTGGAGTGACGTCGATGGAATGTGATGACGTCAGGTGAGTGGCAGTTTGAGCTGTGTTCACGCGACGTTTGGATTTCGATGACCTCGCTGTGCACGCCATCACAGGAGACGACGGCGGGAAAGGAGAGATGGCGACCCTTTTACGGCACGCACGCAGGCTCGTCGCCGCGGGCGCGATGAGCGCTCGCGCCTCGACGCGGTGCGCGCAGGGATTCGAGGATGCGGCGGCGTCGCTCGCGCGTAGCGCCACCGCCGCCCGGATCTCGGCGATGACCTCGCGGCGACGGGCGCACGCGACCGCGGGCGCCGCCGTGGCCGCCGACGACGAGCACCTGCTCCAGAGCGTCGTCAAGGTGTTCACGGTGCACTCGTCCCCGAACTACTTCCAGCCGTGGCAGAACAAGCCCCAGCGGGAGACCTCGGGCAGCGGCGTCGTCGTCGCCGCGCCCGTCCCAGGCGGCGTCGGCATCCTCACAAACGCGCACGTCGTCGCCGACCAGACCTTCGTGCAGGTCCGAAGGCACGGCAGCAGCGTCAAGCACAGGGCCCGCGTCCACGCCGTGGGGCACGCGTGCGACCTCGCCGTCCTCGCCGTCGACGACCCGTCCTTCTGGGCGGAGGGAACCGTCACCGCGCACCCGCCTGCGCCGCTGTCGCTCGGGGATACGCCGCACCTGCAGGACCAGGTCACCGTCGTGGGATTCCCGCAAGGGGGCGATAACCTGTCCATAACCTCCGGCGTGGTGTCGAGGATCGAGCTGACCAACTACGCCCACGGCGCCGCGCAGTTACTCGCCATCCAGCTCGACGCCGCCATCAACCCGGGTAACAGCGGCGGACCCGCGCTGGGCGCCGACAAGTCCGTGGTCGGCCTCGCGTTCCAGAACCTGGCGAACGCGGATAACATCGGGTACGTCATACCCACGCCCATCATTCGCAGGTTCCTGGAGGACGTGGAGGACGATTGGAAGGCGGCGGCGACGCACATGCCGCGGCCGAGGACGAAGCCAGGGCAGGCGGTTCTCACCGCGCAGGAGAAGGAGGAGGAGAAGGCTATCCACCACGCGGGATTTTGCTCGCTCGGGATCAAGTGCCAGCCCACGGATAACCCCGCGATGCGTCAGTACCTCGGGATGGAGGGCGACGAGACCGGGGTGTTGATCACCGAGGTGTTGGAGCTGGGTCCAGCCGCAGGACACCTGAAAAAAGACGACGTGCTCATGGAGGTTGACGGCAAAAAGGTGGCAAACGACGGCACGGTGAGCTTCCGCGGATGGGAACGCGTGGCGTTCGACTACCTCATCTCGCTGAAGCGCCCCGGGGAGACTGTGGAGACGAAAATCAGGCGAAAAGTGGCAAAGGGTGGCGAAGAGTCGCGAGGCGGGGGGGAGTCGGAGAGCCGATCCGACGGCGACGACGCCAGGGAGACGGAGGCGTTCACGGCGTCGTTCGCGGTCAAACCCCGCGCGCCGCTCGTTCCCGTGCACCAGTACGACAGGTTACCCTCGTACTACGTCTACGCCGGGCTGGTGTTCTCGCCGTTGACCCAGCCTCACCTGCAGGAGTTTGGGGACGACTGGTTCAACACCGCTCCGAGGCGGCTGGTCGACAGGGCTCTTAACGACCATCCAACCTCCCCGGGCCAGGAGGTTGTCATCCTCTCGCAGGTGTTGGCGGACGAGGTCAACGCGGGGTACCAGGGGATGCACGACCTAGAGGTCAGGGCGGTGAACGGGAGGGAGGTGAAGAGTCTGAGGGAGCTCAAGGTGGAGGTCGAGAAAGGGACGGGGGCGAAGGGGGGGAAATTCCTCAGGCTCGACTTTGTCAACGACAGGGTGCTGGTGATATCGAGGGAGGAGGCGGAGCGGGCGCACGGCAGGATCATGGCGAAGCACAGGGTGCCGTCGAGGATGTCCCCGGATCTGGTAGAGTAGGCGTTGTCGCGGCAAAACTGAGATAACGCATAATTTTACGGCGCGGCGGATTTGTTATTATGCGGGGCAAAATTGTCCACCTGAGATACCAGTGTTCCGGGCAAAAAGAGCCACTTTGCCGGGCTCGGAGCGCGCGCGAGGTGTGCGCGGGGAGCCCCCTGGCGTCGCGAGGTGCTTCGCGAGGGTTGATCGTTCACGCGAAGGCGTACGGTCATCCCCGAAGACCCCCGGATTTTCGCGCCGCGGTCAACCCCGCCCGATCGCAATCGGCTGACCTGGACGCTCGGAGCATCGGAACTGTGGTAAGCAGCGGTTCGGGCTGGGTTTCCAATGCGGGGGCCGCTGTCTCACGAGCGAGCGGCGGCGCTGGAGGCTTCGGGAATATGGGCGCGATGGTTGGGGGAGGGCGAGGCGCTGGGTCTGATCCGAGATCGCCTGCGCTCGCCGGAGGCGTGGCGCGCATTCGTCGCGACCGGGCACGACGCGGTCGACGACGCAACCTCCCGGGGCGGATCGCAGGTGGACGCCGCGTGGCCCGTCGCGCGGCTCGCGAGGCTGCGGCTGAGGGTCCGGGCGATCCTCTTCGACCCATCGCTCGAACGTCCGGGCTTCGAACCCCGCGGCGAGGACGTGTATCACACCGCGGAGGACGACGAGGAGGACTGGGAAGCCGCCTCGGCGCGCGGAGCGTTGGACGCGCTGCTCCGTCCCGACCCGGGGGAGCCGCAGCCGAGCCGTGGGAGGTTCGACCGTGGGGTCCGGACCGAGACGGTCGGGGCGCCCCGCGAGGACCGACCCCGCGGCGAGGAACCCGCGGAGTCCCTGGACGTTCGTTCGGCCGGACCCCGCGGGAACGATCGCCCCTCCTTCGCCGTCGGCGAGGAGAGCCCGGAGAGCACCCGGAAAGGAGCCGGGGACTCGGGCGGCGGGTCCGGCGCGGGATCGCCGGGCGGGACGGAGGGGGCGGACAGCGGCGGGGGCGGATCCGCCGAGGCCGAGACGTCGCCCGGGTCCCGCGGCGACGATTCGGCCAAGAAACGCGCGCGAATCGAAGACGCCTTCTCTGGTCCCGCCGAGGCGCGAGCGAAGGAGGGTAAACTTTCCCGGGGGGAACTCGACGTCGGCGAGCCGCCGGCGATCGCGCCGCCGTCTCTTCGCGCCACCGACGACGGCTGGACCGAGCCCGTCGACGACGAGTGGAGGGACCGCACGTTGGCGACGCGTCTGCGCGCGGTCGCGCGCGCGCGCGGGCGCGCCGCGGATCCGAATGCGCTGACGTTAAATCCGAACGCGGCTGATTCCCGTCTGTCCGTCGAGGGATCCTTCCCGCCCTCCTTCAGGTCGCCGCCGCGGCGCACGCCGGAGGGTATGCGCGACTTTTTGACCGCGTCGCGCGAACCGGGTTTCGCCCCCGAGCGGTGGGACGTGCGCTGCGCGGTGCCCGCGTTGCCGGGCGGCTGGGACGCGTTCGCCGGTTCGCGGGTTGGGGGAGGCTTTCGTGTTAACGGGCCGCGAGTCGATTCGGCCGGGACGAGGGCGGCGGACGGGGAGGTTGGCGGCGACGACGGGGAGGTTGGTGGCGACGACGGGGAGGGCGTCGACCGATACTTCGCGCGGGCGCTGACCGGTGACGACGCGTCTCGCATGTGGCGCAGGGCCGTGGCGGAGATCGTGTCTGCGAGCGGCGGCGGCGGCGGCGGCGGCGGCGGGAGTGACGCGTCCGGAGGCGATCCGTCCGTCGTCGCCGGTTTCGACGAGGCGACGGCGACGGCCCTCGCGGAGATCGCCGCGGGGTACGTCGCGAAGCTCGGCGCGAGCATTCGCGTCGCGATGGACGAGAGGGCGGCGGCGGAGCGAAGGAAGGCAAAAACGGGGGGTGAAAGGGAAACCAACCGCGCGAGTTTCTTCGCGACCGAGGGCGAGTTTCTCGGCGCGGCGACCGTCGCGCGTTGCGTGGCAGCGACGGGGGAGACGACACTCGAGGCTCTTCGCGCGTTCGCCGCGACCGGCGCGCTCGAGCCCAGTCGGCGCGCGAGGACGCGGCGGGGTCGCGTCGCGGTCGCGGATTTAGGGGTTGGACCACCGGGGGGGGACACGGCTGGACCGGTCGGGACCCAGCCGAACCGGGTCGGGGCGGGGGCGACACAGCTGGACGCGCCAAACGGGGGGGTCGTCGCGTTGGACGTCGGCGTCGGGTGGGACGCGCGACTCGGGGCGATCGTCGACGCGACGCCCACGTGGGTGAGGGCGTCCGAGGGCGGGCGAGGACCGGGCGCGGCGCCGACGGATGCGCGGGGCGATGAACACGCCACCAAACCGGGGGAGTCGACTTCGGCGCCGGGGTCGGGGTTCCGCCTGAGCCAGCAGCAGCTCGCCGCGCTGCGGCAGCAGTTCCGCGCCAAGGGGCTCGAGCCCAGCGACGCGGACGTGCAGAGGTACCAGCACGTGTTGCATCAGCAGATGACGCATCGCGCGCGGGACCCGACGCCGACGCCGCCGGGGCCGGGGGGGATGCAGAGCCGGGGAACCCTGCCGCCGGGATCGCACAAGCTCCAAGGGCGATGAGTCTTGGCGGAGAGGATGCACGATTACCGAGAGCCGCAACGGCGGGAGATGGGTCGGATGCGGGATCACCTGCAGCAACAGATGTGACGAAGACTTTTTGATGACATGTATTACTGATTTGATCGAACGACGACGCGAGTCGAGTACACGCTTTCGTACTTACAAAGAACACGGTGGAGACATGGTTTCATGAGACTCGCACCCGAGGGCGACACGGTGCTGTTTTCAGCCGGGACCTCTTTCGAACCTGTTTCTCACTTCTTCACGCACTTTCGGAACAGGTTGAACTTCACCGCGGCGACGTAGGTGCAGATGAAGAACGCGGCGTCCGAGCCACCCGCGAGCACGAAGCGCTGCCTGCGCCCGTGCGGCAGCCTGTCGTCCCGATTTTCCCCTTCTTCGAACGAATCCGCCCGCGGCAGACCCTCCATCGCGCCGTGCGCCGAGTCGTCTCCGTCGTGCACCAGCATCAGCCCGGGCTTGGAGCCGTCCTCGTCGCCCGCGTCGATTCCCGCGTCTTCGCACTTTTCCACCGCGGCCTTGCCTTCCCCGGACATCTTCACCACGAACGACGCGGTCCTCGAGAAGAAGTGTTCCTCCGCGGTGTACACGGCGACGTCCATCTTCCCGCCCCTGTTTTCGCACGCGCACACCTTCGCCCACGCAAACAGAGGCACGATGCCGTTGAAATTCTCCGTGGGCGGCTGGCCCTTAAAGTGCGGCGTGGTGCCGTACACGACGTAGCCCGGCCCGTCGATCCCCTTGGCGCCGAAAGATTCAAAGATGTTTATGTCTGTGCACATGTGGAACGCGACGCAAGCTTTGAGCGTCCCGTCCGCCGTCCTCACCTGGGTCTTGTCCCTGTTCTGCATCTCACTGAAGGCGCCGTGGTCCTGCTTGAGGTAGTAGAGCGGATCGAACGCGGGCCCCCTCCGGCCGACCCGCATGACCGTCTCGCCCTTCTCGTCCGTCAGCTTCATGAACCGCGACTCTATGCTCCCGTCGAGGCTCCTGTGCCAAGCCTCGGGGAACGCGTACGTGGTCCACGATTTGGTCCGCGGCGACACCCCGGTCTCGGGATCGGTGAGCAACGAACCGGTGCGACTGTTCTTCTGCGACACGGAGATGTCGAGGCTCGCCCGCGATTTCAGGTATTTCTCGGGCGCGGGTAGATTCGCATCCTTGGATTGCAGGCACCCCATCCTCGCTACCGACGCGTCGCCCGCGCGGCGACGAGTGGTTCTACTGTAGGTTTCTCACGAAGATGTCGCTTGAGGGCCCAGAAACGTCGCGGATTCGCGTCGGTCATAATCGGATATGGCATCCAGCGTGTTCTACTCGCTGGTGTACAGTGAAGCAGTCAGGTTCTATCGCGGATATCACGAGAATCCGAAACTTGTTTGAAAACGATTTCCCCTTGGTAACTGTTTACTTGGTGCGTCGCGTGCCCCTTTTCCCCCAATTCTCGAAAAACCGACTCTCCCTCATCGGTAGCACTACATAGCACTAGACGACTTTTTTGTAAACACCCCCATGGACAAGGCTGGTGATATCATAACACGAGGCGACGCGAAAACGTCTCTTGTAAAATCTCAGTGCTATGAGTATAACTAAGACGTTTGGCACCAGCTGGCATTCCCGTGCCCGCGAAGACGCCAGGGGTTGAATCGGAGCGGGATTCATCGCGAAATGACCTCGCAAATACTTTCGACGTCGAAGCCGTCCTCTGAGCTGAGGCCGGCGCTCGTTCGCACGTACAGTGACAGGGAGAATAGAGGGTGCGTCCTCGTCCCGTCGTCTCCCCATTTTTCCCATGGTCCCGTTGTTTCCCCATTTCTTTAACGAACTCCCCGCGGCTAGAACTGACCCGCCCCGACGCGAACGTAGGCTGGTGGACAAGAGACCCAAGCGGCAGGTGTCGTTCGATGAAACTGCCGACGGTCACGACGGTCTGGTGCTGCAAGTGCGCGAGGAACCGTCTTTGTACCGCGCGTCGCTTGATTACCTGAAACGGAACAGCTGGCTTCCGATGGCTGTCCTTCTGCTGTGCATAGTCATACTCGCCGCGATGCCTTCCATCATAAACTTGATATGACCTAGCCCCGTCGTAACTATCAGTAGCGCTTAGATAGTTTAAGCCATCTAGAAACCTAGCCGATACACGCACGAGGGCTCACTTCTCGCCGTCGCCGTCGGAGTCTTCGTACGCGTCGCCGCGAATGCGAGCGGAGTGCTCGTCGCCGCCCAGCCCCATCGCCTGCTGCTCGGCGAGCATCATGGACACGACGTTCGAGGGCGACGGCGTGAGCGTGCCCCTATCGGGATCCGGCCTGAACATGTCACCCCGCGTTGGTTCGGGCGCGACGCGCCCCGATGCTGACCCGTTAGCGCTCGCCTTTCCGCCAGACGCCAGCGCCCTCAGAGCCAAGCCGCCCTTCTCACCCATGCCGCCCTTCTCACCCTTGCCGCCCTTCTCACCCTTGCCGCCCAACCCCGCGCTGACCATGGCAGCCTTTCGAAGGGCGTCCTTCGTCCTCTCCTGCTTCGCCTTGGCTTTGGATTTTAGATCTCGCATCACGTCGTCCTCCAGGAGCTCCAGCCCGCTATCCTCCGCGAACTTGTCCAGTATTCCCTGCTCCAGCGCGTTTGCCTTGAGCGCCTCGAGAGTCATCCAATCGTTCCTGTCGTCGTACTTCATGTCGTCGAAGTTGCCCACCAGGTACTCCGACGCAGTGTCCACGACCGTGACCGCCACCCCGAGCATCGCGGACGCGACGGCGAGGTTCACGAGCAGGGTCATGAAGTCGAACCTGCCCACCGTGCCGCCCTGCTCCAGGCTGACGCGGAGGACGTAGTGGTACCGCTGAAACTTGTGAAGCTCGCCGTCGCTCCCCTTCTTGTACACGATCTTGGGCCCGAGCGAGGTCCACACCCCGGGGGAGTACCGCACGGTACCCCGCCCGCGCACGTCGTCCGGGTCGAACGCCTCCCCCGCGTGCATGTTGCCGTACTGGACGCTCATCTGCACGTGAAGCCCGGTGATTCGGTAGAGCGGCGCTCCAAAGGACGCGACGTTCTCGGCGTCGAGGTTCGCGCCGGTCATCGTCAGGAGATCCTCGAGCTTGATCCCGACCTCCTGCCCCCTCGTGTACGACTTGAGCACGGCGTCGGAACCGAAGCTCGTGACTTCGAACGAGGGGTTCGTGACCTTGGTTCCCCACGAGGTGATAACCGAGTGGTCGAACAACAGCATCATCTGGTCGACGCCCGGGACGAAGTAGTTCTTGGCGGTCAAGCCCGCGGCGGCAGCCGACGTGGCATCGGAAGGGGTGTCCTGGAAGTAGGTGGTGATGAACACCGCGCTCTCGGTCTTTGTCATGACGTCCGCGAGCGTGAGGCCGAACATGCAGTCGTTGTTCTCGTATCTCCACGTCGCGCTGTAGTTGTAATCAGTCTTGGGATTGTTGCAGTACCACGGGGGTGCGGCCTGGAGTTTAGTCTGCTGGTCGTAAAAGCCGGCCTGGTCGATGTAGGGGTTGACACTCGTGCCGGGTGTCTCGGACAGGACGTAGTTGAAGTCCCTGAAGACGCCGGTAAGGATCCACGCGGTTATTCCTATCATGACCGCCTTGTGCGAGAGGGCGATCTTCGGGTCAATTATCTGCGCCTTCTTCACCGTGGTGTAGGTGCACATCTTGGTCCAGTAGCTGTCGCTGGAGATCATGGTGCGCTTGCTCCATGATCTGCTGAACGTCATCGCGGCTGCGAGGCGTCTCACCGTCAACTCCCGCCAGGCGCGTCTCAGAATGCGACGACATTTAAGCTTTTTGGCGAACGGAAAGGTCCGGAAAGGTCGCGGGCTCCCGGCGGCAAAAAGTCCAGACTGGTCGCCAGTGGATGATGATGGAGTCGCGAATCGTTGCCGAGCCCGAAGAGCACCCCCGAAACGCACGACTCGGAGCTGACGAAGCTCCGGAAGCGCACTGCCGGCTGCGCCATGTCCACGTCGGGGTCTTCCATCGCCGACGAGGTGGATCTCCCCGAGGATCTTAGCGGTTCTGTTGACATCGAGCACGACGTCGTCGTCTCCGGTGATGTCGACGCCTCGGCGGGGGCCGCCGAGATGGGCACGGGGGAAGCTGCAGCGGAGGAAACCGCGAGAGATTCCAGCGACGAAGGTCCGATGCGCCCCGACCTCATCGTCGGTCCACCCCCCGAACCCGAGCTGCCGATAGACGACGATACCAGCGTCGGGGATCGCTCATCGGAGGAGGAGGCGTACAGCGACGAATTCTACGAGGAGGACGCGGTCCCCGAGAAGGAGGGGCCCGAACCCCCCGTCGCGGAAACATCGGACGCCAGCCAGGGTCCCCCGGGTGGGGACGCGACCGCGACGCGTGACGACACCTACGGAGACGACTTCAAGGAGTACGGCGGCGGCGGCGACGGCGACGACGACGACGACGAGCGATCCACGCCGTATCCGCGCGCGAGGGACCCGCCGACGTCGCCCGCGTCGCAACCGCTGCGCTCTCTCGGCACCCCCTCGAGTTCCCCCCCCGGCGACGACGATTCAATTTCCCCGCGGGATCGACAACCGAGCCCAAGCCCGAGCCCGAGCCCGACGCCGCGAGACGTCTCGGGGCGCGAGGTCGACGCCATCGCGGCCGCCGCGGACGCCACCACGAACGACGACGACGATGACGACGACGACGACATTGAAGATGAAGACTACTCCTGGCGCCTCCCCGCGAGGTCCGCGGTGGCGCTCCTCGCGTCGTCGAGAAGAGGCGTCATCGAGGTTTGGCGCCCGCGGGATCCCCGAGGCGCCACGCCTAAGGTCGTGTCATCCCTGATGCGGCGCGCGAGGGCCATCGCGGATAGGCGCGATAGACGGAAGCGGGCGCTCGCGCGCGGCGTGCCCGAGCTCGAGGAGGACGCCGCGGCGAGGCGCGGGTCGGGTCCCGTCGTCGTCGGCGCATCCGTGATGGCTCGACTGGAGAAGGAGCGGACAAAGGCGAGGGCGGCGGAGGAGGCGAGGGCGGCGGAGGAGCGGGCGGTGGCGATGAGGGCGGCGCAGCTCGCGGAGCTGACGCCGGAGAGGCGACGGACGCTGTACCTCGCGAAGGCGGTGCGGAGGGTCCGGGATACGGCGATGGGCGATGGAAAATTTTAGAGTCGACGACGCCGCCGGGTCCCCGAGGCTCGAGTTCGGTTTAGGCGTCGCGCGCGGGGCGGGGGACCGAGGGAGCGGGGTGATGGTGGCGTCGTCGGGAGGGGAAGGGCGGCTGATGGTCAGCGCCGAGGTTAGGAGGCGCGCGGCGGAGATGCTCGGCGAGTAACACTTGGCGAAACTTTTTACGTGTTTCGCCTCTTATCTGCAGGAAAATTCCCGGATCGACTGAACGATAAAAAGGTCTTCAGGGTTTCGCGGATATGGTCACATCACTGCTCGCGTCTGTCGACCCTCTGGGTACATCTCGACGCGATGTCATCCGCGCGATCCGTCGGTGTCCTTGGGACGCGGGCCCGCGCGCCCGCGCGGTTCCGCGAGCGCCAGAGGCCCCGGCGCGCCGGCGCCGGCCGCGTCGCCCACAAGACGGTCGCCTTTGTGGACGTCGTCGACAGCGAGCCCGGCACGATCCTCAAGCCCTTCGAGGAAGGCATGGCCAAGGTGCACCTGTTCGGCGTGAGCCACATGACGAACAACTTCGAGGCGGCCGAGCACATCCTCGCGACGAAGCCGCGATCGGTCGTGGTGGAGACGGGCCTGTGCAAGTCGCACCAGGCGCACCGCGGCGTGTGCTTCAACTTCCAGGAGCTCTTCACCGCGATTCACATGACCGGCAACCCGGGCGGCGCCGAGGAATCCCTCCAGTTCATCACCCGCGTCGCGCATCAGCTCAGACTCGAGGAAAAGCCTCTGGAGAAGTCCCCGTTCTGGGCGCAGATGAAGACGCAGCTTCCGGCCGAGGCGTTGGTGTACGCGGCGGCGTTTGCGGTGGATGCGAGGCTCGTGTTCGGCGACAGACCCAAGGAGGTGACGTACCGGCGGCTCGTGTCTTTACCCACGCTCGCCGAGCTCGACGAGACGTTCGGTAACCAGTCAGCGAGGAATTACAGGCTCTTGCTGCCGACGGACCACCCGCAGGCCAAAATCCCGCCCCCCGCGCCAAACGACCAGTTCGAGAAGATCTGCATCGACGAGAGGGACGTCATCCTCGCGCACACCATACGGGAGGAGGCGAGTTTGGCGGACGCGGGCCCGGGCGCCGTGGTGGCGGTCGTGGGGTCCGACCACCTTGCCGGAGTGGAGGCCAGGTGGGACGCCTTCGTGCGCAGCGGCGGGACCGAGGGCGCGCTGAGCGCGGCGGAGCTCGACGCGATCCTCGCCGCGCCGGAGACGGCCAAGGAGGACGTGGGACAGCGGCTGGCCATCATGCAGCGACTGCTGGGGCTTCGATGCACCGAGTCGCTCGTGGGGGACGCGATGCAGGCGCTGGATGACGACCTGAACAAGCTCGTCGGGGACGAGATCATCGCGTTCAACGCCACCAGCGAGCTCTACGGCAGCGCGAGGATGCTGTTGTCCTGCGTGGAGGACGAGGAACTGCGGGAGGCGGTCATCGGGGGGTTCAAGTGCGACATGGCCGACGTGCTCAAGCCCGCGAGCGACGTGCGGCCGAGCAAGGGGGGTGTCGGTTGGAGCGAGGAGGCGATCGTGTGGCTCAGGACGTCCTCCTCGGTGGACCTGGCGCCCCTGTCCGGCGGCGACTAGAATCGGTTTCGACAACAAAATTACCTTCGAAGGTACTAACTCTTACTCTTCCCGCAACCTTCTCTCCAACACGAGCGTCACGTCGAAGTTCCCGGCCCTCGAGTTGCTGACCACGGCGCCGATCGTTTGATCGAATGACGCACCCGGCCTGTAGTCTTCGCCGTTGGGTACCACGTACAGCACACGCCTGAAACCCGGGCGCCCGTTCCCTCCCAGAAGCAGGTTCCCTTGGCCGTATTTCATCTCCGGGACCATCGCGCTGGCCGCGCGCAAAACGTCTCCGACCTTCGCCACCCCAGCCGCATCCGCGTTGCTCCCCCGGGCGATCTCCGCGACGAAGATCTCCCCGGTCTCCGTGTTCTCCTCGAAGGAGATGCCCAGCGGGGGCTGCACCGTCGTCTGCACGCACCGCGTCGACGCAGACTCCACCCGTATCTTGGCAACCGCGATGTTGTCCGGCGGTTCCAGCTCCACCACAACCTCCCTCACCACCCTCCCGTCGCCGAAAACCGTCGGCTGGTCGTCTTCATCATCAGCGGCGGGGGGTGGCGTCCGTGCGGCCTCGTCGGCGGACAACCCCGGCACGAGCCTGTCCAAGGCGCTGAGCGTGTCATCCCGATCTGACGAAGCGGGGCGACTCCTTCGACGACGGTGCCGACGAGCGCCGGGGACGACGCGCACCGCGGGATCACGACGAACGGTGGATCCAATCGGGCCACATCGATGGGACGTTGACGCCACGTTCCCGCGGCTGAATGCGATGGACGAAGCCCACATGCTTTGCTTCGCGGTGGGATCCCTGCGAGCGAGCGCGAGCAACAGTGAAAGCCACGCTGCTTCTCACGACGAGCAGTGCGCGACGTTTCCCAAAAATCGCTTGCCAGCCAGTTGCAAATAAACCGTTGCCATCTATCCGCGTCACTCAGCTGACTGCGCCACATAAAGGTAGGTAGGCGAGTCGAGTTTGCCAAAATTTGCCAAAAAAGTCGAATATGCCAAAATATTTAGACTGACCGCTTATGCGGAGCCAAACGAAAGGCTCTGACAACTCGTGAACTCACGGTTCGAATCGCACGTCGATGCTGACGGTGATCCCCAGCCACGAAAACGCCCAGCTCCCTGCACGGTTCGGCACGCATCGATTGGAGGATGGCCCGACGGACGTGTAAAGGTCACCGGGTAAAGGTTTGCAGGGGGCTCGGTTCGCGTTAAACGTCGACTGCCCCGCGTCCGGCACTTTCGAGGGCGCCGCCAGAGCCGTCGCATCGCATTTGGCGCGGTGGTGACGAGCCGCGACGCGCAGGAAGCTCGGAAGCGCGGCGAGAGCGCGTATCCGGTGAAGTCTCGGTCGACCGGGGTTGGCCAATTGTTGTAAAAGTTCACCATGCCGATGGAACGAACCGCGAGTGTGGAGGACATGGTGGGTAACCTGTGGCGGCTGGGGCGAACGCCGTCGCAGGCTGAGTTCGAGCAGTTCTTCAGCAACATAGCTCAGGTGGGCTCACAGCAGAACCTGGCGGCGCAAGCGGCGGCCGCGCAGGCGGCGCAGGCGGCCCAACCGGAGACGAACGGGACTGACGCTACGGGGATTCCCCGCGTCGCGTCGATAGACCTGCTGCGCAAGATGATTATGCAGGGTCAGCAGCCGCCCGTCGCGCCGGCGATGGTCCCAAACCTCATGAACCCGATGGCGGGCATGGGTGCGATGCAAACAGGACTCGGAGGCGCAGGTGAGCACCCCACCGCGACCTCGAACCCCCGGTTTCCGGCGCTCGGCGTCACCCCGGTATTCGGATAAAATTATCCTGAAAACCACCTCGACTTTCTTACCGATCGCCACACCCACTCCTTGTTCCACCGCAGGCCTCGGCGTGACCGGAATGATCCCCGGAGTGGGCGCCGCGGGCATCAACCCCGCCGCCCTCGCCGCCGCCGGCATCCCCGGCAACGCGGCGCCCCCGTCTCCCAAGGTTGAGAAGAAGCCCCCCAAGCGAGCGCCGGCTCCCAAGACGAAGGCTCCCGCGAACAAGAAGACGTCACCGGCGCCGGCGAAGAAGGGCGTCAAGCGCGAGGCCAGCGCGGACCCTAGCGACAAGGCCAGCGACGATGACTTCAGCGACAGTGAGGGCGGCGAAGGCGAGGGCGGCAAGGGCAAGACCACCGACGAGGTTCGGCGGCAGCGGAGGATGCTGTCCAATAGGGAGAGCGCGAGGCGGTCTCGGCGTCGCAAGCTCGAGCACGTCGCCACTCTGGAGGGGCAGATCAACCAGCACAAGGCGGAGAACCTCGCGCTGCTGGAGAGGCTGAGAGAGAGCGATGCGCGGGTGGAGGCTGTCGTTCGGGAAAACGCTCAGCTCAAGGCAGAGATTGTCCGAATGAGCGAGGTGGCGGGCGCCGGCGGAAAGCCGATGGAGAGGGCGTCGTCGCTGCAGCGCATCGCCAGCGCCGGGAACCTCGCGAAGAGCAACCTCGGCGGGACGGCGTCGCCGCAGATGAGCGGCGACGACTCGCCGCGCGGCTTTGTCCCTTTCAGATCGCTGCAGTCGTACGAGAACCTCCTCTCGCTGCAGGCTCAGGGGCGCTGATTGGCGCCGCCTATTACTCCATTCTTTGTGGGAACACGGATGTCGACGCAGGGGCGCGAACACGGCCGCGCCCGGGTACATACTGCCTCCTCACGTAAGACTAAATTGTCCTAGACCTAGTAGCACGGAATCGACTCGCAAGATTTGTCGTCAAAACCGTAAGTTGCGCGCGAGCGACGCGATCTCCTTGGCGGCTGACTTGGACGGCGCGTACGGCGACGACTGAAACGCCCCGAAACGCTCCACCGTCTTTGCCGTCTTTGCCGTCCCGACATTTGCCGTCCCGACGATCGACGCGAGCGTCCTCGGGGCGGGCTTCCTCGCACTCCCGGTTGGCTTCGGGGCGACGGCGGGCGTGTGGGTCGAATCCGTCGCCGGAGGATTCAACCCCACGCCGTTGTCGACGACGGGCGAGAGCGGCGCGGGTTTAGGGCCTCCGACGGCGACTGCACCTTTGACGGCCGACTCCGCCTCGCGCGCCCTCCTCTCCGCCTCCCTCTCCGCCGCCCTCTCCGCCGCCTTCTGCCTCGCCCGTTCGCGCCAGATCGCCGCCTCGAACCCGACCCTCTCCTCGGGTCCCGGCGGGGGCTCAATCGTCTCCTCCGGAATATTTCGTCGCGTCCCCGCCGGCGTCGACGTACTTTCCCCCGTATCCCCCGTATCCCGTTCCTCCCTCCGCTGCGGCGGCGGGGCCGGCGGCGGGGCCGGCGGGGGGGGCTCAATCGTCGCCCCGTTCGTCACACCCCTCGCGTCCATCGCGTACTTGGAGGGATCGAACGTGCCCTCGTCGTATCCCCGCAGGTACTCCCTCAGCCCAGCCGCGGCTGCGCCTCGTTTCGCCTCGGCGTCGGCGGCGGCGGAAGCGGCGCGAACCGCCTCCGCTAAGCGCTTCATCGCCGCCCACGCCGCGCCGTCCGCCGTCGCCGCCGCGCGTTCCACCGTATCCACCGCCGCCGCCCATCCCCGCGCGATCCCGCACGTTCTGGACGCGTCGATGGCGACGCCGGCGGCGGCGACATCGCGACGCAACCCGGCGAGGTCGCCGCGCAGCTCGACAACCTCCCGCTCCCACTCCGTCCTCGCCCGCGCGCACACCTCGTGCAGGCCCTGCGCGATTGCGCCGCCGGCGGTCTCGGCGTCGTCCACGCGCGCCGTCTCCGGCATGGCGAGCAGAGACGCGCGGTAGAGCTCGTAGTGGAGGTGCCGCGCGAACTCCTCCTCGGCGTCAACCGCGCGGTCGAGCACTTCCAGCGCCCACTCCCTCTGCGCGACAGCCTTCTCGACCACCGCCGCGGCTTCGTCCGCGACCCGCGCGCGTTCCACGTCCGCGCGCCTGCCGTCCCTCCGCGCGTGCTTGAGCTCGCGCTGAAGGTTTTCCCTGTCCGCGAGCACCGTCGCGAGCGCGCGTTCAAACCCAGCCTTGGTCCGTTCCGTTTCTTTCGCGTGCGCCCAGTCCTGCTCTCCGTACTGCGTTCTGACCTTCGCCAGCGCCTCGCCGAGCCTCGCAGCCTCCAACTTGGCCTCGCTGACGGACTCGTCGAGCGCTTTCTTCACCGCCGCCTTGACCGCGGCGTTTAAGTGTGCCTCCCTCGAGCGCTCGTTTTCCCTCAGCGCCTCCGCCTCGAGCTCCAACGCCGACAGCTTCTCCGTCGTGATTCGCAACGCCTCCTCCGCGCTCTTACCGGCGCTCAGGTCCTCCTCCAACCCCTTCGCCACGGCCCTGTCCACGCGTAGTTTCGCGACGTGCGCCTCCAACTCCCGGCTAGACTTCTCAGCCTCGGCGTACGCGGCGAGCTTCTGCGTCTCCGAGTGCCGAAGCATCGTCGCCAGTCGAACCTCGCGCGCGTTCGCGGCTTCCAACGCGTCCCTGTCGCGACTGATCCTATCCTCCAGGGCTTTGAACACCATCATCGCGGCTTCGCTCCCGTCGACGTCCTCGCCCGGTCGTAGGACGTTGCCCGCGCCGTGCGGGTCGTCCCTGCGCGTCACCCCCCGGGGATGCGACGCGAGCGCGTCGCGCACCACGGGCTTTGCGAAGATGTCCCTCAGCCGCGTCTCGAGCGCCGCCCTGGCGTGGTGTTCGCGCTCGAACTTTCGCCGCATCTCGTCGTGCGTCGACTTGAGCCGCGCGTTGTCCTCCTCCGCGGCCTCGGCGCGTCGGCGCATCTTGGTGAACTCCAGCTGCCACCGCGCGACGTCCTTGCTCTGGTCCTCGATAGTCTCGATCCGCCACTCGCGCCTTGAGATGCCCCGCCGCGGGTCGAGATGCCCCGCCCCGCCCCGGGTCGCGGCCGCCCCGCCCTCGCCGGGGACCCTGACGCCCGCGTACTCGTTCCGTCGAGTCGCGGACCCGCGTGCGTGCGCGATCGTCTCCCCCGGGTACACGTCGGTGAAGACTCCCGCGGGATCGAGGTCGTGCGCCCGGGGCGTGAAACGCTCGGACATCTTCGCGGTCGCCGGGCCCGAACCGCCGGACGCGCGCGACCTGGACGCGCTCGTTTCGTCGACCGCGTCGGGGGCGTCGTCGGAAGACGCGCGGCGCATCGAGAGCGCGGCGCGTTGTTATCGGGTTCCACCTTCCGTGCGCGTCCCCTCCAATGCCGGCTGCTCTTCCGGACGGAGCGGACACGTCCCGTGGAGGACGAGAGGGGAAATTTCCATAAAAAAGTCGCGTCGCGAACCGCATCGAGGGAGGCGCGCGCCAAATTTGACGCGGGCGTGCCGGCGGCACAGTGCAAACAGTGTAGCCTGTGGTCCCAAAATAATGGGATTCTTTTCTCGTGAAATCCCATTGGCGGATTCCAGCCGTAAAGGTGCACAGTCATCAGTGTGATGGAAGGTTCCTCGATATTTTATCTTGGGGCGACCTCAGCGCGGGGCGGGGGGTAACTGCGAAGAGCGCGCTGGGTGAGCGCGAGCGACGGGTTAGCGACGCGCTAGTCCTCCAAGCGAAGCTAGCATCGTCGGGAGCGCGCAGCACTCGGCGTGGGCGTCGAGAAGGCACGGTTCTCGCGCAGGGCGGGAAACGAGCGACGTGGATCTTTCCCTCTCCACGAACGAGCGCCGTAGCCGTAGGCGACGGGCGCGAAGGGGCGGACGCTCTGAGCGAGTTCGCGTAACAGGGTTAGCGCCGACGCGCGCTCAGATATGATCGGAGGCACCATGACCACCCCCACGGCGCGCGTCGCGCCCGCGGGACCTTCCACGGCGGAGGCGTCGCGCACAGCTGGCGCAGTCGCCGCGCGGTACGGGGAGACAATGCGAGGGGGCACGCGTCTGCGCACCCCGCGCGCGGCGCGAAGGGCGCCCGCGCGCCTCGCGGCGGTGAGCCAGGCGGCCGGTAACGACGGCGAGCAGCCTAAGCACGTGTGGCTGGGATGGACCCCGCCCGCGGCGCCCCGACGCGAGCATCCCCCGAGGAGCGCCCCGTTCACCAACGCGGCGGCTTCCTCCGCGCCCCCGTCGGGATACCCCGCCACCCGGGATACCCAGACCCAGTCCGGCGCGCCCGGCACCGCGCGCCTGACGCAGACGCTCAGACAGCTCGGGGGTAAGGTTCGCGGGGGTGTTGCGGCGCCCAGGGTGCCGGTGCTCCACCCGAAGGAGGGCAAGAGCGTGTTCGAGCGGAGCGGGGGGTTCGTGTACATCCGCAACTTCTTCAGCCCGTGAGTGTGACCCGCAATGTGACCCGCTTCCCTGGCTCGACCCGAAACGACGCTTCGAACCATTCACTGACCGTCTCGACCCCTCGATGTTCACAGGCGCGATTACCAGCTGCTGCTGGACGAGTGCGAGCTGCTTCGCAAGGATATCGGCGCGGAGCGCAGGGCGTGCGCGCGCCAGAGGCTGGGAACCATGGTTGCGCCGGAACACCTCGTGCACAGGTGAGAAAAACGTCAAAACCTCGAAACCCTCGCGAGCGATCGCCCTCGTCCCTCACCTCTCCGCACGTCCCCGCGCCCTCGTTTCGCTCACCGTCTCGCCGTTTATTCTCGCGACGCAGGGCGTTCATGAACCAGAGGGTCGCCGAGCGCATCTCCGGTCTGGTGGGCCAGAAGGTTCTCCCGGCGGATGTCCCGGTTGAGTACCGGGTGTACCCCGTGGGCTCCAGCATGGAATGGCACCAGGACGTGGCGCTGTACACCGAGCCGCAGTACGAGCTGGTGTTCACGCTGGAGAACACGAGCGACTCGCAGACGCAGTGGCAGGACGCGGACGGTCACCGCCGCGGGGGATGGACCGAGCCCAACTCGATCATCATGGTTCGCGCCGAGAGCGTGGTGCACCGGGTGACGCCGATCAATAGCGGCGAGCGGAGCATCATCAAGTTCGTGTACACGACGACGCTGGACAAGACGGAGGAGTACTACGACAACCTGCTGACGTACTCGTGACGGAGGGGCGGGAATACTAGTGAGAACGACGGGATTATAGACGTGCTTTGCGTGACGGCTTAGGCTTGAATTGAAATGGACCGAAAACGGTGATGAAATTTTCTTGAGTTGCAAACCGTCGCGGGCCCCATTCAATTTTTGGAATCACCGTGGCCGACTGGGTTGCCCTCTATCCACAAACCTGGCCTTTTCGCCCCGTGGGTTGGATCGCAGTCCTTGACGCGCGTTCTCGTCGCCGTCGAGAGCCCGATCGGTTTCGACCGTAACCCGTCGCCACTCCTCGAGCAGCGCGAAGACTCCCGGTCGTATTCGCCGCGAGTCGCGAACCCGTCCACTCGAAAGGAGAGCGGCGGAGTCTAGCCACCAGAGATTCGTTCAAAAGGTCGTAGGGAAAGAAGATGTCCGCCGTGATCGCGCCGGTCGGACTGTGCGGCGGCGCCCTCGGGGCCGTCAGGACCAACGGGACTCGCCGCGGGGCGACTTCTGCGAGGGCGCTGGGTTTCAAGGGCGGCGAGGGGATGGGTCAGAGCGCGTCTCTCGCGCGCAGGCAGGTGGCGATGGTCGGCCCCAAGGTGGCCGGCAGGGGTGGCGCGATGGTGACGCGTGCGGTGACAGGGCCGAGGGAGACCCGCCTCGGCTCGATCCTCACCACCATTCCCCAGCGTCTGGACCTTTACTTCCGCGTCAGGAGGGGACGGAAGTTGCTGTGGAAGATCATCTTCGCCGCCACCGGCTTCTACTCTGCCAACGTCCTCTCGCTCACCTTTGGCGTGCTCGGGATCAACGACGTCGTCGCGGGCGCCTTCTGCCTGGCGTTCGCCGAGATCGTCACCCGATCCTTCTACAAGAAGGCCAACCCCGGCAAGTACTGGGACTTCCTCAACTGGTTCAAGCTCGGCCTGTGCTACGCGCTCATCACCGACGCTTTCAAGCTGGGATCGTAAAAGATCTTTCGGCGTTGATTTTGATTCATTGAACGTCTCTCGCCGAAGGGATGTTCGGGGCGACGCGCGGGCCGCCGCGCCTCGCCGTGGCGACGTAGCAACGGAAATCGATTCTTTCACCGCGACCTCGCGGTGCGGAGACGCTCTTCTTCTTTTAATCCGACGAGGACCCCGACTGGGGACCGAGGCGTTAATCTATTCTAATCAACCTCGCGCTCGTGCTCGTCGAACCCGCGCCTCGCCTTCGCGAGCTCTCATCGGAACGTCTTCTCCCAGAACTCCGCGTGCCCCTGCGCCGGATCCAGCTCGTAGTTTTTGAACCCGAACTTGGCGTACGACCCTTTCGCGGGAGCGTTGTTCGACAGCACCTCCAGCGTGAGCTTGCACGCGCCCCTCTCCTTCGCCACATCCTCCACGACAGCCATCATCGCCTGGACGAGCCCCGCGCGGCGATGATCCGGATGCACGAAAACGTCGTGCACGTTGATCAGCGGCTTGCACTTGAACGTGCTGAAACCCTGGAAGCAATTTATGAGACCGGCGGCGACGCCGTCGACGGTGGCGACGACGGAGAAGGCGCCGGGCGTCTTGGCGAGCGTCGGGCACAACGACGCGTACACCTCGTCGGGTAACGGGCCGGAGTTGCCGTACGGGTCCCTCGCGTACCCGTCGAGCAGGTCCACCACAGCCTTGGCGTGGACCGGATCGTCGTAGTCCGCCACGTACGTAGCCACGGACGGCATGGCGTCGCGCGTTCTGACTTCCCGTGCGTGAAATTCAACCGCCTCTCGATAGACTACCAGTGCAAAAATGAAGTCTCGCGAGCGTACCAGGTAACTTACGATTACAACCGCGGGTCCAACGCACGCTCAGAAGAACAGCCTCTTGATCCGCCTCCTCTGGTAGCTCTCCGCGGGTCCCTCTATCTCCTCCCACAAATCTCTGAGCGCGGCATCGCACGCGCCCCGCGTCTGCGTCTCATACACGCCGTCCGTCTCTTTCCCATCTATTGGAAACGTCGACTTGTCCGTCGCGCTCGAGCAGTGCGTCCAGATGCACGACCTCAGCGTCTCGCCCAGGTCGTCGCCCAGCGTCGGCGCGCGCTCCACCGCCCGAAGCAGCGCCGCCCGAACCTTATCCTGCTGCATGAGCTCCTCGACGATGTTCGACACGTGGAAGTCGATCGCGGACGGAAGCACGTCGCGCTCGGCGATGACGTCCACGTCCACCGGAGCCGCGGCGGCGAGCGGCGGAGCCGTCCATGACTGAGGCCCGTCACGGATGCCCGTCACGCTGCCCGTCGCCTCCGCAGCCTTCGCCGCCGCCGCGGTGTACACCTCGCGCAGCCTCGCGTGCCAGTCGACGCCCGCGTCTCGAACGGCCTCGGCGTCGAGGAAGCGCCGGCGCCAAGCCTTCGCCGCGCCGCGAAGCATGCCGACGTCGCCCCTCAACCCGCCAAACTTGGCTCGGACCAGGAGCGCCATGACGTGACACGCGCTCTCGTTGGAGAGATCGCGCGTCGCAACCGCGAGGTTACACAGCGGATCCGCCGCGCCGCTCGCGGTGTCCCGCCTGGAAAGGTCCTCCTCGTCAGCCTCGATCGCGGCTACGAGATCGCGGTCTTTGTACGGACACGCGGCAACCTCGGCGATGAATCGCACAGCCGCGCCCCGAGCCTCGGGGGGGATGAACCAGCCTTTACTGTGCGCCGCCATGAACCACACGATCAGCGGCAGGCTCGGGTGCAACACCGCGTCCTCTATGCACACGATGGGCAGCCGTCGCAACCCGTCCTCGGGTAAAGCGCCCATGAAATACGAAGTCGCCTTGACCGCGTTCATCACCTTGCCGCGCCGCACGCTCTTTTGGATGGCGGATTTGGTCACCCCCGGCGGCATGTGCGGTCGTTCCTTCCCGGGCTCCGCGCTCCGCGAGTTTCTCTCGTCGTCGTCGCCGCCGTTGACCCAGCCCTTGGCCTTGGCGCACTCCGCGCGTATATCCCGCCACTCCACCTCCTTCACGTCCGTCGCCAGCGTGAGCAGCGTCTCGCACTTTTCCCCACCCGCCGTCTTCTCGAAGAGTCTCTGAACCGCCGTCCAGACCACCGGCCCCATGCCCCCCGCGGCGGCGAGCTTACCCGGTTTGCTCCCGTCCTCGACGCACCAGCGCCACGTTTTCGTCTCCTTGTCGATCCACGCCGACCAGCACATGCGGCACGTGCTCTCGCGCTGCGCCGTCATCATCGCGGCGAAGGCGTTCTTGACGCCCGGTTTGGCGTCGACGCCGGTGGGTCGTTCCTCCGTCGGGAGTTGCGTCGCCTGTTGCACGTCCTCCTCGTCGACGGACAGATCATTCTCGTCGTTCACGTCGTCGTCATTTAACCCCTCGAGCAAGTCGTCGTCGTCGTCGTCGTCGTCGTCGGAAGAGGAGGAGGAGGCGCGGTGGCTGTCCAGGAGATCCTCGAACCCGTCCGTGTCGCGAGCGAGCGCCTTTGCCCTCTGCGCCCTGCGCTCCTCCGCGCGCGCCTCCGCCGCCTTCTCCCTCGCGGCCGTCTCCTCCGCGGCGCCGAGGCAGGTGTCGACGTGCGAGACGATGAGGGACGGGTGGAAGGACTTGAAGCACAACGGGCAGTCCGCGAAGAACGACGACGCCTGCGTCTCCTTCTTCGGCGGCGCCGCGGTGGATTCCGGGTCGACCTTTCCCTTCTTGGTCTTTCCGAGCCTGGATCCGTCGTCGTCGTCCTCGGCGTCGCGTTTCTTGGACGCGGCGCCGAAGATGGACGCGACGCTCTTCTGAAAATTCTCCGGAAGCTTCGATCTCGGGTCCTCAAGGGTCCTCAAGATCTGATCCCACGGCGTGAACGGGAGCCCCGGGCCCTGCTTCCTCCCGTGGCCTCTGTTGTTCGTCATTGTTGGCACCCGGGCGAAGATCTAGTGGTGGAGCTCGGAGAGCGCCGGGCGGAAAAAGTGCGTCAGCGGCCTACCCTCCGGCTTCCCCGAAGACACCGCGATGGGACTGATTTCCTCCGCGTCCTCCTCCCGCTCGCGGTCGTCCCAGTCCACGTGTGGCTCGCCGACCACCGGCGGGGCCAGACCTCGCGGTGCGACGAAATAGTTTGTCAGGAGCCTCTGTACGAGCTTGACCACGTGCCAGCGCTTGCGCTTGTTCGTGTGCGCGTCGGTTCCGCACGGGGGGGTTCGGGGCGCGTCTGTGTCCGTGGATACTTCCTCCGCCTCCTCGCGGGCCCGCTTCATGGGTCCACCGGCGGTGAGCCGTCGGGTTGTGGCGCGGGTGGTGGATAAATTTTGAAAAAATCGGACAAAATTTGCAGAAGGTGCTGGTGCTATTTTTTCGACTTGGACTCCTTCTTATCCTTCTTGGCCTTCTTCTCCTTCTTCTCCTTGGCGGGCTCAGCAGCTGGCTCGGCCTTCCGCTTCTCCCCCTTGTCCTTGCCTTTCTCCTTCTTGTCCTTCTTGTCCTTCTTGTCCTTCTTGTCCTTCTTCTCCTTGGACTTTTTCTCGTCGGCTCCCTTTTTGCCGCCGCTCACCCCCGGCGCAAGAAGCTCGCCATCCTCGCTGAACTTCATCTTCTTCCCTTCGTACGCCTCCCCGGCCTTCATCTTGATCTGACCCTTACCGCCCAGTCCCCGCTTCGTGCCCTTCTCGATCTTGCCCTCGTGCGCGAGGTTGAAGAGAGCCTCCTGGTCGTCCTCGGTGAACCCCTTCTTGTCCGAGTCCTTCACCCTCACCTCGCAGTCTCGCTCGCGCTTGCTGCCGACCAGGCCGCCCCACTGGAACTTGGCCTCGACCCACCAGTTCCGCTCGATCGTGCTCTGGGACGGCTTACCCTCGTACGCCTCGCCGGTCAGAGGCTCGGGCTCGGGCTCGGGCGACGGAGTGCTGGGCGCCGACGACGGCGAGCTCTTCTCCTTCTTCTTCTCCTTCTTCGACTTTGACTTCTTCTCCTCCTTCTTCGCTGGCTCGGGCTCGGCTTCCTTCGCCGCGTCCCCGGCCTGGATCCCGTACTTCTTGAGCTGCTCCGCCTCGTACGCGGCTATCCTCGCCAGCTTGCCCTTGGCCCGGCCAAAGAAGCCGCCGCCGCCCTTGGCTTCGGTGGCCAGGAGCTTGTGCAGGTCGTAGTCCTTCTTCGAGCCGCTGTACACGATGCCGTCCCTGCCCCTCTTCACGTCGCCGGAGTCGCTGTCGCTGTCGCTGTCGCTGTCGGAATCGCTGTCGCTGCTGTCGCTGGACGAGCCCTTGTTCTTCTGCGCGTCGGGATTGTTCATCTCGAGCGACTTGGCCAGCTCGGCGAACTTGTCGGCGGCGCTGTTGAACGACCCCTCCCACCACTTGTTCGTCCAGTCGTACTTGCGCATCTCCTCCGCGCCCAGGCCCTCCTGGTCCTGCCTTTTCTTAACCTTGATGGCCTCGGCCATGCCCTGCTTGTTCTTGCCCAGGCCCTCGCCCTCCGACCAGCCCATCTTGGACATCATCGCCTTGCCGAAACCGCTGTACGATTTCTTCACCACGGCGGTGCCCTGCTCGAAGTTGGCTATCTTCATGGTGTCGTCGTCCCGAGAGGGAGGTCGGCGACTCGCTCGCGATTCTACGGCTCTCTCGCGCCTGCGTTCAGCTCGCGCGCGTCGACTATCACGTCGCCGCCGCGGTGTGCCTCGCCGGTCGCGCCTCCAGCCGACTTTCGCTCGCGGAAAAGCGGCGCGGCTGGGTCGGACAGGTCGGCTGTGACAAAAATCGCCTTAACAGTAAAATGACCCAGTTTTTGTATGGGTATTCAACATGAAAGTAATTCACTAATTGACATGGTTTCACTCGAGAAACGTATGTGAACTAGTCAGAATCCATATTTTCGTCGTTCAGGCGCTTCGAAGAGTCTCGGAGGTTTTTGGACCGTCGAAGGAGGTTAGAGCCACGACTTTTGTTCCGAGGTGACGCAAACCTTCGCGCGCGGATGCGCTGAGCCGCGATGCAGAGCGATGATAACTGTCCGGGGAAGAGCTTGGACGACGAAGAGAACGAGGACGCGGAAGATATGTTCCACCTCTGGGGCATCAACCTCTCCGTTGAACCAGACGACACCGAGTCTGTGCAGCTCCTGAAACAAGAGGCTTTGTACGCACCGAACAAGCGCGTTCGAGGCGATAAGAGCTACGAGCTGTACCGGCTCTACGACGAGGCGAAGCCGCGGGAATCTAAAAAGGCGCAGGACTGGCTCTTGAAGGCGACGTACGAGGATTCACCCGAGGCTTGCTTCGACCTTTCCTTGGTGTCTGTGTATATCGCCAACCAGTTCACTGAGGAGTACAAGCCCGACGACGCGGAACAGCACCTGAAGATCGCCAAAGACCTCATGGAGAGGGCGAAATCCCTGGGGCACCCCGACGCGGATGCACAGCTCTCGGTGATGCGGCTGGACGAGATGGAGTAGTTTGAGTGCTTGAATTGTCTGCGGATGATAAGGGTTAGCGACCGCGACCTTCGCGAAGTCGACGGAAAAAAGTGGATAAAAAGTGAAGACGTCCTCAATACATTAGAACATCCTAAAGAATGGGGCTATGCTCTTAGTCGAGGTAGGCGGTGCAGTCGATCTCGACAAGCGCGTTGATGGGCAGGGTCTTCACCGCGAAGGTGGCGCGCGCGGGCGGGTTCTCTGGGAATCGTTTGCCGTAGATCTCGTTGACGGTCTTGAAGTCGTCCATGGAGGCAAGGAGGATGGTGGTCTTGACAACCTTGGAGAAGTCTGCACCAGCCTCCGTGAGAATCGCCCCCATGTTCTTCATCACCTGTTCGGTCTGTTCCTCGATGGTGTCGCCCGCGAACTTGCCCTCGCCCGGGATCAAACCGATCTGGCCGGACACGTAGAGGGTGTTGCCAGCCTTGATCGCCTGCGAGTAAGGACCAAGCGCCGCGGGGGCCTTGTCGGTGGCGACAACCTCCTTGCCCATGGCGCGCACGGTAAGGTTCCGCGCGACGGGCGCGGCGGCGCGGCGGGCAGCGTGGAGCTGCGCGGGAGCGCGGAGGAGAGAGGCGGAGATGGTGGCCATTGCGTCGACGGTGTGTTGGACAGTGACCACGAGTCCCATCGAACCCTCTGAGAACCCTCTCGACGCTACCCTCATTTGCCTATAGCTTCTTAGTTAGGACTTAACATAATTACGATCATCTACACGCGTATTTAGTGAGTGCTACGAGATCGGACCAGTCAACTCCTGCTGGTCTCAACGCGCTCTGGCGGGTTGTAAAAATTTGGAGATGCACTTTTCCCGGCAGGTTGACGGTTGCCCATCACTACTCGACTTCGTGGCCAAGCACCGGCAGCGAATCAGTAAACGCATCTCCGGTCGGACAGAGAAAGTCACCGGACAGCAGACAACATGCGTGCTCCCATGGGTCGTGGTGGCGGCGGCCGCGGAGGTGCGTGCACCCCCGTTTTCGGCACCTCCCCGCGCAATCTGCCAAAAACCTCGCCGCAATTCTAATCCCCGCCGCCCCCTCCCCTCTACAGGTCGCTCTCCCGGCGGACGCGGCGGTCGCGACGGCGGACGCGGTGGACGCGGTACGTTCCCGGAGCTATATTCAATCGACTCGATACCCATGGAAGATGCCCGGCGTGTCGATTGACCCGAACCCTGGCTCGGCGACCGTCGCGCGCCCGTCGACGGGGCGCGTCGTCGTTTCGGGATTTTCAGCATTTCACGCACGTGCGGCGCGCCAGCACTGCAAGTTTTCCCCATCTTAACGTTGACGCCTTTCCCCCATCTTCGTTGCAACAGGCGGTTTCGCCGGCGGTCGCGGCGGCGGTCGCGGCGGTGGTCGCGGCGGCGGTCGCGGCGGTGGCAGGGGTGGTGGACGCGGCGGCGGTCGCGGCGGACGCGGCGGTCGCGGCGGCATGAAGGGCGGCGCCAAGGTTGTCGTGGAGAAGCACCGCCACGAGGGCATCTTCGTGGCGCGCGGCAAGGAGGACGCCCTCGTGACCAAGAACATGGTCGTCGGCGAATCGGTGTACGGCGAGAAGCGCATCTCGGTCGATGGCGAAGACGGAACCAAGACCGAGTACAGGGTGTGGAACCCTTTCCGCTCCAAGGTTGCCGCCGGCATCCTGGGCGGCCTCGACAACATCTACATCAAGCCCGGCACCAAGCTCCTCTACCTCGGCGCCGCCGCGGGTACCACCGTGTCCCACTGCTCCGACGTCGTCGGACCTGAGGGCCTCGTGTACGCCGTGGAGTTCTCCCACCGCCCCGGCCGCGATCTCGTCAACATGGCGAAGAAGCGCACCAACATCATCCCAATCATCGAGGATGCCCGCCACCCCACCAGGTACCGCATGCTCGTCGGCATGGTGGACACCATCTTCGCCGACGTGGCCCAGCCCGATCAGGCACGTATCGTCGCCCTCAACGCCCAGCACTTCCTTAAGCCTGGCGGCAACTTCATCATCTCCATCAAGGCGTCCTGCATCGACTCCACCGTCCCCGCCGAGGCTGTGTTCGCCAGGGAGGTCAAGAAGCTGCAGCAGGAGCAGTTCAAGCCCGCGGAGCAGCTCACCCTGGAGCCCTACGAGCGAGACCACGCCATCGTCTGCGGCGCCTACCGCGTCGGCAAGAAGAAGGACAAGTAGACTGCACGGGGTCGCCTCGATCACCAACCTTTGATCGACGACGAAACGTTGAGCGAGTGAACCGAACAGTTCGGGACTGCGCGCCGCCTCGAGACGGGGCCGAGCGCGACGCCTCGCGACCGGCTCGTTTGTCAGCCCAACCCTTCGACGCCGAACAAACTGTAAGTATATACACTCTTAACCTTGCAATATACTACGATGATTGCGTGAACGCCGAGTCTCCTAGCATCGCCCAAGCGTCGCCCTCGCGCGGTCCAACCGAGAGTGTGGTCCCACGGCGAAAAGTTTCTGCTTCTGCTGTTTTGTCCGTCCTCTCGGTGATGATGAAGTCCCCGCCTGCCCAAGAGGTTCATTATCAGGCGCGAAGCAGGCTCGCTCGCGATGGTTGTCCTGGACCATGAGACCATCCGGTCTATGGTGCCCGGTCGCTTCTTCCGCGACCACAAGGGTCCCATAAACTCCCTGGACTTTCACCCCACCGATGACGCGATGGTCACCGTCGGTGCGCGCCCTTCCTCTCCCGCCCTGATTCGCCCGCCGGAAATCCCCCACCACCAACAAAGTGCGCGAAGATCCGATCCCTGAATCGCCGTCCGATCCTCCTCCCAACGACAGGCGACGACGACACCATCCAGATGTACCGCACCAGTAGCGGCGAGCTCGTAAAGACGCTGTACTCCAAGAAGTACGGGTGCTCGTGCGTCACCTTCACGCACGCGTCGCAGGCGGTGCTCTACGCCTCGAAGGTAGGGTTAATCGGCCAGTCGAACCAACGCCGCCCCGATCCGACCGCGCGCGGTTTCGATTCAGCGTCGACTGACCCTCTCTCGTTTCCACCGTCCGCACAGGTCAAGCAGCCGAGCAAGGACCCGAAGAAAGACCACGCGCTTCGCTATCACTCCCTGTACAACAACGAGTACATCAGGTACTTCATGGGGCACACCGCGCAGGTTGTCAACGTCAGCATGGACGCCGTCACGGACGAGTTCCTCACCGCGTCCGCCGACGGGACCGTGCGTCTGTGGGACCTTCGAACCCCCGCGTGCAACGGCGTGATCCGGTGCGCCACCACGCCGTGCGTGGCGTCCGACCTGCAGGGCCTCATCTTCGCGGCGGCTACGGATGACGGCGAGCTCAAACTCTACGACGCTCGCAAGTACGGCCAGGGTCCCTTCATCGATTTCCAGGTTGGATCCGTGGACCCGGGCACGGGGAAGAGACCGCGCGTGACGTGCGCCAAGTTCTCCCCCGACGGCGAGGGGCTGTTGTGCGTCGCGGGCGGTACCATGTACATCATCGACGCGTTCAAGGGCGACGAGCTCATGCGAATCAACGTCGGCGCGGAGACGGGAGGCATGGGCCAAGGGAAGGACGCCGCCGGCGCGACGGGGAACAACCTCGAGGCGTGCTGGACCCCGGACAACAAGTGCCTGCTGTCGGGCGGCGCGGACTCGCGGGTGCACGTGTGGAGCGCGGTGAACGGGAGCAAGGTTGCGACGTGGGGGGCTCGGCACGCGGGGATCCCGAGCTCGGTGCGGTGGGCGCCGGGGATGATGCTCGCGGCGTCGGCGTGCACGGAGGGGGGTTGCGCGCTCTGGATTCCCAAGGCGGGCGGGGGGCAGTGACGCGCGCTCGATTAAGATTAGTGTGTTGATTCACGTGCGATGTTACAGACGGACGGAGCCGACGCGACGACGGCGAGACGGGCGGCGGGAGGGGCGCGTCACCGACCGAAGAGGCCCTTCTTTTTGGGCTTGGGCGGCGGGGCCTTCTTCTCCTCCTTCTTCTTGCCCCCGAAGAGCCCGCCGAGGAAGCCGCCCCCGGTGTCGTTCTCGTCCACCCATCCCTCGTCAGCGTACGGCGCGCGGAGGTCGAATCGTTCGCCGCCGTCGAACTCCGGCATGCCGATGGCCATTCCGGGCAACGATATCCAGCCTTTCTGTCCCTTGAAAGCCTCCTTGGCGAGGTCATCAGCCTTGACCTTGTTCTTCGCCTTGATGGCGTCCATCTCCTCCTTCGCGAGCGTACCCTTCATGAAACCGCTCACCTTAGCGCGGCGCTTGTTGACCTCGCTCTCGAGATTTCCGCCCTTGCGGCGTCTGCGGAGGATCTCCTGCTGTTGCTCGTACATTGGGTCGCGGCCGTCGACGTCCTTGTTGTTGTCGAACCATCCCGCGCGAACAACCAGGTTCGAGGCGCGTGGGTTTGAGGTCGCGACGGGATCGCGGCGGAGCGATCGACGGTCAGCGATCGCGAGGCGGTAGGAGAGGACGTTCACGAGCGCGGCCATCTTGCGTGGTGCGACGAGTTGTGGTATCCGAGAGGATACGCTCTGGTGATTTTCATTGGTCGATGACGTGTCCGGAGCTTTCCTAACTGTGGGTGCATACGTGCAACGCTAATTATCATTACAATTGCGAAAATAAGTTCGAGTTTTCGCTTCGAATGTCCAAGTTGCCGTGTACTCCGACCCGCGGCGCGACCCAATCACAACCCCCGGGCCCGTCATTCCAGCGGTTCACTTCAACTCGTGCTCGTCGTTCACCTCCCCGTCATCGCGGACGCACCCCCCATGGACTGCCTCATGGCGGACTTGGTACACAGACTCTTTAGCACCTGTGCCGTCGCGGTCGGGACAACATCCAACCGAGTCAGCTCCACCAAAACATCGAAAACTTCAGGCCTGAGCTCGACGCCCGCGAGCTCCGTGAGCCTTGCGAGCTCGCGCTTGACCTCGTCGGGGGAGAGGCTCGACATGACGTCGTTTTCCCCGCTCCGCGTCGCTCCAAGTGACCGTGGCGAGCCCGTGAGATTTCTTCCCGGCTTTCAAAAAAAAACCGGTGACCGGAGCGTCGAAAACGAGCCAACCAAAGCCCCCGCACCTCTCAGCACGCCCTCAGGGCCTCAGGCGAAAGGCGGCGCTCTTTTCGCACCCCTCCACCCACAACACTTCGCGCACGTCGCAAGTACCCACAACAAACACAAAAGTCAAAATGGCTGAGCCCACCAAGGTGCGTCCATGTTCCGTGACCCTCTCCCGCCCCGTGGCGCCAGTCGCGGGGTCTCGCGCGCGCCGATCTGGCCCGCGATGGGCGCGTCTTGATAAATCGAGCCATCGGACCGTCGCCGGCGCCCGACTCGCGCGGTTCCACTCGCGATCGCGTGTCGAGGACGCTCGTTTCGCGCGATGACGCGTCTTGGACGCGGTGCCTTTCCTCGCTCGACGCCCGCGGACGCCTCGCGCCGCCTCGATTCCCCCGTCTCCCGCCGTGACCCGCGCTCGACGCACCGCCGCGCGACGATCGGAGACGCATCATCCGCTGACGCTTTTCCGTCCCGTCGTTTTATTCCAAATTCGCAGACGTTCCCCAAGAAGGAGGCCGCGCTCGCTGCCGGCCTCTCCGAGAAGGTTGTCGCCAAGGCCTTCAAGGAGGGTGGTAAGAAGGGTGTCGAGATCGAGGGCGCCGCCGACACCTCCGGCCTCACCTGCTTCTGCACCCGCATGCAGTCCTCCGACGGCAACATCAAGCTGCTCGAGGCTGCCATGGAGGGCATGAACGCCGTCCCCGACCCCGAGGACCCCGAGGAGCGCAAGGGCTGCTCCGGCCACATCGCCAAGCTCATCATCTCTGAGAACGAGAAGGCGGGCGCCATCGCCATGGTCGCCTACGTCCCCGAGGACATGAAGGACAAGCTCAACGCCATCGAGTGGATGAAGTCGGTTTGCGAGACCGACCTCGGCGGCGGCGTCGGCGGCGCCCCCGACGACTCCTCCACCGACGTCTGGGCCACCTGCACCGCGGTCGAGGACAAGGAGAACTTCTTCTTCCTCAAGATGAAGGACAACACCCTCTCCGCCGCCATCGGCTACCTTCGCGAGAAGGGCCTCTTCCAGGACGACGAGTCCGACGACGAGGGAGACAACGCCGCCGCCGACTTTGAGTGGTAAACGGGGGGGCCGCACGGGACGAGACGCACGCGCGCATATTAGCTCCAGCATTTCAACGAATATTACCATCTCTAACTCGACTGCTTGGCCAGTTTCTTGGCCATGGCGTTCCTGTACGCCTCGAAGGACTCCTGCTTCGTCACCGCACCTTTTCCGACGACGAAAACCTCTCTCGCCACCCTCTGCACGAAGAACTGATCGTGCGACACCAACACCACGCCCCCCTGGAACGCCTCCACCGCATCCGCCAGCGCCGCGACCGCCTCCAGGTCCAAATTGTTCGTCGGCTCGTCCAGCACCAGCAGGTGGGGCCTCGCGTACGACACCGCCGCGAGCGCGACGCGGCTGCGCTGACCTCCGGAGAGGGCGCCAGACGGCGTCGCCTGCTGCGCCGCCGCCACCCCGCAACCCGCGAGGTGCGATCGAAGATCCCGCTCGTGCTGCAAACTACCGTCGCCCGGAAACTTCTCCAGCATGAACGCGAGCGGGGTCTTGTCGTACGCGAGCTGGTCCGCGTGGTGCTGGTTGACGAGCGCCACCCTCGCGCCTCGATCCACGGCGACCAGCCCTTCCGTCGGCGCCAAATGCCCGAGCATGACCTTCACCAGCGTCGTCTTTCCGTCGCCGTTTTCGCCGAGAAGGCACACGCGGGAGTCGCTGTCGAGGCTCATGTCGACGTTCGCGAATAGGTCGCCGTCCATCCCGGGGTACCTGAACGCCACGCCCTCGAGCCGCGCGATCGGCCCGCGAAGTTTTCCGCCGGCGGCGAGGTTCAGCGGGAGCTCGGCGTCCTCCGCGAGATCCGCCGTCTCCGCCGCCTCCGCCGCGGCTTCCTCGTCCAGCTTGGCGGCCTCGTTCGCCTTGCGCTGCATCATGTTGATCTGCGACGAGCTCCCGCCGTACTTGAACCCGTGTCCGGCGTACGCCTCGAGCTTGGACTTCTTCTCGTTTCGGAGCTGCGCGCGCTTCTGCAGAGCCTTCTGTTGCTCCTCCCTCTTCGCCGCCCAGGCGCTGTAGCACATGCGATGCGGCGTGAGCTTCCTGGCGGCGCCCGAGATGTGCAGCGAGTCCGTGGTGGCGGCGTCGAGGAAGTGCCTGTCGTGGCTCACCACGACGACCACGCGCGACTGCCACGTGGAGCTGCAGCTGAGCTCCCTCGCCAGCCACAGCACCGCCGCGATGGACAGGTGGTTGGTGGGCTCGTCGAGCAGGAGCACGTCCGGCTTGGCGAAGAGAGCCGCGGCCAGCGCCGCGCGCACTCTCCACCCGCCGCTCAGCGCCCGCATCGGGCGGTCCATCAGCGCCTCGGGGAATCCCAGGTTGTGGAGCAGCGCGGACGCGCGCCCCGGGGCGCCCGCGGCGTCCATCTGTATCAGCGCCTCCTCCACGTCCAACCTTCGCTTCTCCTCCCCAGCCCCGGGCGCGTACTCCTTCGCCTCGGCTTTAGCCGCCAACTCCGCGGACTCGGCGAGCAGCAACCGGCGCTCCACGTCCGCCTCCACCACCAACGCCGCCGGTCGCCACTCCTCCTGCTCCAGCGTGAGGTGCAGCTCCTGGCTGACGTAGTGCACGGAAGCAGACGGATCCAAATTCCCGACGCGCCGAGAAGCTAAAAACTTCAGCAGCGTCGACTTACCCTTGCCGTTCCTGCCGATGAGCCCGTACCGGTGGCCCGGGACGAGGATCATCGACGCGTTCTCGATGAGATCGGCGCCCCCGCCCGGGTTGGGAAGCTGGAAAGGACCGAGCTCGATCGCGGCGAGTCGGGATCCGGAAGCCTCGCCGGAGAGCCTGGACCTCGCGGCGACGACGCGCGCCTCCTCGAGCTCGGCCGCCAGCTCGGCGCTCTGCCTGGCCGCCTCGTTCGCGAGGTACGCCTGCCTCGCGGCGAGCCGCTCGGCGTCCTTCCTGGCGGCCGCGCTCTCGCCGTCGTCGCCGACGGATCGGTCGTACACGATCTCCACGGCGGCGACGCCCTTGCGAAGCTCCTCCTGCTCCCGAAGCACCTTGGCCTCGAGGGCGGTCGTGGGGCCTTTGCCGAGGGATATCGGAGCTCTCCTGACGTCCTCGGGCTTGGTTTCCTTCGGCGCGGCGTCGGAGCCGGATGCGAGCGCGGCCCACAGCTGTTTGGCCTTGCCTCTGGCGGCGTCCTCGTCGCCATCGCAGAGTTCGTCGAGCATCGGCACGAGGAAGTCGACCAGATCGTCCTCGGGTAGCACCGTCCCGACGTCCTCATCGTCGAACACGGCGCCGGCGACGTACTCGAGGGTGTCGTCATCGAGTCCCGCGAGTATCGCGGCGCAGTGCGCGCGGGCTTCGTCGACCGTCGGCATCGCGTCGATCGTCGACGCGTCCCGGTCTGTTGGGCGAGTGTTCAGGGTCTAGTGCTAGGTCAAGTCACCGCGGTGTCCCGACTGGACGTGGGCGTTTTCGGTGGCGGCTCAGTCCGAGACGCGCTTGGCTTCATCATGTCCGCCGACGACGACATCGCGGCCAAGGAGGCCGAGGCGCTGTTCAAGATTCACGGCGTGGACCAGCGCAGCGCCGAGCTCGCGTTCTCGCACCCCGCGCTGGGCGGCGAAGACGCGCCCGTGCGCATGAGGCAGGACGGCTCCACGAGCAAGGCGTTCGTGCCGGGCACCTCCACGGTGATCTGGCCGTGCGCCTACAGCCTCGGCGATTACCTCTGCGACGCGACGACCGCGTACAGGACGAAGCTCTGCGATGGCGTCGGCGACGCGACGGAGGCGGCGCGAGTCGGCGCGGTGACCGCCGATACCGTCGCGGTGGAGCTCGGCGCGGGGCTCGGGCTCGGAGGCTTGGTCGCCGCGCGGCTGGGCGCCAGGCACGTCGCAATCACCGACTCGACCCCGGCGGCGGCGTCCAGAAACGTCGAAACCAACGGCCTAGGTAACGCCCACGTCTCCGAGCTCTGGTGGCGACGCGCGGCGTGGAGACGCGCCAGAGACGGGAGGGACGGCGACGAGAGCGAGTCCGACATTGACGACGAGCCCGACGAGGTGCCCACCGCGGAGGACGCGGTGAAACCCCTGCTCGCGTCCTTACCCGAGCGCCGAGCGCCGCACATCGTCATCGGCAGCGACATATGCTACTCGCAGGGTAAGCAGGAGATGCAGGCGCTCGTGGACACGTTGGCGGCGATGTGCGAACCCGGGCGGACGACGGCTTACGTCGTCTTCGAAGATCGCGGCGACTGCTGCTGGGGGACGCTGAACCACTTCTGGACGGCGGCGGATAGCGCGGGGTTGGTCGGCGATCCGACGCCCGTCGAGGACGTGGAGATCGACGGGAAGAAGAGGAGCGGGCCGGGGAGGCACAACGACAGCGAGAGGCTGCTCCTGAGGCTCACCAAGCGGGCAGCCGCGTAGACATATGATGAAATATCGAGTCGTCGAAGGTTTTGGCGGATCGCCTGCACCAGACAGCTCGCGCACGCACGGAAGCGCCCCAATTTTTTGCGGCCGCCTCACTCTCGAGAGCGCCCCGGACGCGCGCGAAGCGGAGAGACCGTCCGACATGAGCGCCGAACCCATGCTGCTGGACAGCGCGGAGCAGAAGTCCACGCGGTGGAACAACCCGCTCATCGACGCCCTGCCCTACGCGGACGTCCTCCCCGAGGGTTGGCGCGAGACGGCCGACCAGCTGGTGCAGGAGGAGATGCGACGGATGACGAAGCGACCGAAGGACTACCTGGCGGAGATGGCGCCCGCGAAGGAGATCGACTGGTCCAAGTGCCCGCTGCTGGAGCCCGAGTTTCGCAGGGTGGAGAAGGGCACCGGCGAGAAGATCGCGCAGCCCGACAACTCGCGGTATAACCTGGATCCCCCGCCAAAGTCCCAGCGGGACAATCCAGAAGCTTGGGAGAAGGCGAACGACAACGCCAAGGCGCAGCTGGAGCACCAGAAGCTCCGCATCGAGAACCTGGAGCTCATGATGAAGTTCTCGCCCAACACGTGGAGGGCGCACAACGCCATGCTGGAGGCGGCCATCAAGCGGTACGCCCCCGATCCATCACCCCAACGACCGAATCTCCTCCTAACCCTAATACACGAACCACGGACTCACCGCGCACCGCCCGCCCGAAACAACGACACAGGGTCGAGAAGGAGGTCGCGGCGAAGAAGAAGGCGATCGACGAGATCAACACGATGCGCAGCGTCAAGCAGAAGGAAGCTGGCCGGGAGATCGCCAAGCTCGAGAAGCAGTGGTACGCGCAGTGCGCCAAGAACATCGCGATTGACGCGGACATTCAGCGGATGGAGCTGGAGATTGCGAGGCTCGAGGCGGAGCAGGGTAAGGGCAAGGACGGTCCCGCGGCGGCGTCCGCGGGTAAGAAGCGAAAGGCGGAGGCGGAGGCCCCCGAGGGAGAGGAGAAGGCGGAGGCGCCCGAGGAGGAGGAGAAGGGGGCGGAGGCGCCCGAGGAGGAAAAGACGTCGCCCTCGCCGCGGGGTAGACGAACGCCGAGGAACTCCAAGGGCTCCGCGGAGAAGGCCGACCCGCCGGAGTCGCCCGCGAGGAAATCGCCGAGGGCGTCGGGCAGGCGAACGCCGGGGAACTCCAAGGGGAGCAAGTGATGAGACCACGAACCGCGTTTACATAGTCCCGCTAAGTAGAAAGAAAAATTTATAGTGCTAAACCTGAAGGGGGTCGAGGAACTTGCTGTGATACTTGTCGTCCGTCTGGATTATCCTGTGCGACTGCCAGCACCCCTCGTACTTCCCGAACGATCGCACGACCATGATGAACACCCAATACGTGTCCTTGCCCACGTTGTCGGTGACCTTCACCTTGCACATGGTCCTGCCGTCCTCCATCTTCTCGACGCTCTCGATGGTGTGCCCAGTGTTCCTCACGAGCGGATCGAAGTTCTTCAGCGCCTTGCCGATGAAGTGATCGTAGTGGTACATGTCGCTGCTGAAGCCGAAGTACCTGGAGCGTTCCATGTTACCCGACTCCACGCTGAACTCCCAGAGTACCTGCACGCCGTGGTCGGTCCTCGGGTCGTCTTTGTCAGCCATCGCCTGGACCTGCATCCTCACCGCGTCCTCCACCTCCTGCATCTGGTGCGGGTACAGCAGCGGGCCCGGCACGTTCTGCGGGTTCCTGCAGACGCCCAGGCACTTACTCCCGTTCTCTTTGACCTTGGCGTCCCTGCAGAACGGGCACTCCTCGCTGGTTGGCTTGAACCGCTTTATAGGTATCTCCAGGATCTGCTCGGCTGACATGACTCCCATCCCTTTGAGGTAGCCCTCGTCGAAACCCTGGCCGGAGGGGCCGGAGGGTTCGGCGCGGACCCTAAGACGAGCGGCACGCGTGCGCGGGGGCGCGACACGCGGCCGAGCAACGGGTGCGAGGCAGAAGGCGCTCATCGGTCTGCCCACTCTATCCACACTTTTCCTGTGTACACATCATCAGCGACGCGGGATTTTGGTGTCGTAACAACGCACGCACGCACACACGCACGCACGCATGGCGGAAGATCCCCCGCCTGTGAGGGTGCAGGTCACCGACGGCGACAAGGGCCTCGTGTGGACCGCGGACGGTGCGTTCCCCGCCTCCCCCGACGCCGAACCCGTCCCCGTCGAAGACCCGCCCCGCGCCCGAGTCGGCACTCCTTTTTGGTGCCCTAACGAGATTACGTTCCCGCGCCCTGACCCCACCCCCCTTACCCCGTCCGCAGAGTACTACCGTCTTCGCACGGTGCATCGCCTGATCGGCGCCATGTTGGGAGGCCTGCCGGGGTATCGCCAGCAGGACCAGGTCCACGGCCTACCCCTGCAGCTCTCCCCGGAGGAGGTCACGCTCGCGGTGAGCAGGGGATGGGTCACGCTCTACGAGGCCCCCGACCCGCTGGCGGACGTGACCGCGGACGAGGGACCCGCGCCGCCGGCGAGGGAGGCGCGCAGACCCCCGCAAGCTAACCGAAAGGGCTGGGGCGTCAAGCCAAAGCCGGGGCAGGGCGCGAAGAAGGCCTCTTCGGGGGGCGACGACGACGTCGAGAGGTTGCTCGCGAATGCCTCGTTCGTCACCGTGCCCCTGTGCGAGCCCGACGAAGTGAAGGAAGAGGGCGACGTTAAGGAAGAGGGCGACGGGGCGGTGCAGTGGACGTACCCGCGGACGGCGACGCAGCGCGCGAGGTGCGCGGTGTTCGCGGATCTGCACGACAGGGGGTTGACGATGACGACTGGGATAAAGTTTGGCGCCGATTACCTCGCGTACCCGGGCGACCCGATGGCGTACCACGCGGGTTTTTGCGTGCGCGTGTTGCCCGACGACGCGCACATGCGGTGCCAGCACCTGTCGGGATGGGCGAGGACGGCACACGGCGCGAGGAAGAACCTGGTGCTGGCGTCGGCGGTGGCAGAACCCGGTGCCGACGGCGACGGCACCGACGGACGAACGATGAGGGTCGAGTACCTCACGGTGATGCCCGACGTCGAGCAGAGCTCGAACGCTCGGTACCGAAAGGCGTGAAAATGAGTTAGCACTACACCGAGTCTCACACCGCGCCGCACCGGCAGCCGCCGCTCACTCGAGAGCCGCCTGTCCCTCGGGCGTCTGGACCGACATGAGCTCTATGTTGGCAATGTGCGCCTCCCCCCTCTCGATGGACCCCTTCGCCTCCGCGAACCGCGCCTTGGCCTCCGTGTTCCTATTTTGGCGCTCGAGCGCCTCGGCCTTGACCGCGGCGATCTGGGCGTCGATGTCGGCGACGCTGCTCCTGCCCGACGGCGCGTCAGCGAGGGGCGCGCTGGATCCCGCGTGCCTCTCCTCGGCGTCGCGCTCGAGATCCAGCTTGGTCCGTTCCAGCCCGACGACGCGCTCGAGGTCGTCCAGCCGTCGCAGGCAGTCGCGTGTCATGCCCTCGAGGTCCATGATCCGCTCGACCGCCGCGAGGGCCTCGGCGGACGTTCCCCCCGCGCGCTCTCCATCATCCACCGCGTCCATGCCGCCCGCGCCTCTCGTTGTGGACGGTCAACGGACATTTGGCGTTGGTTTTCCGGGTGCCGAGCGAGTTTTCGTTTCGTTTCTCACAAACTCGGAGCACGAGCACGATGGGGTTGCACCGAACCATCCTCATCACCGGATGCAGCTCCGGCATAGGCCTGGATGCAGCGCAGACTCTCAAGGAGGACGGGTGGAGGGTGTTTGCGTCGTGTCGCAAGGAGAAGGACTGCCAGAGGATGAAGTCCGAAGGGTTCGAGAGCCCACTCATCGACTACACGAAGCCCGAGACGATAGAACGCGGGTTGAAGGAGGTCTTGGACGCCACCGGGGGGACCCTTGACGCGCTTTTCAACAACGGCGCGTACGGTGTGGGAGGTGCGGCCGAGGATGTGCCCGTCGGGCTCCTCAGGGAGATCTTCGAGTGCAACTTCTTCGGTTGGCACGACCTCACGTGCAGAGTGATCAAAGTCTTCAGGAACCAGGGCAACCATGGCCGGATCATCCAGTGCTCCAGCATCCTTGGTAACGTCGTGTTCCCGATGCGGATGGCGTATTCATGCACCAAGTTCGCGCTCGAGGCGCACTGCGACGCCCTGCGACTCGAGCTCAAGGATCAGCCGGGCATCAAGATTGTAAGCCTCAACGTCGGCCCGATACGAACGATGATAAGGGAAAAGTCAGTGCCCCACTTCGACAAGTGGATGAAACCACTCGTGGAGCAGTCCGTGTTCAGGAGCTTCTACGAGAAGAAGTTCATGCCACGGCTGTACGGCCCGTACAAGAAGGACCCGTTCGAGTTGGAGCCGGAGGCGGTGACGAAGACGTTGAAGCACGCGCTGACTTGCGAGCGTCCCAAGCCGCGGTACGCGGTCACGGTGCCGTCGCACTTGTTCATGTTCCTCAAGCGCATGCTGCCGGGATGGGTGCTGGACTGGATCTGCCTGTGGGGGATCGGGCTGTGGAGGCCGGGCAAGGGGTTTGGCTTGCACCCTTAGACGGACTCGCCGTCGTGAAGTGATGGACGAGGGTGATTCGGATACGTGTAACGTTCATCGGTGAGTGTCACTTCATCGGCGCTCGACGTCGAGATTCGGTGACTTGTCTACTCAGCCTCGATCCACCTGCCGCCGCTCCACCACCTCTTGGGCTCCTCCCACTGCGTCACTCCCGTCTTCGTGTTGCGATAGTAAGGCCTTCGCTGCTCGTCGTCCGTGTAGAAGGTCTCCCAGTTGCTCCCCTCCGCGGCTCCGCCGCCCGCCACCCCCGTGATCGGGGGCTTCTCCATGGGCGTCCCGAGGGTGGTCATGGTCGCCGACTTTTGCGCCTTGCTCGCCGCCGCCTCGAACATGTCCACCTCCGTCTTGCTCCCGTCGGGGTTGATCCTGAACGTCTTCTTCGTCTTGAACCCGTCCGCGTCCACGACGATCTCCTCGACAACGTTCTCAGTCGCCGTCGCGACGGCTGATCCGAAATCCTTCTCCTGCTCGACGGCGACCTCCTCCTTGGCCTCGTCCCCGACCCTGCCCACCTCGCCGTGTTTCGGCGGCTCCTTGCCCCAGTTCTCCTCGTACGCGGCCGCGACGTTCGGGTCCAGGTCCAGCCCGGACTTGAGCGCTTCCTTGCCGGTGCTGACCCACTTGCCCTGCGGAGGTCGGCGCCGGCCGCAGGTGGTGAACACCTTCCTCCAGCCGTTGTACCCGCCCTGCACGGCGACGACGGCGGTGAACCCGGCGTCGTGGAGGAGATCCGCAGCCTGTTGGCACACCTCGCCGTCGAAGTCGGCGACCAGGAGCTTGGCGCCCTTGGGAAAGCCCTGCGCTTCGACCGCGGCGACAAACTTGGCATCCGGGAGGATTCCCGGCGCCAGCGCGACGTTGGCGGTGCACTGCGGAGGTTTGGTGAGGTGCTCGCGGTCGTACGCCTTGAACGGGCGGACGTCGAGCATCTTGTACCCGTCGCGGTCGAGCATGTTCTTGCCCTCATCGACGGTGACCATCGGCGCGCCCGCGACGACGGTCACTGCGACGCGCCCGCGCTGACGACGCGAGAGACGATGATGAGCCACAGCCCTAGGTCCGGACGACGCGCTACCGCCGCGAAGGCGGTAGAGCGACGCGGGGGGCGCGAGGAAGGAGGACGCGGCGACCCGGCTCATGTCCAGAGACGATTATTGAGGTCCTCGGAGGGGTCGTGGGTGCGCTTGATGCGACCTCGCGGAGGCTCGTGCGCCGTGGGTGTGGATAAGCCCCGGATTTCTTCGGAAGCCTTTGGAAACGGCGGAACAGAACGAAAGCGCGCGAGATTCGGCGCCAGGTTTCGCAGCGCGGAGATGGCCACGGGCCAGAGGCGCATTCCCGGCCCTGCCGGGGCCCTCCAGGAGGCCCTCCGCCGTGGGAGGAATCCCGATCAGATCGAGGCGGGAGACGGCGCGGGACCGTCGGGCAACCCTCCCCCGGGGTCCCGCACGGCCGGCGAGGCTGGCCTGCCGGGTGCCATCCGCCCCGACGAACCTTACTGGCAGATCAACCTGCGGGAGCACTGGGCATTCAAGCTCGGGTCGTGGCGACGGGCGCTCGACACAATCGACGTGGACCAGTTCGAGCCCACCAACCCGCTGTTGAAGACGAACTGCGCGTGGATCCTCGAGGGCGGGTGGAAGACCACGCGATGCCAGCGCCTGTGCGTCGCGATCTTGAACAACTTCAAGAGCGAGTTCGGCGACATGAAGATAGTCGTGGGCGACCCCACGGGCCAGATCCGATGCATCGTCCACAAGGACGTGGTCAAGGCCGAGTCCGACGCCATACGAAAGGGTGGGTCCTTACTCCTGAAGAACGTCCCCATCATCACGTTCCCCGAGTGCATCGAGCACATGCTGGTGGTGACCGAGAACGAGCTCGTGCAGTGCTTCGCGCCAGAGGAGGAGCCGTACCTCACGAAGAAACACTTCGAAACGGCGGAGGAACTCGCCGCGGCGGTCTCCCGGTCCATGGGCATGTCGGAGGAGGACATCGAAGCGGGACTGGCCGCCAGGGCGTCGCAGGGGACCCCGGGCCGCGAGGAACCCCGGGCGTCGCAGGGCACCCCGAAGTCGCAAAGCCGCAAAGCCGAGGAAGGGGTCTTCGAGGGCGAAGGCGCCGCGGCGTCCGAGGCGAGGACGCCGACGCCGGCGAAGGCGACGACGTCCACCGCGGGGTGGGGTCGCGCGAACGTGGTGGTGGACAACGGCACGGACGACGAGGACTCGGACGACGAAGACGCGGCGCTCGCGTCGCAGGGCCCGAACTCGCCGGAGGTGGTCGCCAGGAGGCTGCACGATCAGGTGCTGGAGCTGGAGCGGGTGCAGAACGAGCGGGACGAGGCGGCGAGGATGCGGGAGAGGAAACGGAAGGACGCGTCCCGGTCGCCGGGGGGGCAACAGGGCGTCGAGACCGCGTTCGATGACCCGCCGCGGGAACCCGCACCGGCGACCGAGGGAATAGACGGGGCGAAGGAGGAGGCGAAGGAGGAGGCGAAAGACGGGGCGAAGGAGGAGGCGAAGGGGGAGGATGGGGAGGACGATGGAGGGGTGAGTGCCTTCGCGCTCGCCGCCGCCAACCTCCTGGGCGGGAAAAAGTAACGTTAGCGTCGACGCATTCACCGCGCTTAAAAACGACTAAATAAGAGTAATCTTAGCCACCCTTCACGAGTCCTGCCCTTCCGGTTTGAACCTGGCCAGGAGCAGCCTTCGCTGCAGCCTGATCCACGCCCAGAACAGAAAGACGAATCGCCTCCACAGGTCCCGCATCTCCGACTCCACGACCACGATCCACTCGACGAGCTTCGCCGCCGACGCCCCCGACGGTATCGCGTCGTCCCGACTCAGCGCCGCCCTCGCCCGCATCTCCCTCGCCGCCTCGCGTTCCCTCGCCAGCCTCGTCTGCGCCTCGACGCTGCTCCGCCTCGCCGCCGCGCCCGGCGCGATGGCCCGCCCGCGGCTGTCCACCGGGCCGTCGCCCGGGTACGTCGTCGCGTCGCCTCCGGGTACGTCCTCGCCGAACTCATCCGCGGCGAGTCTCGCGGCGGCGGCGGCTGCCGACCCGCGCGTCGATCCCGCAACCTTCGCCGAACTCTCGCCGAACGCCAAGTCCAGGATCCTCAGCGCGGTGGCCATGAAAAACCCGACGACGAGGGATATGATGGCGAGCGGCGCCGCCATCCTCGCGACGTTCGCGGCGCCCTGCACGCTCGCGTCCACCACGGCGCCGATGGGTCCGCTCGCGGTGCCGATGCCCCGGTAGTATTCGCTGCTGGCGTGCGGTTTATCCATCGGGTGCCGCGTCTTTCCCCCGTGCCCGCGCGTTACCCGGGGCGCGTTACCCTTCGCGAGCTCGTTCTTGCCGTTCCTCCTGTTCTGCTTCTTGAACGCCTCGTCGGCGAACTTCTTGAGGAGCTCGAACGTCGCCGTCTCGCCCCCAAACTTGTACACGCCCCCCGCGCTCGGCATCGCGACAAACGTGGGGTGCGACGTCGCGGCGAGGTGGCGCCCGGCCCACTGCTTCGCCGCGTCCGTCTCCGCGCTGAACGCGCAGACCCGAACGTTCGGCGCGGACCTCGCGAGTCGCTCGGCGAGTTGCTTCCACGTCGGGTACACCGCCATGCACGCGTCCGAGTCGGGCACCTCCACTAAGAGCAGGACATCCGCGTCTCTCGGCGCCGACGCGTCACCGGTAGGGGAGACGCCGAGGAACACCTTGCGAGGCAGGAGCGACTCCACGTCCGTCCTGGTTAGCGGGGTGATCTTCCCCTTGGCCATGTGCCGGAACGGGGCGCGCCACGCCTCCTGGCCCTTCTGCGCGTCCCTGCTCGGTATGTCGTCGCGGGCGCGGCCGACATTCTTCGTCGGCTTCTTGGTTTCCTTCGGCGCGGGCTCGGCCTTCTTCGCCTTGGGTTCCTCGGCCTTGCGCTCGATCTTCTTCGGGGGCGCCGTCGGCGCGGGACCGAAGACGGGATCTTCCTTCGCGAACAGGTTCCGGGGCTTCTTCGGGGGGACCAGGGTCTTGACCGGGTCCGCGGCTGGGGTCGCGTTCGATTGGATGGTGCTCACGGGCACCCTCAACGTCTTCCCCTCGTAGATCATCCCAGCCTTGTCCTTCACCCCGTTGGCGGCTCGAATCTCGTCCACGGTGGAGTTGTAGTCCATCGCGATCTTCCACAAGCTGTCGCCGGGCTGAATCAGGTGCTCGACGTACTTCTGGCTGCCCCACGCCGCCACCGTCGCGCCCCCGGCCCGGCGGTTCATGCCACGATGTTGGTTTGGCGCCAGAAATAAACTCTTCCCCCCGCCGGCGAGGGAGCGCGATCTCGAGGCGCCGAGCGCCCTCGAGCGAAGCGAGCTCGATGGGATCACCCCAGCGAGCGCGGTGGGCGCGATGGCGACCATCGCGATGGATCCCCCGGACGTCGATGCGCCCCTCCGGTGTGCGCGATCGCGTTCAAATATATCCGAGTCACAGTCCGGTGAACAGTTTGGCGACGCGAAGAAGGAGGGCGAGATGTTTGCTCCGGGCAGCCACAGCTCGCGACGCGGCGACCGCCGCGGTCGACGAGATGTCGCCCATCCTCCCGGTTTTCTTACTCATCGCATCGCTCTCCACCGCGGACGCGACGTGCGACCCCGCGGCGCTGTACGATCCCACGTACGCGGCGGACGCCGCGGGCAAGGGTGGCGTCGAGGTCTCCAGGTGGCTGCATCTCAGGACGAGCGCCTTCCACGAGCCGGTGTCCTACACAGCCGCGTGGAACGCGCTCGAGGCGTCCATCGACAGCCACAACGCCTCTCACGTGCGGGTAATCTACGGCGGTCACGCGCCCAAGTGCCGCACGGGCGCGTATTACGGCCTCGAGTGCGCGTGGAACCGCGAGCACCTGTGGCCCCAGAGCTACGGCGTCGGCGAGAGCTCGGGGCTGACCGCGGCGGCGCCGCCACGAACCGACCTGCACGCGCTGGTCCCCTCGCTGAAGGCGCTCAACTCCGCACGGAGCAATCGCGCGTTCGCGCAGATCACCGACTGGCCGAACGACGACGCGAGGTGCGGGCCGCAGTTCCCGGGCTGCGAGACCCCGGCGTGCACGAAGACGGCGTGCGGGGTACGAGGGACGGCGCAGTGGGGAACGGACCCGGGTTTTTGGACCCCTCCGGCGCGGTATCGCGGGTTCATCGCGCGCGCGTTGTTCTACATGGCGGTGCGGTACGACGGGGACGAGCCGAACACGCGGAACCTGACGCTGGGGGAGACGCCCGCGAAGGGCGTGGGCGGGGGCGGGCCGGGGGGGAAAGCGTACGTGTTCGGCGCGCTGAGTCACCTGCTGAGGTGGCACGACGATCACCCGGTGGAGGCGTGGGAACGCGCGCGTAACGACGCCGTGTGTTTGGTGCAGGGGAACAGGAACCCGTTCACGGATAAGCCGGAGCTGGCGGCCGTGGTGTTTAGTAACCGTTCGGCGACACAGCTGTCGGCGGACGCGAGCGACGCGGGGAGGAGCTTCGACTTCTCGACGTGGTCCCTCGTGATGGGCCTGGCGGTGATGTGGGCGCTGTACATCTTCGGGATGTTCAGGTGGTTCGTGTGAGCGCGTTCAACATCGCGAGGGCGCGATGTTGACGGGGCGCGCGTGTGGCGCGAGTGGGTGCGGTGAAGTGGACGCGTCGAGTGGACGCGTCGTGAGCGACATGGTGGTGTAACTTAACAATCACCAACGTACGAAGGTACAATCGGACAGCGCAAACGCGAATAAAAGGCATAAAGATTGAGGGCATTATGATACTGTCTAATTACCGCACTCACACCAAACAATCCGACGTCCGCGTCCTGGCTGACGAAATTGAAATCGTCGAGATGAACAGCGGAGTGTCCGCTACGACTGCTACCGCGCTCCGTCACGCTCCTTCGCGCTGCTCGTCCGCTCGTCGACGTTCTCGTCAACGTTCTCGTTGCTCTCGTCGTCCTCGTCGTTCTCTTCATCCCCTTCGTCCTCGTCGACCTCTCTGTCGACTATTATCTCTGCGAGCTCCAAGGTTTTATCCGGCTGCTTGACCGCGACGAACTCCCGGCCGCTCGCGGTGGACCTCAACATCGCATCCGCCTCCGCCTCCGCCTGCTCGCGCTCCTCCCTACGTCTCGTGCGATCCTCGCGCCACGTCACCCACCATGCCCTCCACACGAAGAGCACTAACATGACAGTCAACACAATGGTCACGGCGTGCACGACTATGTCTTGTGTCGTCCTCGGTGCCTCCCGCATCTCGGGCGGGAGCTGCTCGAAGGGAATGAATTCGCACCCCGCCGCCTGATTCTCCGCGTCGGGTTGAAGCTTATCGCACGGACACTCCGTCGCGTACAGTTCAACACCTGGGTCGGCCGGGGTTGTTTCGAGGTCAAAGTACCGGGCGCATCTCGCCTCGAAGGTGTTGGCCTCATTCTCGGTTTGCGCCTTCCATCGGGCGTACTGCCAACCGCTCATCTCGGTACCGCCCATGGTGACCGGTGTGATGGAACGAAAGGGTGGGGAAAACGGGGTGGAACCCGCGCCCAAGCCCTCACACCCGTGCCCTCACACACAGAGTTTCGCCGATCCCAATTGTTCCTTTTTGGCGCGAGCGTTGTTTGGCGTCCTTGGATGTTTTCACGCGTCTCGGCACCCTCCTTCGCCTTATCCTACGAGGCAGTTCGGGGCGCGCCTTGGCACGCTCGAGGCACGGTTCGGGTCCTCGTCGCCGCCGCGACGATGGCGACGATGACCGCGATGGCGGTGACCGCCGCACCGCGCGTCGCACGCCGGACCCGCGCGCCCGCCGCGACGTCGACCGCTTCGCCTCTCCGCGTCAGCACGAGCGGCGGATGGAAAATGACGTCACCGCGCGGCGCCCGGTTCCCCGCGCCTCCCCGAGCCGCGCTGGATGACGACGACGGGTTCGCGCCCAATTCGTTGGGAACAGTCGGAGCCGCCATCGAGCTGCGCTCCCGTCTCCGAGACATCGACATCGAGCTCGCGAACGCCCGGGGAGGGCCGGGCGGCGACGGGTGGGAGAAGATCGCGGGCGCGTGGGTCAGGTGCCCGCCCGGGCGCGCGTGGGGGGTGGTGCACTTCGTGGGCGGCGCCGTGCTGGGATCGTATCCCCACATCGCATACGACGCATTCCTCAGGCGCCTCGGCGACGACGCCGGCGTCGTCGTCGTCGCGACGCCGTACGAGCTCGGCGTGGATCACGGCGCCATCGCGAGGGAGTGCCAGTCGTCGCTGAATGCCGCGTGGAGTCGCGCGGCGGCGAGGGAAGGGTACGACGCGGGGGCGATGCCGGTGTTCGCGGTCGGTCACAGCCTCGGGTGTAAGCTGCAGCTCATCGCCGCGTGCGGGGGGGATGAGGACACCCAGGGGGATGAGGCGATGGAGACGGTTCGCGGCTCGAGAGCCGGGCACCTCTTCGTGTCGTTCAACAACGCAACCGCCGCCGACTCGGTCCGGCTGCTGGAAAAGTTCGCGAGGGAGCTCCTGAAGAAACGCGCCGAGGGCGCGATGGGGGGTAAGGCTGACCAGAAAACCAAGGACGCGTTCGACGGGTTCATGAGGAACATGCCGAACCTGACCGCGCTGGCCGAGAGAGCCGCCGCCGCCGCCGGGCTGGACTTCACGCCGTCGCCCGAGGAGACGCTGGACGCGGCGAAGCGTCGTTTCGTATCCCCGAGGGTGAAGCTGGTGACGTTTCAGGACGACGACCTGGACCAGAACGACGAGCTGGAGGCGAATTTGCGCCGACGGTTCGAGTTTCTCGTCGCGGGGGATGCCCCGGTGGCGAAGACAACGCTGCCGGGCAACCACCTCACGCCGGTTTTTTTTCGATTCGACGGCGCGAAGCTGTCGCCGGCGTTCGCCAAGCTCGGCGGGCTGAGCGTCGGGGACGAGGAGGCGGTGACGCGATTGGCGGAGGAGGGGGTAAAGTTCCTGAAGGGAAAGTGACGGCCCCAGAACGGGGATTGTCGTGCTGTTTTTAGCGGGCAATGAGGAATACATGTGCATCTAAAAGTTACGAAGGTACCTTGAAGGTACCTCCTAAGACTTACTGTATGAAAGGTGTTCCATACATGCCCAGACTATTCACACTTTAGTAGACTATATACACGTTTAGGCAGCACATGCCGTTGGTATAGCACTGGATTTCAGTGAGCACTGGATTTCAGTGACATTCCCCTCACGGGAAACTGGAGTACGTGATGCCAACCGAGTCGTCCCTTCGATGGAAAGGACCCTCATTATTCGGCGAACGACTTTAGCGCTCGATAGAGATGTACTCCCCGCGCGTCGCCCCTCTGGGACTGATTTAATCCCGCAAAAAGTCGCTCATGTCTTTCGCGCACAGGTAGATATTGTGGAAGTACTTGAAGAACTCCTCCTTGGACATCCAGAAGATGCCGTCATCGCGCTGCACGGGCCTGAGCGCCTTCTTCACGCTCGGGTGTTCGTCCCAGCCCGGGCCGTCGTCGTCCCAGTACCCGTTCTCGAGCTCGCCGTGCCCGTGCGGGTTCCTCACCTGCACCATGTCGAAGCCGGACCCGGCGACGTCTTCGATCGCCCGCAACACCGTGTACGCGTGCCCGTCGACGATGCCGTCGGTATCCTTGGTGTCGTCCCCGGAGCCCCCCGTGCCGGCACCGATGATGTAGTTGTTCGCGTCCCACGCGGCGATCTTCTTGAACAGGTCGTCCGCGGAGACTTCGTGGAACTTCTCGCCGTCGACACCGCCGTACTCGGCGCCCACGTCGGGCCACTTCATGGGCCAAATGGTGCGGGAGGTTTTCTTGATCGAGCTGTGCTGCGCCTCCCACTTGTCCTCGTTCGGGTTGTACTTGCCGAGGCAACTGTACATGCCGTCGTCGCGGCAACGGATCGTGTACACCTCCTTGCACCCGGTCAGGATGCTCCACGCGTGCGTGCACTGCCCGCCGTTGATCTCGTCCCAACCACCGCAGTGCACCGCGAAAGCCTTCTCCAAGTAACACACCCACAGCTCGCCGTCGTCGCTCGGGGTGGCGCCGAGGAGCTTGCCCGGGTTCCGCGCGTTCGCGGCGAGGCGCTCGTCGACGACCACGTCCACGGGCTCCCACGTGCTGAGGTCGTACAGCGTCACGTGGTACTCGTTCGGCGCTTCACGCGGCATGTCCTCGATCCCGCCGGGGGTGTTGGCGAAGAGTTTGTGCACCGCGCCGTCGAACTCGGCGAGCGCGGAGATGGCGGAGAGCAGCCAGCAGTTGCCGACTTGGCCCTGGTGCACGTCGTTTGGGTCGACGTCGCCGATGATCTTGAGGCCCGGGATGTCCGCGCACCCCATCCCGCGCCCGGGCTGGAGCGGCGGGTTGTTCACCGGGTCATGCAGCTTGTCGCCGCCGTACTTCATGCCGTCGGTGTGCGGGTCGGCGGCGTCGCCGAGGTCGATTTTGGGGAGGCACTCGTAACTGGACACCAACCACGTCTGCCACCCGTCGACATCCTCCTCGGGCTTGAGGCCCTGCCAGCCCTTGCGCGTGAAGAGCGTGTACTTCTGCTGGTCCTCGGGCCAATCCGTCATGTCCGTCTGGTACGAGATTGCGACGTACTTCCCGGGGTTCGCCTTGAACTCCGCGATCCCGTCCGAGATCAAGCCCTCAACCTCCTTCTCCTCCCCGGACTTCTGGTACGAGTAGCTCCCGTCGGAGATGACCTCGTCGAACCTGAACTTGCTCTTGTCCGCCTTCTCGAAGAGCCCGATGAGGTTACCCTCGATGTCCTTCGGCGGATTGTTCGCCGCGCTCTTCATCGAATGCGCCGCGACGTTGCGGTTCCTCTGCGCGGAAAGGCAAGGTTTCGTGGCATGCGGTGGGGGTGGAACAGGGTGCCAGGCTGGCTGAGCGAGGCGAGGGAAGCGGCCTATCGTGACACGGGTGCTCAGCGCGGCGCATCTCGCGGTGCGACGTCGCGATGCGATGCGCAAGGGATCGACGCCGAGCCCCGAGCGCTCCAGCGACGCGCCGAGGGTCGACATCCTCGCCCTGAAGTGTCATGGGGGGCACCGCGCGAGATCTTGTCAATATTCTTTCTCCTGTGAACCGCCACCGCCCGAACCGCCTGAAATAGCGCGGCTCATGTAAAAAGCGCTCGCAGCGGACGTGGACGGCACTCACGATCAAGTCGCGGAGCTCATCGATCAATTTGATAGTCAATGATTTTTTGCACCAGTCAACTGAACCTGGGCTTGAAACTGAAATTCCACCCATCCACCCAACCCTCCACCCTGTACGAGGGAGCTGCCCCGAATTTAAACGAAGCGGGTGACAGCCCCTCCTCCGCCGGGAGCACACATCGCGTCGCGCCCGGGAAGGGGGGGGGTTTCCGGGCGACGGCGAGGGTTCGGGTCGGGCCGCTATGCGGGACCTCGAAGGCGACGACGTCGTCCCGGAGAGCCCGCGGATGCGCGCGTGCAGCGGAGGGTTGGACATCGGCCGGTCCGAGATGAGGCCGACGTCGCCGTCGACGAAGCGCTCGCCCGCCGGTCGCCATCGCCCTCTCAGGGACGTGACCAACGCGACGCACGAGCCCGATGACGTCGTCGCCGAGTCCACGGACGAGGACGACGACGAGGACGGCGATCACCGCGGCGTGGGCGTCGTGATGGGAGCGGCGATGGACGCGCGGCGCCTGGGACGACAGAGGCGAGAGGGCGATGTCACCGTCGTCGACGACGAGGTGGTCATCGTGCACGAGACGATGCTCGCGGAAGACGACGCCGACGCCACCGCGGAAGACGACCCGCTGGCACGGTTCGCCGCCGCCCCGATTCCCACGGAGGACGACCCCGGACCCGCCACCGATTGGCGTCGCCCGGATCGTCATCATCCGAGCCGTCTTCGTCGTCGTCCAAACCCGAAGAAGAGGCGCGAAGAAGCGGCGGCGCGACGTCGCTTCGAGTCCGACGATTCGAACGGCGACGACGATTCGTGCGACGACGTCCGCGATCGCGCCGCTCTCCCTCCCCCTCGCGCGGACGTCGACGATCCATTCGACGCAGCCGTGAGTCCATTCGACACAGCCGTGAATCCATTCGACGCAGCCGTGAATCCATTCGACGACGCGAGGGGGTTCGAGGTGGACGACGCCCCGGTGTCGGAGCACAGCGACGGGAGCCAGGAGCGGACCGCGGGGGTGAAGGGCCTCCGGATGACCGAGCTGCTCGGCGAGGGGTACGGGAAGGGCATGCGGCGGCGGCGAGGCGAGGGCGGCGCCCGGGCGACCGTCGCGGACCTTTTAAAACGCGGGAGGAAGCCCTTCGCGGAAGACCCTCCCAGCAGCGCCGAAGAGGAGGATGCCGAAGATGAGGATGGCAGGGAAGGGGATGGCAGGGAAGGGGATGGCAGGGAAGGGGATGTCAGGGAGAGGGATGGGGAGGATGCCGACGACGGGGAGGAGGACGGTCGCGACGCGTACGCCGCCGCCGCGGCCGCCGACGACGACGACAAATATTTTTCCGCGTTTTCGAGGCCGCCCATGGACCAGGAGGCGGATATCCGCGCCGACGACGGTCGCGTCTTCGCCGAGGAGTTGCTCGCCGCGGCGCGACCGAGGGCGGAGCCCCGGGATGCGGCGAGCCACCGGCGGCGCCGGCGGCGGCAGGGACGCCTGGACGCCTTCCTGTCCATGAACGACGACAAGGAGGAGGAGGAGGAGGAGGACGGGGAGGATGGGAAAGGGGAGGACGCGGGACGGATCTCGGCGCGCGCACAGCTGGACGCGGCGACAAACTCTTCCGCTCCTTCGACGCGCACCGCCGTGCGCGACGCGGATGAACCCACGCGACCCGCGCCCGCGCCCCGGCGCTTCCCGCACACCCTCGACTCGGGATCCATGATAACACCTTCGGAAGCCGAGCAAGCCGGGCGGGGAAGCCGGGATACGACGCGCGAGGACACCGCGGATGGGGAGAGGACGCTTCGAGTCGCGTGCGCCCTGTTCAAGGCGGGACGTCGCGCCGACGGGACCGCGACGCCCGCGCCCACCCGCGCCGAATCGATCGAGTGGCGACGCGCGGTGTCGTTTTTCGGCGGTCGTGACGCCCGTGACGCCCGTGACGCCCGCGACGCCGGGACGCCGGGTGCGTTTTGGCTCGCGCTTCGGCGAATCGTCGCGGACGCGTTCGAGGACGAAACGCGGACGGACGAGGCGGACCGCGAAAACGCGGTTGGTGCGGATGATGCGGACCACCGACTCTTCGAATCCCCGGAAGCCGCGAGCGCACGTCGCGGCGAGTTTGGGTGGGAGCTTCTCTTCCGCGCCGCCGCGACGTGGCGCGCGGCGGGTCTCGAGAAATATAACGTCGACGAGTGCGGGACGGGGGACGCGGGCTGGTCCCGTCACGCGTGGGACCTGGTCTCGGACGTGCTCGCGCGATCTCCTCTTCCCGGGGACCCGGTCGAGAAGTACGGCTGTGCGGGCGTTACGGGCGTTACGGGCGTTACGGGCGTTACCGGGGAATCAATCCGTCACGCAGTGTCCGACGGTGGATTCGATCCGAGGGCGTACGCCGCCGCCGTCGCCGACAGGGTCGCGACCCTGGCGCGGGAGTGGCCCTACTGTCGGGGCGGCTCGAGTTCGCCGGTGTGGGAGCTGTGGCGGCGTCTCTTTGTGGGACGGCGCGTCGCCGGTGCGCCGATTTACGAACCGTGCATCACCGACCCGGGTGGCGGCGTGTGGCCGACGCCTCGGCGCGACGACGCGACGAGCAAAAATAATATTGCGGCGGTTTCGACGCGCGGCGGGATCGATCGCGCGACGTCGACGTGCGCGTGTTGCGACCTGGCGACGCCGGATAACGCGGCACTGGAGGAGCGTGCGGCGGCGGCGGCGGACGGTTCACACGCGACGGTTCACGTTCTCGTCCCGTCGAACGGCGCGTGCGCTCGAACACTCGACGCGCTCGCGACGCACCTCGCCAAGGCTCCCGAGGCGAAGGACCTCAAGAGGGACCTCGGTCGAGTGCTCCAGTCCGCCTCGCTGCTCCACGCGGTCAAAGAGCACAGCCAGGCGAGCGTCATCTCGGGTGGTTCGGGTGGTGGTTCCATCTCGGGTTCTCGGGTCGTCGGCAAAGATCTTCTCGGGTCGTTTCGAGCTGCGGGGGGCGCTTCGCTGCGGCTCACCCCGCTCGCCGCCGACCTCAGGCACAGAGCCGCGACGCACGTGCTCCTCTTCGCCGCGTGCCTCGACGCGGGCGCGGTCGACCAGGCGGGCGTGTGCCTCCGCCAGCTGTGCGCGCCCTTCTTAAGCACGAACGAGGGCCGCGGTTACGCCCTGCCGGCCATCTCGGCGGACCCGGGCGCTCGAGCCGTCGCCGTCCGAGCCGTGGGTTGTGCGGCGAGCGCCTGGGCTACACGCGGCTCGGCCCTCGAGGAAAAAGGTCACCCGCACCTGGAGCGGCTCGCCAGGGAGGGCGAGGCGGCGCTCGCGGCCCTCGCCGCCGAGGCGGTTCGCGCGCGGGAGGACGCGCATCAATCCGAGGTTGGCGCGCATCAATCCGGGGTTCGCGCTTCGATTCGCGATTCTTCATCGTCTCTCGAGGACGGGGAACGGGTCGCGATACATCACGGGGCGGTGGTGGCGGAGGCGGCGGAGGCGGCGGCGTGGATGCACGCGGCGCTGGTGTCGTGCGGCGCGTGCCAGAGGGGCGCCGCCGCCGCGCAGGTTCGCTTCTGCGAGCCGGAGCTGTTTGGGCGCGAAGGGCGCGACGTCGACGACGGCGACGGCGCCCGGCGCGACGGCCCATCGTCGTCCGATGATTCGGCGGGGTGTTGGCGGTCCCGGCTCTTCGCGCAGCGCGCTCTCGCGGCGCTCCTCGCGCCGGGACCGCCCCAGGGACTCGCGGCGACGTGCACGACCCGGGGCGCGCACGAGACGCTCGCCGACGCCCTGGCGCTGTGGGCGCTATCCGCCGGATCGGACGCTCGAGCGGGTGGTTCCGCCGTTCTCGCGACGGCGCTCTTTTCGCACCCCGCGTTGATCGAGCTGGCGGAGGGCGCGCCGCCGTCCGGGCCGGGCGCCGCGCGCGTGCTCAGGCTCAGGCGGGCGATCGGGCTTTACGCGGCCGGGGAGCGCGGGGTGGGCGACGAGCCGACGCGACGCGCGCTTCGCGGCGCGCGTTCGGCGGGGTTCGACCTGCTGGACCCGGCGGGCGGGCTGGATGCGTTTTTCCGGTCGACGCCGGGCGGGTTGGCGACTCGCGAGGAGGGCGAGTTTCGGGTGAGCGCCGGCGCGCTGGTCTCGAGGCAGATGCGCACGTACGGCGCCGGGGCGTGGGGGTGCGCGATGGCGTGCGCGGCGAGGCTGCCGCGCGCCGCGCGGGTCTCGCACGACGAGCTCTCCTCGGGCTCCCGCGGCCGCGCTCCTCAAGGCGGTGCATCCGTCGGCGCGGACCTTCGCGCCGCGAGGCACGCGTTGGCGTCCTGCGCGGCCGGGACGGTGCGATGGCTCGCCGAGCTCATCGCGCGGCTCCCCGCGGTCCCGGGTTCGATACCCCGCGGGGTCGAGAGGATCGTCGCGGAGGGACCCGTGCTCGCCGCGATGGCGCCGCACCCGTGCCCGGCGCGATCCCCCGCGTGGGGGGGTTGGACCGTCACGACCGTCACGACCGCCGCCGCCGCCGCCGCCGCCTCCGACTCGCTCGGCGCGCGAGTCGCGGCGGCGCTCCACCGCGACGGGGGCGGCGGGTCGACGTGCGGGGCGATTGTCGCCGCCGCCGCCAAGCGCTTCGCCGTCACCCCCGACGCCGCCCGCGTCGACGACCCCCTCGACGGGTCCCCCGCATCCGCCGTCGTTCCGCCGTCCGGACGCCGGGACTTCGCCGCCACCACCGCGGGACTCATCGAGGGCGTCCTGGACGACGACGACGGCGGCGCCGTCGCGCATCTCGCGTCGGCGCTCGTCGAGCTGGATGTGCCCGCGGCGGCGGCGCAATTTTTCGCCGCCGAGCTCCTCCCGCGGCTCCTCGCGCGCGAGCTCCGGGGCGCGTCGCAGCGACGGTGCGCGCGAATCTGGCTCACCGCCATCGCGCTCCTCGAGCGGCTCGCGCGGGAGCCCGAGCCCGAGCCCGAGCCCGAGCCCGATCGAGGCGTCGTCGGCGTCGTCGGCGTCGGCGGTCGGGTCTCGCCGCTCGGCGTTGGCGCCGTCCTCAACGACGTCCTGCCCGCGGCGGCGACGGCGATGCTCGAGCTCGTGGCGAGCTCGTGCGGGGACGGGCTCGACCATCAGGCGACGTCCGCGGCGGCGGCGCTGTTCGAGTACGTGGGCGCGAGGCTCCAAGAGGCGGCGGCCCGGGACGACGCGATTGGTCGAGACGTCGCGGCTCCGGCTCCGGTTCCGTCGGTAGCCGCGTCGGCGGTGGCCAAAATCGGCGACGACGGCGGGGAATCGAGACGAAAGAGGAGGCGGCGGATGATGGGCGACGGGCCGGCGGGGCGACGACGGCCGGCGGCGGCGACGACGGCGGTTGGATACTTCCCCTTCCCGGTGGCGGCGGCGGCGTCGTCGTCCTATTTCCCGTTCCCAGGAGCCCCCGCGGTCAACCCGGCGGAGAAGCAAGAGGAAGACGACGAGGAAGACGAGGAAGACGACGAGGACGAGGATGACGAGGACGACGAGGACGACGAGAAGAACGAGGTGGGCGTCGAGGAGAGGGCCCGCGCGGACGCCGAGGCTCGCCGCCGGCGCCTCCAATCGACCGAGCGACGCCGCGCCGACGAAGTCGCCGGGGCGTTTTTCTTCGCCGCCCCCGCCTCTTCGGGTCCGACGACGAGCGACGCGTTCAAACTCCTCGCGTCGTGCGTCTCGTGCGCCACGGCCGTCGTGTGCGTCGTCGCCCTCGCCGCGCCAGTCACCGATTCCCCGACCGGCGGCGGGGCGTTCCGACACATGTCCGGCGTCACCGAGCGAGCGCGAGAGATTTCCCGGCACAGGCGGGTGCTGCAGAGCGAGTTGAAGCGGTGCCGCGCCGAAGTCGAAGCCTTGGCGACGGAGCTGACGCGGCGGCGGTTCGGGTGCGGGCTTCGCTCGGCGCCCAACCCGCCGGTCGGGTCGTTCGGGTATACTGCGGACGGGGTGCCGGGCGGGGAGATCTTCTGGGGCGCCGAGCCCGTTCCCGGGCGCTCGCATCGCGTGAATGAGCTCTGGTCCGAGCCCCGATCGCGGCTCGAGATGATCACGGACGCGGCGTGTTCGCTGCTGGCGAGCGCGTCGCGCGCGTGTTCGGGGTGGCGGACCCGCGGCGGGCGAGGGTTTGAACGGGCGACGCACGATTTACTCGTCGCCAAGGCCCAAGCGCTGGCGAGCGCGGCGGCTATGCTCGCCGAGCCGGAGGCTGCGAATTCGGCGGGGTCGCGACGCGTGCCCGCGTTGGTCGACGCGATCGGGAGGTGCGGCGTCACATTTCCCGGGGGGGTACGGGAGCGACTGCCGCCTCGGGAGGTTCGCGGGGTGGGGGGGCGGGGTTCCTCCTTCGGGTCGCGCGGGGGCGGGGGCGGTGGCGTCTCGTCGGAACGGTTGGGAGACAGAACGGTTCGTCAGGGGTCGGGAGGGTCCGGGGTTGCGTTCCGGCCGTTCGGGGGACGCGGCGGCGGCGCGAGACGGTACTGACCGACGGGGGTAATCGTAGTCATGCTTGGAGGTGTTCGAGACAGTGAAGACAAGCTACCACAAGCTACCACGGCTGCTCGTCGCCCTCCCAGGAGATAAACTTGCCGCTGTCCTCCGGTTTGAGGTTTGACACGACGTCGATCATTCCCCGCACCACCTGCTCGGGCTCCAGCGGCGGCTTCACCGTCCCGCCTCGGCTGCCCATGTCCGTGTTTACCCACCCCGGGTCGATGCTGACGACTTTTATCGCCTTGTCCGGCGCGCGCGCCCTGAGCTCCGCGGCGCAGCACGCCGTGGTCATGTTCAGCGCAGCCTTTGTGGAGCGATAGATGACGTCCTGGGTGAGCGTGTTGAACCCGCCGTTCATCACCCGCCCGATGCTCCCGAGGCCGCTGGAGACGTTCACGATGGTGGCGTCGTCCGCGAGGTGAGGGAGCACCGTCTCCACCACCCGCACGGCGCCCATGACGTTCGTGTCGAACGACCTTCGCCACGCGTCGTAGTCGACGGTGCCCAAATGACAGTCCCTGCCGAGCGCCACGCCGGCGTTGTTGAACACGATGTCGATCTTCTGCGCCACGCCGTCGAGCTCCTTGATCTTATCGAGGTCCTGGAGGTGCTCGTGCAGGTCTCCGAACGATCCGGGATCGGTCACGTCCAGCGGGACGAGCTCGTAGGAAACGTAGTCGACCTGGAAGCATCGCAGGAGGTCCATCGATTTGTCCGGATCTCGCGCGCACGCGATGACGTGACCGCCGCGGCCGTAGCTGCCGCGCCCGACCTTCAGCAGGTACTGCTTGACCAGCTCGAGCCCGATGCCGCGGCTGGCGCCCGTGATCAGCACGCAGAGCGTCTTATCGCGCTTCTCCGCCACGACCATCGAGGATGGTGGATATTGGCGCGAGTGGATATTGGCGCGACTTTTGAGTACGACGTTTGGGGCGTGTGGCGGGACCAACGACCAACCCGAATTTTACTTTCTCAAACCACGGTCAAATTTGAAAGCAGTCGCGTGTCAACTTGCATTTTGTCTATCAAATCACCGATCAAGCCAAAACGACAGCAAAGGGGGGCGGTCTGATTTGCGTAAGAGTTACCTTCGTACCGCGCTGCGTTCGGAGTGGGTCCGAGAAGCTGGCGGAGATCTCGGAAAAAATTGGCGCACCGTGGTGCCAGCTCGCGCGCCTTTTGAAAACCGGTTCCGGGGCGGGGCGATCTCACACGCGGCGCACACGCGGTGTATCCCACCGCACGCGCGTCGCACGATATGCACGGTATCGCGACCGTCCCACGGCCGGCGCCGGCGGCGGCGCGTCACCGGCGCCGCGGCATCGACCGGACTTTGGCGCGCGCCAAAGCGACGGCGCCGGGGGGGCCCCTCGGGGGCACTGACGGTGAAAATATCTCCGAGTTCAAGACTCCCTTTTTCAACGACCGCGGCCCCTCGACGCCGATGCCCACGTCAGACCCGGTGCGGCTGTTCTGCCTCGACCGCGACGGCGTGATCAACAAGGACGTCGGCGTGCCCGGTGTCGTCGACGTGGACGACTTCGAGCTCCTCCCCGAGGCGGCGCGCGCGATCCGATCCCTCAACGACGCGGGCGTGAGCGTGTGCGTGGTGACGAACCAGACCGCGGTGGGCAAAGGACTGCTTCCCGAGTCCGACTTGAACGAGGTCATCCACCCCGCGATGCGCCGAATGCTTCACGACGAGGCTGGCGCGTCGGTCGGGTCCATCCTCTACGCCATCAAGCCGAGGGACGTGCCGTGCGATCGTCGCAAGCCCGCGCCCGGGATGCTCCTCGAGGCGATGAACGAGTACGGCTGCATGGACGTCTACTACGGGTGCATCATGGTCGGCGACACCGTGACGGACATGCAGGCCGCCGCGAGGGCGGGCGCGAGACGTGCGCTGGTGTGCACGGGGCACGGGGAGGCCATGGGCGCGGCGCTGGCGGCGCGGAACGTGGAGCTGCCGTGCAGGATATCGATGCGGTGCGACGACCCGACGATGTCCTTCCCGGATGAGTGCTTCCCGATGGACGTCTACGCGTCGCTGGGGCACTGCGTGGACTGCGTGCTCGCGGAGTCGTCGTACCAGTGGAGCGCGAGGGCCGTGTACGACAGTCTGACGCAGTGAGCGCGTCGTCTTAGTCCTCCCGAAGTAGTCTGCGTTGTTTTTGCAATAATGAATTGTTGTAGCTGGTATTATCAACTATATCAACTATGGAGCGCCGTTCCCTACGACAACTTACGCCTCCTCCTCCTCGGAGGGCTTGCCCTTGAGCCAGGTGGCGAAACCGTCGAAGAGCTCGCCCTCGTAGTTGGACTCCTTCTTCATGCCCTCGTAGAACGCCTGGCCAACCTTGGATCGAGCGCCGGCCGTCTTCTTCGCCTTGGCGGCGGAGGATGCCGCCTCCGCCTTGGCTCGCATCTCCGCGGCAACCTTGGCGTAGGGGTTGAGCCTCTCCATGGCGGACTTGTTCTTGAGGGGGTTCCTCTTGAGCGGCGCGTGCGCGCGGGTCTTGCCCTCCTTGGGGGCGTTGATGGCGGACTGAATCTCGTCCGAGTTGATGACGCGGGAGAGGTCGGGCATCGCCATGATGTTCGCGGGGGGCTTCCAGCCCTTCTTGGCGGAGGACTTCACCGCGGAGGTTCCGTAGATGGAGTCGAGCTTCTCGAAGGCGGACTTGGTCCAGATGATGAACCTGCCGACGTGACCGCCGGGCGCGAGGGTGAGGAGGCCGAGGCGGTCCACGGAGCACAGCTCCACGCCCGGGATGTTCCTCATCGCCTTGGTGATGCCGGAATCGTTCGCGTACACCACCAGCGGGCCCTTGCGCTGGACGTAGCGGCGGTTCCTCATCTTACCCTTACCGGAGCGGAGGTTGCGGGACGCCCGGACCTTCTCGACGTCGGCGTAGGCGCCGACCTCCTGGAGGAGCTTCACCGCCTTGGCCGTCTTGGTGAGCGCCTCGGAGGAGTCGTCGAGGACGAGGGGCACCTCGGGGACGGACTCGACGTGGTGACCGCGAGCCATGAGGAGGGAGGGGACCGCGGAGGCGGCGAGCGCGGAGCAGACGGCGTAGCGCTTCTGCTTGAGGTTCAC
>Ga0181573_10000135_pt1 | contig 72266 bp, 39 predicted proteins | sample 101ome_25_FD_148643 | JGI IMG/M metagenome (GOLD analysis project Ga0181573, IMG submission 148643) | Coastal salt marsh microbial communities from the Groves Creek Marsh, Skidaway Island, Georgia - 101409BT metaG (spades assembly) | ecosystem: Environmental > Aquatic > Marine > Intertidal zone...
CATGCGGGCGAGGAACTCCTGGGCGGCGACGATTCGTCCGGGGACGACGGAGGCCGCGTCGGCTTCGGGGGTTCGCCCCTCTCGGCCGGCTTGCTCAAGAAATTGGAACCGCCCAAGCTCGCGCTGCAGGAGCTGGAGGCTCGACGCGAAGCCGCGGCTAGGGAGGAGGAGGAGCGCATGCGCCGGCAGAACGCCGTCCACCAGCTCCTCCAGACGGTCGCCAAGCAGAACGAGTCCCGCATCAAGCGAGCCAGGGAACGCGCGCCGCCCGAGCATTCGCCCGCGAGCACCGTCTTTCGGCCCCCGTCGGCATCCGACGAAGCCGCCACGCCGACGGCCGTGCCAGCCAGGGTCGTGGACGAGGACGAGGACGAAAAGGTAAAGCCGTGGGAGGGAGATCGGCCGTGGAGGGAGAACATCCGGCCGTCGTTCTGGGAGGAGCGCGAGCGACGCGAGCGAGAGAGGCGTTCCGAACTCGAGAACCGGGCATCTTCGAAGAAGACGTCATCCGCCGACCTCGGCTCGAGACCCGCGTGGGGCGCGACGATCCCGTTGGAACCCAAGTCGAAGAACCCGAAGAGGCCCGCGGGGCTGGAGGCGGCGGCGAGCAAGAACCCGGAGGACGAGGAGAAGCGACGCGCGGAGGTTAAGAAGTTCCTCGCGGATAGCAAGCGCAAGTGGCGAGAAAAAATCGCCAAGGAGAAGGCGGAGCTCAAGGCGAAGCAGGAGCACCGCGCGGCGATGAAAAAGGCGGAGGACGAGCGCGCGAGGATGATGGCGCAACAGGCGGCGGCGGAGCGCGCGAAGCGGGGCGGCGACGCGGCGCCGGCGAACAGGCCCAAACCCAAACCCAAGCCGATGCCGGAGTGGGTGGACCCGGTGGACGACGACGAGCCCAAGTCGCTGGCGGACCTGGCCATCCCGATCAAGCCCAAGCCCGAGCCCGAGCCCGAGCCCGGGGCCGAGGAAGGGTCGGAGATTCCGCAGCCGGTAGACTTCCAGCCGTTCGTCCGCAAGGGCGCCGCGAAACCGAGGGTCCCCGCGGCTTCCGAGGAGAAGGACGAGTCGAAGGGGGACGCGAAACCCGTCATCACGTACAAGCCGATCAGGATGAAACCCAAATCACCGGAGAAGCCCGCCGCCGCGAAGGCTGAGAAATCACCGGCCAAGCCCAAGCCAAACCCGCTGGGCTCGTTCGAGGCTGAGCTCGTCGCGATACAGGCTGAGCTGGACGCCTCGGTGGACGCGCACGCGGCGGCGCTCGCGCTCACCGCGGCGGCGCCGCGAATCAGACGCCTCGCCGACGGGCGCGAAGATTTGTCATCCGCCGACTCGGTGTCGTCCAACTCTTCAAACCCGTCGTCGTCGTTCGCGGCGCCCACGAACGCGAAGGAGGAGGCGGAGGCACGGCGACGGGCCGGGGAGGAGGCTGCGGAGAAGAGGCGGCAGGCTACGGTGCTGAAGGATGTCGCGAGGAGGCTGGCGGAGACGATTGACAACCTCGCGCTGGATCGGGTCGCCAAACCCACCCAAGCCAAACCCGCGGCGGACGCCGGCGTGTCCTCCGGGGAAGCGTCGCCGCATTCTTCGCGGATGAAGATGCCGGCGTCAAAACGGATCGACGTACGCGAAGAGGCTGACGAGACGTCCACGTCGCGGTTACCCTCGGCGGCGGAGGAGGCTGCGGCTGTCGTGGTGCAGAGCGCGTTTAGGGGGCACAAGGCGCGCAAGGGCGTCAGGGAGGAAATCAACGCGGGGATTTTGAGACCGTCGCGCACGCAGACGACGTACAAACACGCGTCCGGGCGGCACATCACGTTCTCGCCCGTCATCGACGACGGCGGCGAGGGCGGCGCGTCCGCGCGGGACGGGAGCGACGCCGAAGTCGATGACGACGCCGAGGTTGTCTTCGACGAGGAGGATGAAAAACCGAAGGATGCGCTCGTGACAGTCGCCTCACCGGAGAAGCCTCCGATGCCCAAACCCAGGCTCCTAGGGGTCAAAACCGGCCGACCGGACACCCACACCGTGCTTCCAAACGACGAGCACGTGCCCAGAGCCGAGGACTGGCTCGCGCAGGGATCAGTCGCGCACCGCAAGTTGCAGGCTCGGCTCGCCAGGCACCGACCGACGGCGGATGTGGACGCGCCTTACGATGTCGGGAAGATGAGTCAGGCGCGGATAGATGCGCTCGCGGCCGCGGCGTTCGGGTCCAAGGAGGAGAGACGGGCGGCGAGGGCGGCGGAGACGCTCGCGCTCCCGGCGCCGGTTCACTCGCAGCCCAGGGAGCCGGTTGGAGTCTTCTCGCTTTACACGAGGAGAGCGGCTGCGGCTGCCGCCGCCGCGGCTGCCTCGACGGAGACTGCGCGGGTCGCGGAGGAGTTGGAGAAGAAGATGGCGGAGACGACGGTGCGGAGTTCGCAGACAGAGCCGCTCGCACTCGTTTACGAGCGCGTGGAGGCTCCCTCGCCCGCGCCGGCCGCTCTCCCATCCCCGGCAAAGTCACCCACCAAGAAGAAGGAGAAGAGGGAAAAGAAGGAGAAGAAGGAGAAGAGGGAGAAGAAGGAGAAGAGGGAGAAGAGGGAGAAGAATGCCAAGCCATCGCCCACGAAGCCGCCGATTGAGGACGCCACCGAGCCCGCGGAGCGTTGGGCCAGGCGTCAGCTCGAGCTGGACAAGCAGAAGGATGCGTCCGCGTCGACCAGCCTGGCTCTCACTGCCGATTTGTCGCCGAGGCAAAAAGCGGCTATGCGCGCGCTCTCCGCGGAGGTGTCCTCCGACGGCGATCGACTCACCGCGAGCGAGCTCGAGAATCAGCTAAGGACCGAGCTGAGCCTGTTCGACGAGATGGGCGAGATGGCCGAGGAGCTTCAGCAGCTTCAGCAGCAGCAGGAGCTCTTCCAGGCGGAGCAGGTGTCCACCGCGCTGGCGCAGGCGCTCGAGGCTGAACGGGAACGGATCCGAAAGCAGGAGGATAACGCCCGGGCGCAGACGGCCAGGGCGAACGAGCTCGAGGAGGCGTACAAGAAGCGCGCGGAGGAGCTGGAGCGCACCGCGATGGAGGCGGCGGCTCGGGTTCGTGAGGAGAGCCTCAAGCAGGTTCAGGAGGTGACGGAGATGTTTGTCAAGAGCCTTGCGGCGGGAACCGCGGTGGAGCGCGCGGCTGCCGCGGAGCTCGTCTCCAGGGGCCTGACCGGCGCTTCGGACGCGATCGCCGGTAGGATGGAGGTGGAGGGCGCGTTCGGGTCCCCGGCGTCCGTGGAAAGACCGAAAGAGGAGGAGGAAGATGAGGATGAGGATGAGGAGGACGGCGTCGTCCCCACCATGAACGCCGCCCGCGACCCCGACTTGGTTCTCGCGGAGTTTGACGCCGCCGCGGAGGCGATCCTCCGCGGGGAAAAGTCCGACGGCGCGGCGAAAATGCTCGCCGACTCTGCCGCCGCCGCCGCCGCGTCTAAAGCCGCGACGGGGGCCCCCGACGACGAAGACGACATCGAGGATGAGATTGGCTACGTCGACGTGCGACCCGCGCCGGAAGATTCCGACGACGACGACATCGTCGACGAGGTCGGCGTCGTCGAGCGCTCGGAGCTCAGCGTCACCGCGTCCTCCATCCCCGAGGAGTCCATCGCGTTGCACCGGTCCAAGTCGTCCCGGTCCAAGTCATCCTCCGATGCGGCGGCGGCGGGAGACGAGCCGTCGCCGACCCGGTCTGATGATTCCCTCGACGACAGGTACGAGGAGGTGACGGCGAAACACGAGGACGTCCAGCGACGGCTCCGCGCCAGGCAGAGAGAGTTGCGAGCCGCGGAACTCGCCGCGAAGCAGACGAAGATACGGGATATGGAGGAGGAGCTCGCGCGGCTCGAGCGCATCGACGCGGGCGCTTCGCTCGCGGATGAAGCGGCGTTTGAGGCTGACATCGCCGGATACGACGTCGAGGATAAGTTGCGGGCGCACCAGGAGCGTCTGGCGCGGCTCGAGGAGACGGTGGAGGCGAGACGATTGGAGGCGTTGGCGCTTCGGAAGATGAAGTCCATGGAGCTGGAGCTGACGCGCGAGATTCACACGCTCGACTCGGACATCGAGCGCATCGGGCGAACCGATGGCGAGGTTCAGTCGGGTCCGCCGAGCCGAGCCGCCGCGCGCCCGAGCCCGAGCCTGAGCCCGGTGAAAACTTTGAGGACGCGCGGCGCGGGCCGGCCCTCATCTCCGTCGCCCGAGCCCGACGTGGTCGGCGAGGAGCACATCCCGGAGGAGTCCATCGCGGACCTCGCCGGCGACGGCAGCGGCTCGGACGACGCGTTCCGACCCGGCTCGCAAAGTACGGGGGGACTCGGCGGGACGAGCGGATCCCCGCCGACGCGATCGCCCCGGTCGTCGACGGGTTCGGACGCGGCGTCGTGGGGCCACCACCCGCACTCGCCGCTCGAGCTCCACCCGCCCGCGCATGCGGTCATCTCCCCGCCCAAGAAGAAGGGCGTGGGCGTCGGCGTCGGCGCGGGTGGGTCGAGCGGCGGCGGTTCCAAGAGGACGTCATCGCCCGGGTCGTCGAGCGTCTCCGAGATTCCATCCCCGGAGACGTCGATCCACACGGATGCGTACTCCGAGGATGACTTCGAGGCGGCGGACGGGACCGAATCCGCGGCTTCGTCGAGGGCGAGGTCCGCGGGGTCGACGGGAGAGTCGCCGTCGCTCTCCGGCGAGGCGGAATCGCTCCTGGGCGTCCTCCACTCGCACCTCCTCGGGGAGGCTCTCGACGACGTCGCCGCCGTCGCGTTTGGCAAACCGATCAAACCGAGTGTCGGACAAACACTCGTGGACAAACACGGGGTCCAGCCCGGGGCGAAGACATCCCCCGGTGAGTCACCACCCGCCGTCGACGACCTCGTGCGACTCGCGACGGCGACGCGGATGAAGTCGATTGCGCGACTGGTGATTGAGCGATGCGGCGCGAACGTCGCGGCGCTGAGGGGGATCGATTTCGGCGCAGTCGCCGGCGACGTCGATCCCCGCGGCCTCGTCGGCGGCGGCCTCGCCGCGGTCGCGGACGCCGCCTCTCGAAGGCGGTGCCCCGATCGGCTCGTGTTCGACGCGGTTCGCGAGGTGATGCTGGAGTCCCCCGCGCTCGTCGGCGGCCCTCACCCCCACGACCGGGCGACGGAGGCGGTGGCGGCGCGAGCGGCGGCGGTGCTGGACCCGCCGCACGGGGGCCGCCTCGCCGTCGACGACGTGGTCAAGGACGACGTGAGGGCGAGCGACGACGAGGGATGGTACGACGTGGTGTCCACGGAGAGGGCGATCCTGACGAGGCTCAGCGAGGAGCTCTTCGACGACGTCGTGGAGGACACCGTGCTCGCGCTGATGTTCGGTAGATGAGGCGGTCGACGGTAGATGAGGCGGTCGACGGGGCGCGCGTCGACGATGTAACGTGGAAAAATTTAGCGTGATGTTAACATTAACGGCGTCAGGCCATGACGGGTCGGGACCCGCGGCTGCCCTTGCCCTTGACGGATCCCGGAGTCGCGGGCGCTCCTCGTCCAGACTTCATGGGCGAGGGTTCACCCGGCGGCCTCTTTCCCGTCGCCTTGGCCAGGGTAACCTCCGCCTCGTACTTGACCTGGGTCCTGTCCGCCACCTTCGCGGCGCCGTCCTCATCCTCCTCGCGGTCGTCGTCCTCGGAGTCGTCCTCGGAGTCTGCGAAGATGTCGATGCGAAAGTTGTGCGCAGAAACCGTGGAGGACGGGCCGAAGGACCGCGACAGCGTGCTCCTGACGCTGTCCTCTCCCTTCTTGTTCACCAGGTCCACCGCTCGGAGGAGCTTGCGCTCGCAGTGCGCCATCACCTCCACCACGGTCTCGTCCGTCACCGCGGGGGGCGCCGCCTCCGTCTTGATACCTTCCAGCCTGTCGACGAGGTGCTCGGTGCCAGCCTTCATGCCGACCATCACCTTGTTCAGGCGCTCAAACTTAGCCTTGACGCGGTCGTTGTTGGCGGTGCTCTCGGAGAGCTGGCTCTCGTACTCGTCCACGAGTCTGCGCGACGCGCCGGTCCCCGCGCCGTCCAGCTTGAGCGCATCGATCTTCTGCTTCGTCTGGTCAATCTCCTCCTTGAGCGCCTCGACCCTCGACTGGCCGTCCTTGGTGAGCTGCTTGAGGTTGTTGTTGGTGTCCTCCTGGGTCATGAATTTGGTAACAACCTCGTGGATGTCCGCCACGCCCGTGGCGTCCTTGATGCGAAGGAACGCGTCCTCGTAGTTATCCAGCTTACCCGCGACGGACGCGCGTCGGCGCTCCTCCTCGCCCATCTTGGCTCGAAGCTCCGCCTCTTTCTTCCGAGCAATCGCCGCGTCCCTCGCGGCGGCGTCGTCGTCCCGCTTCTGCCTCATCCTCGCCGTCTCCGCGTTCATCTTCTCGCGCTGTCGCAACATCTCCCGCCTGTCCCGCAGGTCCTTCTCCCGGTCCCGCCGTTCCTTGTTGAGCGCGCTCTCAACCTGATCGAGCTCCGCCTTGGCCTTGTCTTTGCTCGCGTTGGCCTCGTGGCCGAGCAACTCAAGCTCCTTGAGGTCCCGATCCTTGGCCGCGATCGCCTTGTCCATGCCCTGCAGCTGCGCGTCGAAGGTGACACGCTCGTCGCTCAGACGCTTGACGATCTGCTGGTACGTCTTCTGGATGGACTGCGCCTCGTTGTACTTGATGAGAGCCTTGTCGAAGCGATTCTCGAGCTGCCTCAGCAGCCTTGTCGTCGGGGTATCCTCCTCGGATGGGTTCACAGCGTCGTTTTCCAGGTCCTTGATGCTGTCCAGCTTGGCCTCGAGCTCCCGGGTCTTCCGCACGGCGCGCTGCTTGTAGTCGTCGTACCGCCTGCGCAGGTCCTTCGCCAGCTCCTGGAGGCGGTAGAGCTCCTCGTTGTTCTCCGGGCCGAGATCGGCAACCTTGGGCTTGTCGCGATCGGTCGCCGCGTTACTGGTCTTCTCCGCGAGCTGCTGCAGGAGATCCTTGTTCTCCTTCTTCGCAGCCGCGATCGTGTCCTTGTTTTGCTTCATCGTCCATTGCGACGTCTCGAAGTACGCCTTGCGGTCGCCCTCTGTCGGTCGACGCGGGGAGGCGGGGAGGAGAGAATTGAGTTAGCCCCTGGGAAATTGTTGCGTGCGCGGGTGGGGCGGGGATCGGGTCGGACGGTGTAGCGTGAGACGCGTCGAGGGAAGGGTTGGGCTCGGACGGGGCGCTCACCGAGAAGTGCAAACTTCTTCTGAAGGTCCGCGAGCTCCTCCTCGGGGGTCATGACGTTCGGCCCGCGCGAAGCGCTCGGTCAGCCCGCGCGCTGAACTGTGCCCCTCTGTTTTTTGGGTGCTATTTTTGGGTCCATCCCCACCTTCTTTTTGACGGTCTGATTTTCTTGAGTTAATTCACCGCCTACGTCGCGAGGTCAACCGCCTGCGATTTGAACTTTGCGTGGGGCAGTGATCGTCGATCGAGTCGTCGCGAAGCGGCGCACAAGATCTCACACGCCGGCGATCGCACGCAGGTGGCCGACACACTCGGCGCCGTAGTTTCCGGACGTTCGAACGCGCGTTACTCGCCGTTCGCACCGCACGCGTTCCCCGAGACCGCGCGCGTGACAAGCGGGCGTCGGCGCTAAAAAGTCAGCGCGAGGGCTGGAGGCGCCACAGCGTCCCCGCTTTTTCCCCACGCCAGATCTCAGGCAGCGTCCGAGGTCTACGCCGACATGGTCGCCGTCGCCAAGCCCGGCTCGACCGGCACCAAGGCCGGTGAGCGCTACTCCGACAACAAGCTCAAGCAGGACATTCGCACGTCCAACATGGGCGCGGCGAAGAAGCTCGCGGACGCCATCCGCACCTCGCTCGGTCCGAGGGGGATGGACAAGATGCTCGTGAGCGGGAATAACGACGTGACCATCACCAACGACGGCGCCACCATCTTGAACAAGATGGACGTGGCCCACCCCGCCGCGAAGATGCTCGTCGAGCTCGCGAAGTCGCAGGACATCGTCGCCGGCGACGGCACCACCTCCGTCACCGTCCTCTGCGGATCCCTCCTCAACAAGTGCATCGGCCTCCTCAACAGGGGCGTGCACCCCACCGTGATCTCGGACGCCATGGCACTCGCGTGCGACAAGGCTTGCGAGATCCTCCAGGGGATGGCCATCCCCCTCGATATCGAGGACCGCGGGGCGCTCATCAAGGCTGCGACCACCTCCCTGGGATCCAAGGTTGTCGCGCAGTACTCCAACGTGTTGGCGCCCATCGCGGTTGACTCGGTGCTCAAGATCAGGGACCCGGAGAGGCCCGACATGGTGGACCTGAAGGACATCAAGATCCTTCGCAAGTCGGGCGGAACCATCGACGACACCGAGATGGTCGATGGACTCGTGCTCGACTTGAAGTCCAGTAAGGCTGCGGGCGGTCCCACCAAGGTTGAGAACGCGAAGATCGCGCTGATCCAGTTCTGCATCTCGCCGCCCAAGACGGACATGGAAAACTCGGTTGTGGTGAGCGACTACCAGCAGATGGACCGCATCCTGAAGGAGGAGCGCAACTACATCATCTCCATCATCAAGAAGATCAAGGCGAGCGGGTGCAACGTGCTGCTGATCCAGAAGTCCATCCTGCGCGACGCCGTGACCGACCTGTCCCTCCACTACCTGGCCAAGGCTAAGATCCTGGTGGTCAGGGACGTGGAGCGCGAAGACGTCGAGTTCATCTGCAAAACCGTCGGCTGCCAGCCCGTGGCGAACGTCGAGCAGCTCACTCCGGAGAAGCTCGGCCACGCTGATCTGGTGAAGGAAGTCGCGTGCGGCGGCGAGAAGGTTGTCAAGGTGACCGGCATTCAGAACATGGGCAAGACCGTGTCCGTGCTCTGCCGCGGCTCCAACAAGCTGGTCATCGAGGAGGCGGACAGGTCGCTGCACGACGCGCTGTGCGTGATCCGATGTTTGGTGCAGAAGAGGTTCCTCATCTGCGGCGGCGGCGCGCCCGAGGTGGAGGTGTCCCAGCAGCTCGGTAAGTGGTCCAGAACCCTGTCCGGCATGGAGGCTGTGTGCGTGAAGGCGTTCGCCGAGGCGCTGGAGGTGATCCCCTACACCCTCGCGGAAAACGCGGGTCTGAACCCCATCGAGATTGTCACCGAGCTGAGGAACAAGCACGCCACCACCGGCAACGCCAACTTCGGCATCAACGTGAGGAAGGGAACGATCACGAACATCCTCGAGGAGGACGTGCTCCAGCCCCTGCTGGTGTCCACTTCCGCGCTCTCCCTGGCCACCGAGTGCGTCCGCATGATTCTCAAGATCGATGACATCTGTCCGGTGAGGTAGAGCGTCAGCGGCGCAAACTGGCAAAGTTCATTGTTTCCACTTTTATTAGGGCCGCGCGGGGCACGCAACTAGTTGGGATTAATTCATCAAAGCTTTCACACGAGCTCGCGTTAAAGAATCGTGTTAATATTCACATGGCTAGCAACAGCGACAGCAACAGCACCCTCTTCCAAGCGGCTTACTTGCGCTGGCTGGAGGAGTAGCAGCGCGCCTTCACCTCCGCAGTCAAGTCCACGGGGGACTGCGCAGCGTGGGGGTGCTCGGGACCCGCGTACACCTTGAGCTGGCCGAAGATCTCGCGCCCCATGCGGTTCTTGGGGAGCATGCCCTTGACAGCCTTCTCGATGATCCTCTCCGGGATGCGCTGCTGGAGCTTGACGAAGGTCTCCTCCTTCATGGAACCAGGGCGGCCGGTCTCGTGGCGGCGGTAGATCTTCTCCGTCATCTTGTTACCGCTCACGGTCACCTTCTCCGCGTTGATGACCACCACGTAGGTGCCCATGTTCATGGAGGGGGAGTAGGAGCCGACGTTGGCGCCGCGAAGGTACGTCGCGATGAGCGTAGAGAGGCGACCCAGGCGAAGGCCCGCCGCGTCGATCACAATCCAGGGCTTCCTGCTGTTGTCGGTGTCCTCGCCCTTGGGGTAGTAGGTAGTGTTGAGAAGGTCCTGATGGGGATGAGTCGGGGGATGGATGGGGGGCGGACGGTCAGCGGGGCGCGCGAAGCACGATTTATCCAAAAAAACCGTTCCGAGAGTTATCCACGTCGCCGGCCACTTCCGCGACGGGGATGCCGCCCGGCGGGCGACGATACCTCGCGCGGCGAATGAAATGTTCCGCGTCGGCAGGGTTTGCGCGTCTCGAGTCTCACCTTGCCCATCTTCTCAATAGTCACACCCTCGGGAACCGAAACCGCCGCCACGGTGGCGACCTGCTTGCGCGCAAGCTTGACGACATCCTTCTGAACCACGCGGGCGCCAGAGAACGAAGACTTCATGCCTGGAGGAGATGGGGGGCCGGATTGGGTGGATTGTTCAGTGTCGTGCTTCGAACGAAGGCGTGCAAGCTTCACGCGTATCAGGTGCAGTCCGGCGCGAATGACTCGCCCCCCCGAACGGACCGCGTCCATGCGACGCGTCCAGCGGCCGGGGTCTCAGCGGCACGAATTTCCGCCTTTGCCAGCTCAAAACCCTGAAACCCTCAAGAAGCCGGTGCCGGCATCTGCGACACGGGCGCGAGCGCGCACCTTCGTTACGGCGGACCGCAACACCCCCAGTGACACGAGCGCAGGTGGCCTGCGCGGAAATCGCGAACGACATCTTGACGAATCTGGTAGTCGCGTCGCGTGAAGCGCGTCTCAGAATGGTCTCGCCGCGGTGGCCTCCACTGGATAAAGTGGCTTTTCTTTTTCGCCTTTCCCGAGCCGGTTGAACACCCGCGTGTGCGCGCGATACAGGTCGGTTGCGATATGGTCGGACCAACCCAACTGAAAAGAAACGTTGAGTGTCAGCTCCGACACGAAGCCGGCGTGCCGAGTCAAAGGAAAGGGCACTGGTCCGCCCGACCGGGGACCATGGCGTCAACGAAAGAGGGGGCGGATCGCAGGGTACGGGCCGCGATGGCGGCTTCCACGTCGCAAGCGCCGCACCTGCGAGGAGGGATGCTCTTGCAGGGCGACCAGCGCGGGATCACCCCCGGTGACGTTAAAGATCCGAGCAGGGCGAAGGACAGGGAGACGATGGCGAAGCTCCTGGCGGTGACGCGGCTCATGGGGCTCATGGTGACCGGCCCGCCGAGCGAGGACGACCCACTGTTCGTAACTCACAAGGGCCAGATCGTCCACCTGCCGTCCAGGATCGCCCAGGCGGAGTCGTACGTGCTGGAGAAGGGCGCCAAGGCGAGCGCGAGCGAGGCGAGCGAGAGAGGGATCACCGCGGGGTGCCTCAGCTCGGTCGTGCTCAAGCTGCTCGCCGAATTGGACGACGTCTTGTGCATGGGGAAACTCTTCGACGCGATGATGGCGGCGGTGAAGATACAAGAATATCGCTCGCGCCTGTACGTCCTGCGCCTGCTGCTCGAGCGGTTGCCCGCTGACAGGTTGGAGACTCTGAAGCACCTCGTGGGCGTGGTCGCCAACGCCACCGGCGAATACGATGTGGACGGCGCCCGGGGTGGCGTCTCGCTGGACTTCCTCGTGCGCGTGCTGGGGCCCAGGATCATGCGGAAGAAAGGCGCGCCCGGTCCCTCGTCGCCCGGTGGGCTGAGCCCGACCAAGCCCCCAGCGGAGGGCGCCGCGTCAACCACCGAAGAGGAGAGGGTCCTAGAGCTGTTCCGAACCTTCGTGAAGGAGCGCGCGTACCTCATCTTCAAGGGCGACGCGAAGTCCTTGCTGGATACCGAGGCGTACGCCAAGAGCCTCAAGGCGGCGCACGAGCGCGAGCGCGAGTCGAGGAGGGAGTCTGGGCGAAACGGGTCGACCCCGTCTCCGGGGGCGGGCAAGGAGTACAGCCCGGGCCAGCGGCGGATGAAAACGACGGGCGGCAGCGGGCGAGAGATTGTGACGCTGAGCCTTCACGAGGAGATGGAGATGGAGGCGAAACGGGCGAAGCGGGCTAAGATGGATACGAAGCAGGCGGCCAAGGATAGGGAGCTCGGACTCACCTACATGCACCCGGCGGTACCGGGGGGCAAACGCGCGACGCCCTCCGCGACGTTCGTCTTGGATGTCCAGAGGATGAAAGAAGAGGAGATGATGCGCGAGGCGAGGGAGAAGGCGCTGAGGGAGCGGGCCGAGCGCGAGGCTAAGCGGAAAGAGGTGGCGCCCGAGCTCCCGCCGGTCACGCCCACGAAGACGTACAGCTCCCTGCTCGAGCTTCGCGAGAGACGGATGATCGGGAAGGAGGTGAGCCCCTCCAAGCACGACAAGGGGTTCGACCCGACGAACCCGCTGCGAAAGGTGCCCCGGAAAACCTCCGGCATCAACGCGTCGCCGCCGAAGAGACCGTCGACGTCGCCCAACTCGCGGGTCAGGTCGTTGTACTCGCCCAACGAGAAGAGGGCGAGTTACGCGGCGAGAGCCCTGAAAAACCCCGCCGCCGCCGCGTCCGCGTCGCCGGCCGTGTCGTCGTCGCCCCCGCCGGGATCGCCCGAGCCGACGGAAAATCCCGAGTGGATGCGCGGCCGGGACCCAACACGCAGCCCTATGGGCAGGGCCGCCGCCGCGAGGGTCGACGAGATGTTTGGGCGGACCCTGGACCCAAAGGCTCGGCTGGTGATGGCGTCGGAAACAGGCGAGGTGAGGAAGAGCGCGCTGATGGACGGGGACAGGTTCACGCAGTACCAGAGGGGCACCAAGACCGGGAGGCAACCCTTGAGGGATAACGTGCAGCCCATACGGGACACGCGTCAGGACGTGGTGCAGCCCGAGGCGCTTCGACGTTCGCCGGAGGTTAAGCCTTACACGCCGCGCCGACTCGGACTGACTGACGACGCCGGCGAGAGGGTCAGGAAGACCCTGAACATGGCGTCCTCCACGGTGCTGGGGTTCGCGCCCTTAAGCAGAGGGTCGGGTCTGACCCGCGACGCGGCGCAGGCGGCGGCGCGTGAGGCGAAGGACCGCGAGCTGAAATCGCCGGGGAAGAAGACGCGCAAGCCCGCTTCGATCAGCGAACTCAAGGCGAAGATCAAGCTCAGCGACGCCGCCGCCAAGCCCGACGCGAACGATCCGCTCAAGGCGATCGGCGACAGACTGCGAAACAGGACCAAGGCGACGGAGGCTGCCGCCGCGGCGAGGTCCATCCCGGTGGCGCAGCCCGCCGGTGCGTCCGCCGGACCCGGCGCGGCTCCGCCGCTCGCCGCCGTCGTCGGAGAAATTGTCGGAGGAGAAATAACCGCTTCGTCGGGGTTGGCGGTGGGCGTTCCCGTCGCGCGTGGCGTGCCCCCGCGCGGACCCTCCGCGACGGCGGCGGCGGCGTACGCCGCGTCACCTCTCTTCCCCGCGGCGTCCGGCGCCGAGAAGACGCTCGTTCGCGAGAAGAAGGTACCCACCCGCTCCCCGGGCTCTTCGCGCGGCGACGTCGTCGACGCAAACGACCCGGTCTACTACGAAGGGGGCCGAGGCGAGGGCCGACGCCGGGACGACGGCGACGACGGCGGGTACGTGGAACACGAAGGGGAACACGACGGGGAGGAACACGATTTCGACGGCGGGGAGGGCGCGCACGATCGCGACGACGAGACGCGCGGGCACGGGGATTGGGAGGGTGAACGCGGGGGCGACGAGTCACCGGTTGGCGGTGAGTCACCGGTTGGATCCGCCGATTCGTTCGCGGGCTTCGACGCGGCGGTCGGCTCGGATGGCGGACGGGTCATAACGCCAACGATGGGCCCCGGCGGCGTCCGCGAAGGCGCGGTCGCCCTCCCGGCGGGGTTCCGCCGCGCGGCTCCCGGGGAGAAGGGCGCGATTCGCGCGCGGGATGCGATCACGTCCGGTATGGTCGCCGCGGGTATGATTGCGACGGACGCTGGTATACAATCGGGTCTCGCCGAGTCCGACGGGACGGGTTCCGAGGCGTCCGCGGGAACGGTCAGGAACCCGAGCGGATCGTCGCTCAGGTCCGGCCTGAGAGCCGCGAGGAAACACGCGAGCGAGATGGTGGCCAAACGCGCGGTGGCCGGCGCCGGCGCCGGGGCGAGGGCTAAACCGGCGAATCGCTACGCCGGCGGCGGGGGATTCAGGACCGGCACCGGCGGGCCGAAGCCCGCCGCCGGCGGCGGTCTCGCGCGGAGCAAGTCGCTGCCCACGTCCGGCTCGGTCAGGGCCGCCGCCGCCTCGCAGCAGCAGCAGCAGCAGCACCAGCAGCACGCGATCGGCGGGCGTCGTCCCCCGGCGGGTGGGTCCACGCGGCTCACCAACACCACCGCGGCGGGCGGAGCGGGCGCTCGACTTCAAAACGTCTACGCGTCCTCGGGTGATGCCGCCTTCCACGGCGCCGCCGAACCCGCGAACGAGGACGATTACGTCAAGATTTACTCGCGCACGTCGCTGGAGCGCGTGCTCAAGGAGGTGGCGGCGATGGGCGGTCTGGACAAGTTTGTCGACAGCGAGAACGAGGACGAGGACGGCGACGTCAACGTCACCGCGGAGGATATGGAGCAGATCATCAACCTGGTCAAGATGAAGCGCAAGGAGCGAAAGGATGCGATCGAGAAGAACAAGAAGAAGACCGGCGGGGGTCTGATCGGCAAGATGGCCGAGAACATGATCGGAAGCGGCGCGAACAGCGACGCGGACTCGGTGGTCACGTCGGATCCCGAGGAGGAGGAGAGGGTGTCGTCGGCGCTGAAGGAGAAACGCGAGAAGTTCGCCGAGGAGGTGGTCAAGAACATCGAGAGACAACTGACCGGGGGTTCGGAGGACGAGGAATCACCCTCGAAACCCACGGCGGTGGGAGGTGCGAGGTCGCCGCCGGCGCCTCCTCCCCCTCCGCCGGGAGGGAAGATCCCAGGCGCGCCGCCGCCGCCACCGCCGCCGCCGCCGCCCCCTCCCGGCGGGCGACTTCCCGGCGCACCGCCGCCCCCACCACCACCTCCTCCCCCCGGCGGGAAACTACCGGGCGCACCACCCCCGCCGCCGCCTCCGCCTCCGGGTGGGAAACTGCCGGGGGCACCGCCTCCGCCGCCTCCGCCTCCGGGAGGGAAACTGCCGGGGGCACCGCCTCCACCGCCTCCGCCTCCGGGCGGGCGCATCCCAGGTGCACCTCCCCCGCCGCCTCCCCCTCCGGGAGGGCGTATTCCCGGGGCGCCTCCCCCTCCTCCCGGGGGCGGCCCACCGCCACCTCCTCCGCCTCCAGGTTCGCTCGGAATGCACTCCATCGTGGCTGCGCAAAAGGTGGCCAAGGCGGTTCGCAAGCTCAAGATGCTCCACTGGGACAAGCTGCAGCCCCACAGCGTACGTGGCACGGTCTGGGAAGATGCGGGGACCGTGGACGGGCTCGACCTCGGCGAGCTCGACTCGCTGTTTGCGCTCGAAGATCCCAACGCCGCGAAGAAGAAGAAGAAGCCAGAGGGCGACGGGAAACCTAAGGCCGTGAGTCTCATCGACTCGAAGCGTTCGCTGAACATATCAATCCAGCTCGCGGGTATTCGCATGCCCTTCAAGGACATCAAGAAAGCCTTGCTCAGCATGGACGACACCGTGCTCGGCCTTGACCAGCTCAACATTCTGACTCTATGCGTGCCCACGATGGACGAGGTGAAGCTGCTGAAGAACTACCCGGGCGACAAGGCGGAGCTCGCCACTGTGGAGCAGTACTTTTTGCAGGTGATGGCGATCCCTCGGCTGTCGCAGCGCATCTCGTCGCTCGTCTTCAAGAACTCCGCGCACTCCAACATGGAGAAGGTCAACTCCGACTACCAGCTCGTGAGCAAGGCTGCCGACGACCTGAAGCACTGCAAGCACTTCGTGACCGTCCTCGAGGGTATCCTCGCTGTTGGCAACCACCTCAACGGCGGGACCTACCGCGGCCAGGCCAGGGGTTTCAGGCTCGAGACCCTGCTCAGGCTCACGGACGTCAAGGCTGTCGACAGGAAGACCAGCCTGCTGCATTTCGTGGTTAAGGAGCTGCAGAAGACCTCGCCCGGCGTGGAGTTTTTGTCCACCGAGCTCGAGTCTGTCAAGGCTGCCGCGGGGCTCCACTTGGACGGCACCAAAGAGGCACTCGGGCAAATCGTCGCCGGCCTCAAGCAGGTGAACGACGAGGTCCTCAAGGCTGCGGGCGCCGACCCCGAGCAGGACGAGGAAGCCAGCTCCGAGGAAACCCACGACAGGTTCAGGGACGTCATGATCCCCTTCGCGGACTCGGCCGACGCCGACGTCGAAGCGGCGCAGCGACTCGCGAGCTCGGCGAACGACGCCATGAAGGGCGTCACCGAGTTTTTTGGCGAGCCGTTCAAGCAGGACAACGCCGGGCGGATCTTCCGGCTCGTGGCGGACTTTTTGATCACGTTCGACAAGGTTCAGACGGACATGAAGGTTCAGGCGGAGCGGGAGGCGGCGGCGAAGCGTCGCGAGGAGTCTCTCAAGATGCGCAAGTCCAAATCGCAAGCCGCGCTCAAGAAGGACAGTAACCCCGGGAGCGCGACGGATACCCCGGCCGGTTCGCCCCCCGGCCGGGCCAAGCCCGCGCCCCCCGGCGGCGAGCCCGTCGACCTCGTCGCCGCCATGCACCACGAGCTCAAGGCCAAGGCGCCGCGGCACGAGTCGGAGGAGTCTCCGAGCAGCAAGATGCGAAGGATGAAGGAGCTCGGCCTCACGTCCACGTCGCAGCTCCTCGAATACGACGCCGCGTCTCCGACGACGAGGAAGAAACTGATCGTCAAGACGGCCAAGTCGCCGAAGCACAGGAAGAGCAGCTCGGTCGAGGGCCTGCCGACGGTGGCGGAGGGCGGCACATCAAACCCGTCGACGCCCAGGAAGGAGGGCGGCTCGGGCGGGGGCCAGGACTCGCCCGCGTCGCCGTTTCGGTCCCCGAAGGAGGGGGGTCGCGAACCCAGGAGCCCGTTCAAGGAGGACGAGATGGCGAGGGATTTGGAGCAGGAGGGTCCGTGGGACGTCGCGGCGGTCGCGGCCGTGGCGAAGGACGACGCGAGGGACGAGGTCATCAGCCGTCCGGACTCACCCGAGCAGCCCGCGGCGCCCGCGAGACCGGCGGCGACTGGTGGACCACCGCCGCCGCCGCCGCCGCCGCCGCCGGGCTTGCTCAGCCTCGGTGTTCCTCCTCCTCCTCCGTTGCCGGCGGCTCGTGCGACTGGTGGTCCCCCGCCTCCTCCTCCACCGCCCCCACCGGGGCTTCTGAGCATCGGGGTTCCACCCCCGCCTCAACCTCCGCCGGCTCCAAGGGCTGGAGGGCCGCCGCCTCCTCCCCCGCCGCCCCCGCCCGGTTTGCTGTCGATGGGGGTACCCCCACCGCCTCCGCCCGCGGTTCGTGGTCCGCCGCCGCCGCCTCCTCCTCCTCCTCCGCCGCCTGGGCTGTTGAGCATGGGAGTCCCACCACCGCCTCCTCCTCCACCGCCGATGGCAAGGAAGAAGAGCGCACAGGAACTCTCAGCGAACGCCCTCGCCGCGGAGCTCATGAAACGGAAAAAATAGAGAACAAATAGCGCGGTCCGTACATGTAAGAGTATGAAACACATCTGATATGAAACAACATCGCGGATCTTCGGCTGTAGCATCGCGCGGCTAATGTATAAACTTTAAATTGATACTCCCACTCCTCGCTTACAGGAAGGGCAGGATGAAGTACTCGCCGTAGAAGAGGTACCAGATGTTCTGGTAGTACTTCTGCACCGCCGCCTTGGTGAAACCCTGGTATTCCATAATCTTGGTCCTCCAGATGCAGAACAGAATCGCGAGCGAGTGGAAACCGATCATGAGCGGCAGGTTGAACCAATCCTGCCTGATTATCGCGGATCCGATGGCGAAGCAGTAGTTGAAGACGAGGAGACCAGAGCCGAGGTACGCGATGCCCGCGGCGCCAATCTCCGTCGCAAACGTCTTGATGCCCTCCTTCTTGTCGCCCTCGATGTCCGCCAGGTCCTTGCAGATGGAGATGCAGATGGCGAACACGGTGACGAAGGTGGTGATGAACATGATGGGCGGGGACCACACGAAGGGCAGACCGATCGCCGCGGTCGTCGCGTGGTGCACGCCAAAGTTGAGCAGGACGCCGCGGACGATGGCGATGATGATGAACGCCGCCCACGGGCTGCGCTTCAGCCGCATCGGGGGTACGGAGTAGAGCGTACCGAGGAAAAGACCGAAGGCGTAGAGACCGGTGATGAGTGGCTCGAAGTTCATGGCGACGATGGCGCCGCCGAGGAGCGCGAAGACTGTGCAGATTGCAACCGCGGTTCCCGAGCTGAGCTCGCCGGATGCGAGGGGCAGGTACGGCTTGTTCACCTTGTCGATCTCGACGTCGTACACCTGGTTGATGCCGACGATGTAGCCGTTGCCGAGGAGAAGGGCGAGGAGACCCATAAGCGCCTTCGGTACGAGCGCCTGGTTGAAGAGCTCGGGGTTTTGGAGGAGCTGCCTGGTGACGATGGCGGTGGTACCGAGGAGAGTACCCCTGATCGTGTGCGGGCGGACGAATTTCCAAACAGCGCCGAGGAGGCCCTTCGCCGGTTCCTCGTTGTCCACGCCACCTCCCATCATCTCCTCCTCCATCGCCAAAAGATCCCTCGGGGGACGCTTTGGAGGGCCCTGCTGGAGGATCGCGCGGCGCCCAGTCGCGGGCGCGACGAGCGCATCGCCGCGGCGCTGGCCGAGGAATTTGCGATTACCGCCCGCACCCATCCCAACCTGGGGCCTCTGCTGGGGACCGTGGTGGTCGCGCGCAGCCGAAGCGTTGCATTTCGGCGCGCGGCGGCCGAACACGCGCGCCGGCGCGGCGGTAAAAACCGACGCGCCGATGGTAACAACGTTAGCAGCCATCGTACTGGCGGCCAAATGGGTCGTTGGTTGTGAACCCGCGAGCGGCAGTGGTTCGCTGGCAACTTGCTTTATCCTGATTGGTGCAGGCGCGATACCATCTTGCCCCAATTGACTCAGCAACCAATTCGTCCGGCTTGATAGGATTTGATTGGGCGGTTTCCGCGGGTCATAAACGGTGAATATCAAAATCTGGTCATCGCACGGCACCCCCTGGTCATCGCACGACTGTCAGCCTCAGGCGCAGGGCAGGCGGGGAGATTTCGGATTTCCGCAGCGCTGCAGTGTCCTGCAGTCCGGTGGGAAAGTCCGGTGGGAAAACGGGAAAACAAAATCGCCGAATCTTCGAATCCTTGATCTCCTTTGCGTGGCTGTGCTGTAGCACGAGACGTCATCCCTCGTGTCGGCGTGTGCCAATTGTCGGGCGCATACCGAAAGGATCAACGCGACGATGTCGTATCGAACGATCGCGGGAGCCTCATGCTCCACCGCGTGCTCCACCGCGTGCTCCACCGCGTCGCGCCTCCGCGCCCCCGCGACGCGCGTGACGACCCAACCGCTCCGCCGTGGAAATGGTGGCGCTTTCCGGTCCCGTCGCGAAAGAAGCGTGATGGTTCGCGCCGATAGCGGCGAGAAGGGCAGCGAGGTCAAGACCATCATGCGCGGCGCCGAGGAGCTCCTAGAGAAGGCCGGCCTCTCCCTCGGTCCCATCGGGATGACCCTCGGCGAGTCCAAGAAGCAGGAGCCCGCCGCGGACGGTTCGGGCGACGCCGAAGAGCAAACCGAGTCTTACAACGACGAGGACACGCTCATGGCCAAGGCGGACGCGCTGATGGAGAAGACCGGGCTGTCCCTCGGACCCATAGGCATGACTCTCGGCGAGTCAAAGACCGGATCCGGATCCGCGGGTGCGAAATCCGAAGAGAAGGGCGAGCGCAAGTCCATCGCCCCGCTGACCACCGCGGAGTGGAGGGAGAAGCACATCAACTCGGATGGCACCGTGGACCTGTTCATGAAGGACCACTACAACGCGGCGTCCAGGCTGGCGGGCGGCGCCGAGTTCGACTGCATGACCAACATCGAGAACATCGCGTGGTCCGGCCTCCCATCCGACGCCGTCACCGGCGTGAGGCACAAGGTGAGGGTGACCGATCACGAGACGGGCGAGGTGCTCGAGGTGAACGTCCCGGAGGGGAGGTACGTGCTCTTCGAGGCGGAGCAGGACGGCTGGGAGCTGCCCAACGCGTGCCGCATGGGCTGCTGCACCAAATGCGCCGTGAAGGTCACGAGCGGGACCCTCAAACAGCCAGAGGCGCTCGGGCTCAGTAAGAAGTACAGGGACGAGGGGTACGCGCTGCTGTGCGTGTCCACCGCGTTGAGCGACGTGGAGTGCGTGACGCAGGACGAGGAGGAGGTGTACCAGATGCAGTTCGGCGAGCTGTTCGATCAACTGGCGACGGATAAGAACGCCGGTTCGGTGCTGAGGGACGACTTCGCGCTGGAGATTGCCGACATGGACGAGTAGGATTGCCGACACGGACGAGTAGGATTGCCGACGTAGACGAGAAGGCGCGAGCGGGGGCGCGATCGGGTTCGGAACCGAGGCCCCGAAATGGATTGTATGCAAATCAGTTGAAATTCAGGGAAGAAATACGGAAATACGACTATTAAAGCCAAATACAATCACATATAACGACTGACTGCAAGGAGTCGCGTAAAAGTTGTCGTGGTTTTATTTCGATACCAGCTCGAGTTTGAAATCTGAAGTTTGAAAAGGCACCTCAGGCGATCTATGGGACACACAGCGCGTGTCTCTCGACGCACGCAGGAGCAGGGTTCGCACCTTTCTCGCACACCCGCACCATGTCTGACGAGGGTGGTCGCCGCCCCCGGCGCGCGGCGTCCAGAGCCGCCGAGCGCACCTTCCAGAAGGCCGCCGGAACCAACCTCGTGCCGAGCGCGATGCACTACGTCGGATACGTCGAGGAGGACGAAACCCCGGAGATGATCATGGCCAAGTTCGCGCACCTCGAGCAGATTCAGAAGGAGCAGGAGGAAGCGAAGAAGGCTTCAGCCGAGGCGAAAGCTGCCGCCAAAGCCGCCGCCGCCGCGGACGGCGAGGATGGCGACGTCGTGATGGACGACGACGACGACAAGGAGAACGACGACGAGAATCCCGATTTCGACGAGGAGATGCTCCTCAAGGTGTTCAAGCAGACGTCCAACTTCAGCCTCAAGAGCGCCATCAAGGACGACCTGTACGGCGACGACCACATGCTCGATCGCCTCGAGGGCAACGCCGTCGGGTTCTACGACAGCGACAACGAAGGCGGCGCGGACGAGTTCTGGAGCGAGATCCTTGGAGCGGCGAAGAAGAAGAGGCGCGTGGGCGGTCCGAGGGTGCCCCGCGAGCCCAGGGCGCCCAAGCCCCAGAAGTCGCACATGATCACCGCGTACAACAGTGATAACCAGATGCTCATGCGCAAGAAGAAGGTCATCGATCCGAGGGAGCCGAACATCCTCAAGCTCCCCGCGCACCCCATACCGGAGTCGTGGGGCAAGGTCATCCAGCCGTACAGGCCGCCGAGCGAGATCGAGGCGGAGAAGCTCGCGCTGCCCGACTGCGAGCAGCACGTCATGGACATCGTGAAGAACTGCGAGAAACTCACGGAGCTCGGCACCAACTTCCTCGCCGTGCACGCCAACCCCCCTTGGGCCATAGACGATTCCCCCGACAAGGGAAGCATCACGGTTGAGATGGTGGCCAAGATCCCGTTCCATAAGCTCGCGCCCTACGGCTTCGTGTTCATGTGGGTGGAGAAGGAGAACCTCAGCGCCGTGTGCGATGCCATGATGGACCAGAAGTTCGTGTACGTGGAGAACATGACCTGGGTGCAGATGATGCCCAACAACACCATCGCCGGGGCGAGGGCGCGGTACCTCCGACGATCGCACCGCACCATGCTTATGTTCCGCCGCGACGTCCGGCAGTTCCCCGAGGCGAAGGAGGTGGAGCTCAGGCACCAGCGCACCGCGGACGTCACGCTCGACGTGCTCCAGACCTCGTCCACGGGCAGGCGCGTCGTTCCCCAGCACGTGTACAAGGCTTTGGAGACGCTCCTGCCGGAGGCGTACAAGGCTGGGTACAAGGGGAGGCTGCTGGAGCTGTGGTCGGAACCCGGCGCGGAGGCGAGGCGGTCGGGCTGGACCCTCGTGACCGACGGGAACGGCGAGGGGAAGAAGTGATCACGAAAACGAGCGAGCGCGGAGGTGTGATGTGTGACGGAGTTGTGATCAATAGAAACGATCGTGTCATTAAGCCGTCGCGCGTCGTCGTCGCTCGTGTCTGTTTGTCGTTCGTTTTCGCTCCCCGCTCCCTTTACTTGAGCGAGGACCTCCTCTTTTTCGGAGCCGATTCGAGAGCCTCCTTCAGCCTCCTCTCCCTCGCCGCCGCGCGGATGCCGTGCGAGCCCCTGAGCCCACCGGGCGGCGGCGGCGGGCTCTCCGCGCGTCGCTTCGGGGTCCTGCCGCTCTTTCTCGACGGGGTCGTCGGTCGCGCGTCCCTCCTCGCCCGCGCCGGCGTCCTCGCGGCGCCCTGACCTTTGGCGCCCTGACCTTTGGCGCCCTGACCCTGACCCTTCGCGCCCTTCGCGCCCCTCGGCGCCCTGAGGAACCCGATCTTGTCCGACGACCCGCCGACGATCTTGCCCAGCGCCAGCTCCCGTTCGTCGCCGTCCTCGTACTCGATCCTGTGCCGCCCCGTCGACGCGTCAAACCCGGCCACGACGCCGTGAAACCACGTCGCATCCTCCGGCCACCACACCCGAACCCGCCAGCCGACGACCGCGCCGCCGCCATGGGCCCTGAGCGCCTCGGCGACTTTGCCGGCGTTCTTCTCGGCGATCGTGGCGTCCGCCTCGTCCCGTTTCTTCTCCGCCGCTCGTTCGCGTCGGAGCTTGTCGACGCGGCGCTGCTTCGCCGTCTCCGTCGCCACGAACGCCGCTCCCCTCGCCGTCTGAATCACCGTCCTCTTCCCCTTCCTCTCCACCGAGCGCTTGGACCGGAGGAACTCCTCGAGCTCGTGCGCGGCGATGGCGCCCATCTTCTTGGACCCGCGGCCGGCGCCGGCGGATGTTTTATCCTCGCCGGGCGCTTGCTCGCCGCCGCGGCCCTGGATGGCGCACACGGAGGAATCGGCGGACGCCGCCTGCTGCCTCGCGATGAGCGCGGCGGCGCCCCCTTTGATGTCCTGCGCCCACTTGGGGAGCTTGGGATTGTACCACATGTTGCCGCAGTTCATGATGACCTCGAGCGAGTGCGGTATGATGTTGGCCTTGCGAGTCTCGCGGATGGCGTCCTTCATCTGGTTCTTGAGGTCGGTGCCGATGAAGTGGTGCTCGCTGGCGTACATGTGGCTCACTGCGGTCTCCGGGAGCTCCTCCGCGAACTGCTTCCACGCGTCCAGAGTGGTCCTGAAGTTCTCGCCCACGTTCAGGCACCAGATGCGCTTGAGCTTGAGCACCTCGGTGAGTCGCTCGAGCTGCTCGTCGAAGAAGCCATCCTCGAAGTTTTGTATGTACAGCGCCTCGATCTTCGTGTTGGTCTTCAGCGCGTCGAGGACGGCGTTGATGACCAGGGGACCCGCGTTGGACTTGATGAAACGCTTCAGGCGGAGAACTTTGCCGCCCGCGTCGCAGTCCAGGGTGTTGTTGGCGAGCCTGGGGGAGAAATTCGGGGGCGGTTGGGAGGATCAGCGAAGTGGTGGTCGATCGCTTTTTCCAGGGGACGGGCCGAAGGATGGGGGCGGTCCGCGCACCTCTCAATGAAGTCCTTGAACGCGGGGGATTCGAGCGTTCGCGATTCAGGGTTCCGCTTAGGGCGCCTCCCGGCCAGTTTGCACTCGGCGTCGGCCATCGTGATCGTTGCCCTCCTGCTTGTGACAGCCACGCAGCCCAGATTTCAAAAATATCCCCCAGCCGGCTTTGAAAAAGGGCAGGCGGCTCCTCTCCGACAGTTATTGGTGCGCCGCCCTCAACCATGGCGCCCGCGGCGATCGTATCCCCCTCCCTTCTCGCCTCCGACTTCGCCCGCATGGCGGACGAGGCCAAGAAGGTCATCGACGGCGGCGCGGACTGGCTCCACCTGGACATCATGGACGGACACTTCGTCCCGAACCTCACCTTCGGCGCCCCCGTGGTGAAGTGCCTCGCCAAGCACACCGACGCTTTCCTCGACTGCCACCTCATGGTGACCAACCCCGGGGACTACGTCGAGCCCCTCAAGGACGCCGGGGCGCACATGTTCACCTTCCACATCGAGGTCGACGAAGACGCCGCCGTGCTGTGCGATAGGGCCCGCGCGGCGGGCATGAAGGCTGGCGTGGCGCTCAAGCCCGGAACCCCCGCGGAGGCTGTCCACGCCATCTGCGACGCGGGCAAGGTTGACATGGTGCTCGTCATGACGGTGGAGCCCGGGTTCGGCGGGCAGAAGTTCCAGCCCGAGATGATGCCCAAGGTCAAGGCGCTCCGCGAGAGGTACCCTCACATCGACATCCAGGTGGATGGCGGCCTCGGACCCGCGACGATCGAGGCGGCGGCGACGGCCGGGGCGAACGTCATCGTCGCCGGGTCAAGCGTCTTCGGCTCCGACGACGTTCCAAAGGCGATCGCGGTGCTCAAGGACGCGGTGACGGCAGCCGCGAAGTGAGCGCGCGTCCGAATGTTGTATCATATCGCTAATCTTAATCGTCTCATCTCACGCGTACGTCACCGACCGAAGGGGTCCATGAGTTTGCGAGCCATCCACGCGGCGCCCCACTCGGGGCCACGCGCCGGATGCACCAGAAGGCCGCTGAACATCCCGGTTCGTCCGGACTCCCTCGCCATCAGCGACTCCCCCAGCTTCTTGGTCAGCACCCCGTCCCGTTGAAGCAAACCCCCGCACAGCACGATCGGCACGATGTCCCCGTCCGAGTACTGTTTAAACGCCCTCGACGCGTAGCCCGCGTCGGCGGCGGAGCCAAAGCCGCCCCCGCGTTTAATCGCCATGTACACCGCGAATATCTGCTCCCACAGACCCTCCGCGGCGTCGTTCACGATACCCACGGCCACGGCGTCCCCTTCCGCCGCCGCCCGCGTCACGAGCGGCGCCAGGTCGGCAACCTTGGACCACTCCGGCGCCGGTCCGCTCGAGTACGCCCACCTTCGCAGTTCGTCCGCGACGTTCGAAGCGCCGGGTCGGAGCCGAAGTTTCGCGAGGACGTCCCCGTGAAGCCGCGTGGGCGGACCCCGGCCGTCCTCCACCCGCGCCGCCGCGTTGAGCGCCCTGGTGCCGAGGTGGTGCCCGCTGCCCCGGTCCTCGAACGCGGGGCCCCAGCCACCCGCTCGAGCGCGGACGGCGCCTCCTACCTTCACGCGGCGCCCCGTCGTGTTCTTGTCCTCGTCGTCGTCCGTCTCTCCATTCACAGCTGCGTCTCCGCCAGCTGTGTTCCCTCCCGGCGCACCCACCCCGAAGGCGACGGTGCCGGTCCCCGCCACGACCGCGATGCCTCGCATGGTTCCCTCCGTTCCGCTCGCCAGCGCGCCCGCCGCGTCGTTGTCCACGACGAGTCTGCGCGCGAGCCCGGGCATCCGCGCGACGAGCGCGTCTCTTAACCGTCGCGCGTCCCCGTCGCCGTCGATCCCGGCGCACACCACCGCGAGCGCGCGCCTCCCGGCGGTGGCGTCGTCGACGCCGAGCGTGACGTCCTCCTTCTTCCACCGCGTGCCGCTCAGCGCGTCGTCGAGGGCGCCGTCGACCGCGTCGAGCACCGCGCGGAGCGCGCTCTCGAACCCGACCGAGTTTGCGTTGGCGCCGCGGTCGCGCAGCTCGCATCGTCCCAGGTGTTCGTCGTCGTCGTCGGCTATGACGACGCACGTCGTGCCGGTGCCCCCGCCGTCCACGCCGATGGCGAGGCGCATGGTGCACGGCGTCCCCGCGTACGTCGGGGGCGACGGCGGCGCGGCGTCCGTCCCTTCCGCGTCCGAGTCGGAGGAGCTCGCCGCGCTGGACGAGTCGGACCGGCTCCCGTCGTGCTCGCCCTTCGGCGTCGCCCCAGGCGAGCGGTGGGTGTCGTCGAGACGGGGAGAGTCGACGCGAGGGGACCCGGGGTTGGTCCGCGTCGCGGCGGGAGGTGGCGGCGCGGCCGCCGGGGGCTTCTTCTTCCCGAAGATACCCATGTCACCGCGCCGGACACTGCGCGCGGGAGGCACCGCTGACACCACGACTTTTGGAGGCGAGCACTCCCTGGCCAGCTGGCACCTTGCTGTGGTCAGGACAGGACCAAGACCGCGGCTCGGGAAGATAAAACCAAATTTGGAGTCGGCGCCGCGCCCGCCCGAGCCCCACATCCGCGGGCGCGCCGACCGCGCGACCCTATCGAGGCGCCCGAGTCGAGGGGCACACAGATCGCGGGACCGAGCCGGTCGCGTCGCACCCGTGTCCGGCGTCGCTCGGTTCCACCATGGTTTTAAATTTGATCTCGGACTTCGTGCAGGAGGCGATGCCCAAGAGGCGCGAGGACGTGGCGCCGTTCCTGCAGCGCGTCGCCGTGTGGTTCACCGTGACCAAGGCCGTCCAGGTGACCAAGCGCGTGGTCATCGACGACATCATCGCCACCAGGATCGTCGGGGGCCTCGTCGCTGCTAAGCGGAGGATCAAGACGCGCAAGCGCAGGGACGCGAAGCTCAAGGAGCTCCGCTCCCAGCTCAAGCGAGGACACAATTCCCTCCGAGGGGGAGGCCCGGACGACGCCACCCCGGGCGGCGGAGCGTCCCTCGGGGCGTCGCCGATGACCCGACGCGCCCGCGAGCTCGGCGTGGCGGACAGGCACGCGAACGCCGAGGACATCGAGAACGACCCGCGCTGGCTCTCCGGCGAATACGACGACGGCCAAAAGACAATCGCGCGAGAGGAGGAGGTTGCCGCCGCGGCGCTCGACGAGGTCGCGATGGCGCTCGCCATGGAGGGCAGCAACGGCGAATCGCGACGTCTCGCGGGCATGGCCGTCAAGGTGGCCGCGCTGAGCCCGCCTCGGAGGTCCTTCGGCTCGGGGGGCAGCTTCTCCTTTGCGCGATCCCCGCGATCGCCGCCGAGCGCCGGTCCGGCGTACCTCGGATCCGGTCGAAGGCGTCGATCGATGCACCCGGACGATTACGCCGAGGACGCGCTCGCCATGGCCAACAGGGCGCTGACGATGGGCGACGACGAGGACGGGGGGTTCACCGACGACGAGGAGGCGGAACAGCTCGCGCACGTTCGCGCCGCGGCGAAGCGATCGGCGGAGATGGCTCGGTCAATCACCGAGTCCCTCTCGCCGGAGAAGCGCCGGGAGAGCCCGTACGGCAGCTGGCGGGGCGGCTCGCACAACTCGGCCGCCGCCGCCTACGCCCGCACGCCCCCCATGCGAAACACGGACGCGCGATCCTACGATTTCGACTCCCCGCGCGCCGACACGCCGGGGCCGCGGCATCGCCGCGAGCCCGTCTCCCCGTCGCCGGTTGCGTCCCCCGCCGCGTCGACCCCCTCGAGTTTGAGTTTTTCCCGACCGCACAGCAGGTCCAGGAGCAGGAACAGCGGACCCAAGGGGGACGACGACGACGACGGCACGGGCAGCGAGGGGTTCGAGTCCGCTGTGAACTCCCCCGCCGGGTCGCGATCGAGCTCGCGGGGTCCCGGTCACAGTCGGCTGAGCTCGAGCTCGACGGACGTGTTCGACGGCGTCGGGCGCTCGTCGGACGCGAGGTCGCCGGATACCCCCGCGACCGACTGGCCGCGAACAGGTGCTCGAAGCGCGACGTCGCCGACCGCGTCCGGACGGGGCGTCGAGAACGGTCCGGAGAACGGTCCGGAGAACGGTCCACGGAACGGTCCGCGGAACGGTTTGGACGCCGACGAGGATTCGGGTTTCGAGACGGGCGCGAGCGAACGCGAGGCGCTGACGCACCGACCCGCGCGCCGGCGGCTTCGAATCGACGAGCTCGAGGCGGACGAAGATGATGCCGAGGCGGACGTTGGGACGCACGACGGGGACCCTTGGCGCCCCAGCGGCCTCCCCGCGACGCTTCGCCTGGAGGTTCTCTCCGGAAGCGCGTGGGGAAGTTCGTTTAGCGCTCCGCCCGGCGTCGAGTCGTCGACGATCGGTCGGCTACCCGAAAACGACCTGCAGCTGCCGAACGGCGAGGTGTCCAGTTTCCACGCGGAGGCGAGGTGGTTCTGGTTCGACTCCGAGGTGGCGGAGGAGGGCGGGGACGTCGGGGAGTGGCGCATCGCGGACCTGGGGTCGACGAACGGGACGTTCCTCAACGCCGAGGCGCTCAGGCCCAGGCGTTGGTTCCCCCTGCGGGACGGCGACAGGGTTCGGCTGGGGGAACGCACCGACTCCCCCACCGTGCACGTGGGCGTGGCACCAACTTCCCACAGCGCGGTCAGCGGCGGCGAAGCCCCCATCGCGCTTCGAAGCGCGTCGCGATCGTCTCCGGGCAAGCCGCCGAGGATGGAAGATCGCGTCCTCGTCGAGTGCCCGCTTCGCGGCCACTCGCAGGTTGCGCTCTTCGCGGTGTTCGACGGCCACGGCGGCCACGAGGCGGCGGTTCGCGCCAAGCAGTCCCTCCCCGCGTCATTGGCGAGGCTTTTGGGGGGTAGGACCCCCGGCGCGCGGGGGTGCGAGCGGATATTATCGGAGGCGTTTGCGGAGTGCGACGCGGCGATGTCGTGCGAGTACGAGGGTTGCGCCGCGACGGTGATGCTCGCGTGGCGTGAACCGAGCACTGGTTCGCTGTTCGTGCAGACGGCGAACGCGGGCGACTGCCACGTGGCGTTTGGGCGCGCCAAAAAAGGTGGCAAGAACGGTTCCTCGGCCAAGTTCCTGACCAAGGAGCACCGGGTGACGGCTGAGACGGAGCGCGAGCGCCTGCGAACGCGGCACGGGATCAAGCTCCCTCGCGGGTCCAAGAGGCTGCACGGCCTCGCGCTGACCCGCACCCTCGGGGACTCGTTCCTGAAGCGCGAGAGGGTCGGGATCATCGCGACGCCCGACGTGTCACCGCCCGTCGAGGTTGGGGTGAACGACGGGTGGGACGTCGCTCTGCTCGCCACGGATGGGCTCTGGGACGTGTGCTCCGCGGAGCACGCGGTGGGGGTCGCCGGGAAGGCGTCCGCGGGGGAGGACCAAGGGAAGGACGGCGGCGGGCGGAGGAGGATCGGGGTCAACCCGGCGGCGGCGGCGGAGACTCTGGTGGCGCACGCGAGGCGGAGGAAGTCCAAGGACGACACCGCGGTGCTGGCGGTGCGGCTGGAGTTGTGACCTTTTTCTTGTCGAACTGTCGAAACCATCGTCTGGAATGTTACACCAGCCAGTGTTTCGTCGCGGATTCGCAACCTTACGAGTTCAGAGAACCGCGACCTCGCGAGGCGACGCGTCCCGTGATCCGCGAATAGCAGCCCTACCCCAGGCGATATCATCGAGTCGACCACTATGGCGGACGACGCAGCCGAGGGCCCTCCCCAGGCCCAGACCCCCATCGCGATCAGCAGCAGTCAAATTTTGCGCGTCGTGACCGCCTCCCCCCACCCGAGGGACGCCGGATCCTCGGTCCCCCTGAGCGAGGCGCTCAAGCATCCCGGATGGACCGAGGCGGTCGCATCATCCCCGCTTAGAGATCACTTTCTGACTGCGATGTGAGTGATCCCGTCCTCCCGCGCGTCCCCGGCGCCCAACGATTCAGCGCGCATGCGGCTTCCACCGCTTTCCATTTTGGTCCCGTGGACGAGCCTGACCGATGCCCTTCCCCCTCTCGCCGCGCAGCACTTACGATGAGCTGGTCTCCATCGAGCGCGCCAGGGTGCTGAGCTACCGCGCCGATAATATCGTCACCGTGGACTGCGATGCGAACGACCCGGCCGGGGAGATGGAGCACGTGAGCGGCGCCGCGCCCTTCTCCGTGCTGAACACGCCCTCGGAGGGCTGGTCGCACCTCTGGATCGACGCGCTCGACGGGCTCTTCGACGAGTCCCACAAGCCCCGCACCCTCGCGATCACCCCGTATCTCCTGCTGCACGTCACCGTGCTGCCCCAGTACTGGCTCAACGGAGATTTCGCAGCCGCGAACCAGGCGCTCAGTCGCGCGTGGTGCGTCCCCGCGCCCTCCGGTCCCCGGACTCCGAGTCAGAATACCGTCCGATTGTTAAATCCTGACGCGCCACGCAACCCCCGTCGCTCTCCGTTCCAACAGGATCCATCAGGAGCTCGCGTACGGCCGCCTGGACCACGGCGCGGTCCAGAAGCTTTTCCAGATTTGCCTCGTCAAGCACAAGGAGCAGACCGGCGGCAAGACCTGGAAGGGCACCCGGGCCGAGCTGGAGGGCCCGAGGCTCCTCGCCAGGGTGGTCGGCAAGCGCTGCAGAGCTGCGACGAGCGAACAGGAGGACATGGTGGACTCATCGTGGAGCGCCATCGAGTGGTTCGCGCGGAGCAACAAGGCCGACGGCATCGCGGTAGAGGTCACCGCCGACGAGACCGACGACGAGTGCGCCATGCTCCTCTCCGACTACGTCAAGGCGCTGGGCGCCAGGCAGCTCTCGGAAACCGTCGAGCGAAACGTCGCCGCGCTCCTCGCGAACCCCGCGCTCGCGTTCAGCGTCGTCAAATCGTACGCCAACACCAGGATGTTCGACACCTCGGAGATGTACGTCTCGTCCCTGGGCGTCGTTATAGCGGCGTGCGGCCTCGCCCCGATCGCCGATCCCCTCGGCGAGTACCGCGAGTCGTTCAGACGCAAGGGATCGAATCCGCCCCGCAATCCCGACGGGTCGCTGAGGTACACCGTCGACGACGTGGACGTGGACGTCCTCAACGCGAACCACGCGTGTCTGCGCCTGTGCTGGAAGAACCTACTGACGCGATCGGACGCCCTGTCCGCCGTCCCACCCGCCATCGTGGGCGTGGGACCGACGGACAGGGCCAAGCTCGACTGGACGCGGTGCCCGCCGGGCGTCGCCACGCTCGGGCTCGGGCCGGTGCCCGCGGACTTCGTCGACTCCGCCGGCGTCGTTCGGCTCGGCGAACACTACGGGTTCGACATGACCACCGAGGGTCCAAAACCCGCGGACGGGTACTGGCACCAAGGAGAGCTTCGCGGCGTGGCGGCGAACCCACCGGGGAGAGCCTGGGCGGCGATTCCGGATGATTCCGGTCGCGTTCTGACCCAAGCCGGCGAACACACCGGGGAGAGCCTGGGCGGCGCGCGGTACGTCGGATTCCACCCGCAGTGCCGGTGGAACGTCAGCTTGGCGGACGTGGAGGCTGAGGAGAAGGAGAGCGCGGAGTTTGAGAGGACGCTGCGAAACTTGTGGCACGCGTGGCTCGCCGAGTACGACGCGGATGGCTCGGGGACGATTTCGCTGGGAGAGCTCAAGGCGTTTGCGTCGCTGCCGGAGTGCCCGAGCGGGGACGGTTACATGCAGAGCCTGTACGAGTGGGCCGCGGGTAACCTCGAGAGCGGGGACCTCGAGGCGGCGTTCAACGAGGTGGACGCGGATGGCTCCGGCGAGATGGAATACGAGGAGTTCAAGCTCATGCTCTCCGCGTGACGCCGCCATTCGAACTGGAGACTTTGCGAGTTTGGCGCGAGCCATCCGTCCACCGCAGGCGGCACACACGCGTGTACGTACGATCCTAACTCTATCGTCTACTCGTATCGTCGCGACGCCCCACAATCATAGTCTATCGAGTCGACGTCATTCCTCCACCGTCTCCGGGTTTGTGTGCGGGAAACCGTGCCGAACCGACGGCGTCCCCGCGATTGTCTTGATCCAATCTCGTCCAATTTTCTCGGCGACGGAGTAATACCCGCCGACGTTGTAGCACTGCGCGCCGGTGCCCTTGACCCTCGAGATGTTCGCGTCCGGGTCGTACGCGCAACCGGGGACGACCCTGAAATCCAGCGACACCCGCGTTTCGTCCGACGTGTTGGCCACCGTGAAGTGCGAACACCGGGCGCCGTCGAAGATGGCCAACTCGCCGAGGGACAGCTCGATGGGCGCGAAGTTCTCCCGCCCCGGCTCGGACTCCACGTGCAGGGAGTTCGCGCCTCTCGTCGTCGTCAGCGGCAGCCACGCGTTCAGGGACCCGTGCGGGTGCAGGTACATCGTGTCCACGTGCGCCCTTATGGTGTGAAAGTCACACGGCTGCTGGATCCGCACGCACGGGAACGACGCGTAGAGGAGTTTCGTCTCGGCGGGCAGCCCCCGCGCGAAGTGCGGCGCCACGACCTCGAGCATGAGCCGGTCGTAAGCGTTCTGGAACCTGTCGCGTCGCGGTCCCGGTCGAGCGAGCGGCGCGAGAAGCCTCGCCTTGTCCTCGAGGTGGCTCTTGCCCCTGTCGAAATCGGGCAGGCGCTCGTGGAGCCTCGATAGGCACGCGTCGTCGTCGCCGCCGACCAGCCCGGATGTATCTATTAAATCCAGGAAGGCGTCTGATAAGTCATGATCGCTCGGATCGAAGCTCACCGTGGCTCCGCGACGGAGCTCCGCGAACGCCTCACCATCGAGAGCCTTTGTGACGGCGTCGGAGTAGCGCGCTCTCTCGGTCGCGCTCTCTCGGTCTTTTACGGCATCGAGATAGTTGGCTATGAATCCACGCCGCTTTCGATGACCCTCCGGGTACGGGACCCAGCTCCAGTCCCTCCCGCTGGTGGACGCCTCGCACTCCGAGGCGTCCGTGCCGGTCATCTCGAACGCTCTCCGTTGTGTCCCGGCCGCTCCCGCCGTTATGATACAGCTAACGTGAGCACCACAAGTATTTTTCTCGGCGGCTGAGTCACGCTGCCGCAAAGGGGCAAGTCATAACCAGCCGCGCGCTCCTTCCCCGGACGATCCGCCTATCGCCATGAGCGGCCGTCCCATGAAGACGCAGCTCGCGCTGCCCACCGGCATCAAGAAGCTGACCAACATCGCGGTGGTTCGCCTCAAGAAGCACGGCGTGCGCTTCGAGATCGCGTGCTACAAGAACACGGTGGGCGCGTGGCGGGACGGCTTCGAGAAGGACATCGACAACGTCCTGCAAACCACCCAGATTTACAACAACGTCTCGAAGGGAATCTTCGCCAAGGAGGAGGACCTGCTCAAGGCGTTCGGGAGCGCCGACGAGAAGGTGGTCGCCAAGCTCATCCTGGAGACGGGCGAGGTGCAGGTGAGCGACAAGGAACGGAAGAACACCTTCGACAACATCTTCCGGGACGCGGTGAACGTCCTCGTGGACAAGTGCGTGAACCCCGAGACCAACCGGCCGTACCCGCCGGGCATGATCGAACGCGCGCTGCGCGAAGTTCACTTCCAGGTGGACCCCACGAAGAGCGCCAAGCAGCAGGCGCTCGCGGCGCTGCCCAGGCTCCAGAAGGTGTTTCCAATCAAACGCGCGGCGATGCGGTTCCGATTAACGGTGCCCGCGGAGCGCGCGCAGGCCACGCTGGACATGCTGCTGGGCGAGAACGCCACGATCGAGGAGCAGACGGAGTCCGAGATCGTGTGCACCGCGGACCCGAGCGTGTACAGGACCCTGGACAAGTTCGCGAAGGATACCTCGGTTCAGCTGGAGGTGGTCACCATGGCGGTCATGGAGGGCGGCGTCTCGGAGACGTTCGGGGAGACGAGGGGCGCGGAGCGGGTGTCGGGTTCGGGGGATGTTAACGCCGACGGGAGGGGGAACGTGGGCGCGTACGCGATGCGGGATCTCGAGGGCGCGCTCGCGGGCGCCGTCCCGGGCGGAGACGGCGAGGCTAAGATGGCGCGGGCGAAGATTGTCGCGAGAAGAGACGCCGCCGTGGGCGAGCGCGACGGGTCAGCCGACGGGTCAGCCGCCGGCGTCGAGGTTCTGTACCCCCGGGGGCCCATCGCGGGACTGCCCGACGAGCACGCCTCGCGAAGGGATCGGTTCGCGCCGATAGACGAGATACAGGGCGGGTGGCGGGTGGAGCTTCGGCGGCGCGGGGGTTCGTCCGTTGTTGACGCCGTGTTCTTCTCTCCGGATGGCGTGCTTCACAAGTCCTTCGCCGACGCCAGGCGCGAGGCGATGCGCGCGAAGAGGGAGGGAGCGTGAGGGAGAGAGCGCGAGGGAGGGAGCGCGACGCCCCGAAACGATGCGTCTCAGCGAAATGAATGAACGATGATGTTACAACTCGGGAGCCGGGGGATTTTCTTAGTAGTCGTTGTCGACGGGGTCGGTGATGCGTCCCGGCGTCCTAAATCCATCGTCTTCGTCCTTGTCCTCCTCTCCGATGTCCACCGCCCTCTGCAGCTTCTCCTCGGATGCACCCGCGAGGTACTCGAACGCGTCGGCCTCCTCCTCGTCGTCGAACCTCTGGATGATCCCGTTCTTGGCGGCGATCCTGGCGCGAAGCTTGACGTCCTCCTCCGGCTCGTCGGTTCCTCGGCCAATCTCCTTGAGGAACGTCCAGGTGTCGGGCTCCGGGGGCGGGATCCAGCTGTTGTCGATGGGCCAGCGCGGGTCGTAGATGTAGACGCTGTGCTCCTCCATCTTGGCCGCCACGTCGTCCGGGTAGTTGATGAGGTTGAGAATCTTCTTGTGCGTCCATCCGGTCTCGTCGCAGCTCGGGATGTTCTTGAGGCGAATGTCCTCATCCATGCTCATGTGCGGCCGCTTGCGAAGCTCAGCCTGCTTCTGCCGCGTGAGCTCCGCGCGCTCCTTCCGCTGCTCCGCCTTGAATATCTTGGCCTTATCATCGAACATGTTGTACGGCCCGGGCGTCTCCTTGAACGGGATGAACTCGGGCGGATCCTCGAAGTCGCTCTCGTCCATCTCCGGGTCCCAGCACGGCCACGGGCCGTTCTCCATGAGGTTCTTGACGTGCGTCTCCCACGGGGCCGGGTAGTTCTCCGGGAGCTCGTCCGGGTCGTACGCCATCCACTCCTTCGTCACACGCAGCATCTCCCTGTACTGCGCCTCCTCCTCGCTGATCGCTCCGGGCTCCTCGCGCGGGCGTGCCACGCGGGCGACGTGCGCGTTGCCTCGGCGACCGCGAGCGTTCTTCGCGGCGACGCGGGCGGCGGCGGCGGTGCCGTTCCTCATCGCTCCCGAGGAGGAGGACGACGCCGCCGAAGCGCGAACCGCGCGAGCCGCGGCCGCCTCATGACCCACCCGGATGATCGCGGACGACATCGTTTCGTTCACGCCGGAGCGTGTCGGCGCGCGTGGAGTGTGGCTGCGGCGGCGGAAACCCTTGCAGGTTTATCCAGCGCGGGCGACGCACTTTTTCAGCGGGGCGCGACTTTCCCACTCCTCGTCAGCACTCGGAGGACGCGCAAAGGCATGAACCTCGCGAGGATGAGCGCGTGCGCGGCCGCGCAACACTGGGCGGCGAGGTGGTCGCCTCCCGCGCTCGCCCGCTGGTCCGCTCGCCCCGTCATCCATCTCCCGTCACCGTCGCTCTCGGTTCGCGCGTCCTCCTCCGTGGTTGCCCAGGATGGGGCATCCGAGCCGACGAAGAAGCCCGGCGCCAAGGCTCGGCTGGACGAGCTCACCATCGCGGAGTACCCGGAGTACTCGCGTAACGTGGTCCAGTCGTGGATCGCCCAGGGCAAGGTGCTCGTCAACGGGCAGCCCGTCACCAAGGCGGGCACCAAACTCCGCCCGGACGTGAAGATTGTGATAACCGCCGAGCAGCCCAAGTACGTCTGCCGGGGCGGTCTCAAGCTGGAGAAGGCGCTGGACGAGTTCGAGATCGACCCGGACGGCCTCGTCGCCTTAGACTCCGGCTTGAGCACGGGCGGCTTCACGGACTGCCTGCTGCAGAGGGGCGCGACGCGCGTGTACGGCGTGGACGTCGGGTACGGTCAGGTGCACGAGCAGATCCGAACCGACCCGAGAGTCGTCGTGATGGAGCGAACGAACCTGCGACACCTCCGACCGCTGCCCGAGCCGGTCGACCTGGCCGTCCTGGACCTGTCGTTCATCTCCGTGTTGAAGGTGCTGCCCGCGGTGGCGGCGGCGACGGCGGCGGGGGGGCGCCTGGTGGTGCTGGTGAAGCCGCAGTTTGAGGCGCGTCGGAGCCAGATCGGCGCCAAAGGGGTGGTGCGCGATCCCAAGGTGCACGAGGAGGTGATCGCGAAGGTGATCGAGGGGGCGGAAACGATGGGATGGGAGTACGTGCGGCACACGGTGTCGCCGATCAAGGGGGCCAAGGAGGGCAACACGGAGTTCCTCGCGCTGTTCCACAGGACTGACGAGGCGATGCCGTGGCCGGAGCCCCCGCCCGAGAAGGCGGCGACGGATGCGTCACTCGGTGGGAAAACACAGTAGGTACACTCGGTGGGAAAACACAGTAGGTACACTCGGTGGGATCGGTTCAATACACGCGTCGACGTGGGCTACTCGCGACCCGATCAGACGCCCTGGGCCTCCGCCAGCCTCTGCTGCTCCTGCATCTGCTTCACCTTCGCGTTGAACACCTGGTTGACCTGCGCAGCCTGGCTTTGCCTCTGCTTGATGAACTCGAGGATCTTGTCCATGTTCTCCTTCACCAGGTTCACCTTCCTCTTGCAGTAGTCCACGCTGTCCTCCGGGCTTTTCTCCACGAAGTACCCCGTGCCGATGTCCAGCAGCACCTTTTCCGTCGATCCGAGGGTTCCCGGCACGTAAAGCGAGCTGGTCAGGGGCACGAGCATCTCCTTGCCCTCCGTCTCGTCCTTGAACGTCTCCAGGGCGCGTCCGCTGGTGTGGTACCTATTCGCCGCCTTCGTCAGCTGATCGAGGTTCTGCGTCAGCTGCTGGATCTCCTCCTCGATCTGCTCGCCCATTTGCTGCGGGGATGCGGCACGCGGGAACGGACGGCGGTACGGTCAGACGGGAGGTTGGAACGCGCGCGGCGCGATCGGGAAGATGGCGACGCTCCGTTTGAACTTTCCACGGCGGAGCACGGAGGGTCGCGGCGCGTGCGGGGACGGGACGCGGGGAAGGACGCGCACCTGCAGCTGCTGCGGGGAGAGCTGAGCGAGCTGAATCGCCTGGTTTTTCGGATTCGACATGGAACTCCGTGCGGGATCTACCGGCGTGCGCCCCAAAGATCTGTCCCACAGGACGCAAAGAGGGACCGCATCGCGCTGATGAGGAGATGTCAACAGAAGTGAGATGATTTAGTTCGCGACCTTCGTCTTAGACTCCTTAATGACGACGCCCCATCACGCTAGCTCCCATCACGCGCGCGCGTTCCCCCGCCTCCCCCGCTCACCCGCCGCCCTCTCCCTCCCCGCCCGCCAGCTTCTCGATCTCCTCCGGCGACAGTCCCTCGAACGGGTCGACCGCGTCGCTCGCAAAGTTTCTCCTCGCGTCTCGCAGCGCGCCAGCCTCCACGGCGAGCCTCGCGCGCGTCTCCCGATCGCGCCTGTCCCGCGCCGACCGCTCCGCGCGTCGCGTCTCGTTCGTGTACGCGTACCGCGCGAAGTACCCGAACACCCCCGCCACCGCCGCCACGAACAGGACGTTAGCCCACCGAGGCACCGTCCGCTCCGGGTCATCCTTCTCGAGCTCCACGTGCGAGAAGAGCGGGCTGCTGAACCTGTTGACGCTCTTCGCCGCCGCCGCCTCCGCTCGCTCCCTCCGCTCGGCGGCGTCGGCGTCGGCGTCGTCGTCGACGTCCTTTCCTTTCCGTGCGGGTCCGGTCGATGCGAACCCGCGGGCGTGCAGAGAGGAGAAGATGGGCGTTTGGATTTGGCCATCGATTTGGCCGAAACGCGAGGGCGCGCCGAGTTCCGCGACTCGCAGCCGCGGGCCGAGGGTGGACGCGGCGCGACGAAGCATCTCGCGCGCGAGACGGCGTCACTGGCGAGTCCGTGAAAGAGTCAACAGCGCGCGGGTTGATCGGTGGACGTCCCCGCGCGTCGCGGACTGGCGATGGCGGTGGCGGTTGTTATGCGGTGTGCCACAGGACTTGATGAACTGGATCTCGGCTGTCGGGAAGACGGGCGGTCGCGGCGGTGTTTCTCTCCTGGATCTGAGGATCAGCGCCTCGCGTCCGCACCTCATAAGAGCGAACGCCTATATCGACGTCGCGGCATCGTTCGAGGCTTAGGCGCGAAGACGACCAGCCGTCCGTCGTCGTTCTCGAGAGACAGGGCGCGAGGGGAGAGGGTGACCGAGAAGCAGCCGTGGGTGGGCACCGAAAAACATTCGAAGATGAGACTCAGGGTTAGGGCGCCGTCGGGTCAGTACACCGTCGAGATCGACGCGGATGCCACCATCGGCGACCTGAAGGCCCTCATCGCCGAGAAGGCGGGCGTGGTCGTCCCCGCGCAGGAGCTCCTCGCGGGCTTCCCGCCCAAGAAGGTCACCGCGGGCGACGACGACACGTGCTCCTCCGCGGGCATCGCGCAGGGTGAGATCATCACCGTCAACGAGCAGGAGCTCGCCGCGCCCGAACCCATCCCCGAGGTCGGGGCTGCGGAGCCCCCCGCGGACCAGATCATCATTCCCGACGACGACGACGAGATAATCGCGTCCACCCCGCCGGAGGATTCCGGACCGAACCGCGGGGCATCGGCGGACATTCCGTTGGAGGGCGACGAGGACCACGCGCTCATGATGGCCATCGCCGCGTCGATGGAAGAAGCCAACGCCGCGAACAGGACCTTTAAAATGCCCAGGATCGACGGCGACTGGACCGACGCGGGAGACGACATGGTCATGTCCAGTCCGCCGCCGTCCGCGCCGTCCGCGCCGTCCTACGAGGACGACGGGACTGTCGCGGTCAGGAGGGTCATCGACAGCGACAACTCGTGCCTCTTCAACGCGGTGGGGTACGTGACGTCGCGGTCGCTGAGGGAGGCTCCGCGGCTGCGAAGGGTCATCGCCGACGCCGTCTCCGGGGATACGTTCACGTACACCGAGGGCTTCCTGGGAAAGCCAAACGCGGAGTACTGCAGGTGGATCATGGACTCGCAGCACTGGGGCGGCGCCGTGGAGCTGAGCATACTCGCCAAGCACCATCGCAAGGAGATCGCCGCGTACGACATTCAGACGCAGAGGTGCGACGTTTACGGCACGGGCGAGGGATACTCCGAGCGCGTGATGCTCCTATACGACGGCCTCCACTACGACGCCGTGGCGCTCACCTACGAGGGGGCACCTCCGGACATGGACATCACCATCGTCCCGTCCACCGGGCCGGAGGCTGACGCGGCGGATGCAAAGGCGAGGAAAGTCGTCGCGGAGGCGCACGCGTCCAGGCAGTTCACCGACACCGCGAACTTTACATTGCGATGCCTGGTGTGCCAGAAGGGTCTGGTGGGGGAGAAGGAGGCCGTGGAGCACGCCAAATCGACGGGACACCAAAACTTTGGTGAGTATTGAGCGGGGGCTCGACGGGAAGAGTTAACTCTTAGTCGCGAAATTACATGTACAATCCGATTCGATTCGATTCAATGGCTGAGACGATTCCTCCTTCGGTTCAACTCTCCCGCCGTCGGCGACGTCGGGTTGCTGCCGCCGCTGAACAGCGAGAACCCCCCATCGGACGCCCCCGCCCCGCTCGGCGACCACATCCCGCCCCCGAACACTGACGTGACCGCCCCCGTCGGCGTCGTCGATTGGCTGCGGCTGCGGGCGCCGTACCCGGGCGTTTGAACGGGCCCGGACGTCAACGACTCGAGCACGCTGTTCACCAGCTCGTCCCGACGCCGCGTCTCCTTCTCCTCGTTCCATCCATCCGCGAGGTGGGTGCCGCGGTGATTAATCGAGACGCGCGTGTCGCCTCCTTCCGCCGTGGGCGACATCGGCGTCAGAGCCGCGAACCTGTTTGTCAAATTCGCCGGCGGCGGACCCGCGGGGAGCGGCGGTCGGGTCCCGGGCCTACCGTCCCACCTCTTGGGCTGGTTGGCGGGCGGAGGTCCTCGCGGCAACGGCGGCGGTCCCTTCGTCGGTGACGTCACGCCTAAACCGTGGACGCCGGCGCCGTTGAGGTGGGGTCTACTTGGGGGCATCGATGTCGGGGGCACGATCACCGGCGCCGGCCTCGGCTTCTTCTCCTTCTTCGCGGGCGGCTTGGGCGGGTCCGTCGCTTCTTTGGCCGAGAGGGCCCTCTCCTTGTCTAGGCTGCGTTTGCGCTCGATCTTTTCGACGAACTCGAACTCGCGACGCTCGCGCATGCGAACGGCGGCGTGCTCGCGTGCCGCCGCCAGGTCCTCCTCCTCTTGCATCTTGCGGAGCATGTACTCCTCCTCGCTCACCGTCGCCGCCGACCGTCGGGGGTCCATGTCCCGTACCTCCGCCGCCGTGCCCACCTCCTCGACGTCCACGGGCTCCTCCTTATCCACCGATCTTTGCTTCACGATCGCCTTCTGCTTTTTCTGCTTCTTCTTCTTCCTCGCGACCGGCGCCTCCTCGCTCTCCCGCGCCTTTGCGTTGTTGAGCCGGTCCTCGTCGGAACCGATAATTCCCTGGACACCGACGACCAAGAACTGCACCACCGCCCACACGGTGCCGAAGATTCTCATGAGCCCCCAAATGACCGCATACACGGGCATGGCCATGAGAAGCCACGCCGCCTGAATCGGCGCCAACGCAGCCGCCACGACCGGATTGTGCGACCCCTCCCATTCGGTGATGTGCGTGAGGAAACCTTTTCGGCCGTGCGCGTGCTTCACCCGCCGCGCCGCTCCGCCCGCGCAGCACCAGACCGTCAGCGCGAGCCAGACTATGATCAGAATCTCCAAGAACGACTCCGCGATCCCCGGCAGGAGGTTGAACGCCCTCAGATCCTGCCACGTGAGGAAGTCCTGGGGCACGCGCATGGCCTGGCCGCCGAACAGCGAGCCTGCCCAACCCGAGATGAGTTCGTTAAGAACCTCGTCGGGGATGTCGTCGCCTTCGACGGACCCAGAGTCCGGAACCCCGCGGAAGGACTCCACCTGATCCATGAGTCCTTCCGACGGCGCGAACCCGATCAGGTGCCCGGGCTCCTCGCGCCGCGCGGTATGAACCCCACCCCCACGGGCGCCGTTCACCCGCGCGAATTTTCCCGGGAGCCTTGGCTCCTAACAGAACTGCCTGCTTTGGCCCCTCGAGAAAGCAAGCCCCCGAAACCTATCGGGTTCATTGACGAGGGGGCACTCCTCCGCTTCCACCCGCTTCATGAGCAAGCTGCTTGTGCATCGAGTGTACACGCAGCTCATCGTCGCAGGCACACGTCGTCACGCTCGTCGCAGACCGCGTCTCAACCCGCCCAAACCCAGGCTCGCCGTCGCGGCGGCGATGGACAAGAACCCGGAAACCAACAAGTACGTGGGATACCACCGCGAAGAGGTTGGGTCCGAGAGCCTCGTCGGGACCGTGAAACACTTCGATTGTCACGCGTTCCTCGTGCACGGCGATGCGGACGCGTGGCCCGGCGAGGAGTTCGACGCCGAGGGCGACGCCGCGAAGACGCTCCACGACGCCATCAAGACCGCCGCGGGGGAGCACAAGAGCGGCGTTCACCAGTTCAAGCCGGGAACCTCCGCGGTGGGCAAGGTGAAGCTGAACCTCTCCGAGACGGGCGCGAGAGGAGCCGCGGGGGACCGGGCCGGCGACGTGATCATGTTTCCGCAGATGCGGAGGCACAGGCTCGGCGCCGACGCCGTCAACGACCCGGCCGAGGTGGCCGACTTTGTCAGGCGCGCCGTCGTATCCGGCGACGACGCCGGCGAGGCTCTCTCGCACCGCGCGCACCTCTTCGTGTGCACGCACATGAAGCGCGACGCGAGGTGCGGCGTCTGCGGCCCCGCGCTCATCGAGTCCATACGCGACGAGTTGAAGCGCCTCGATATCGCGGACGACGCCGTCGCGGTGCGGGGGTGCAGCCACACCGGCGGGCACAAGTACGCCGGAAATCTCCTCCTCTTCGTTCCCGAGAAGGGCTTGGCGGCGAAGGTTGAGGACGCGGGCGAGACCAAGGGCGTCTGGTACGGATACGTCACCGCGGCTGAGATTCCCGCGGTGCTGAGGCGCACGGTGATGCGTGGTGAGGTCATCCCGCGGCTTTGGCGGGGATCCATGGGCATGCGACCCGACGAACACGAAGCCGCGGCGGCGGCGGAGGCAAAGAGAATCGGGGAGCCGTGGCCGCCTCTGAAGACGCCTTGCGACGCGTGCAACGAGGAAGGAGGAGGAGGAGAAGAAGAAGGAGTAGGAGTAGGAGGAGGAGGAGGAGGAGGAGGGGAGCTCAAGGACATCGAGGACGTGGTGACCGGCGGGCGCGTGATGAAATCGGTCGAGACCGACCCGGATGATGACGTGTCAAAATGCGACGTGCGCGTGGGTTCCGACGGCGCCGCGAGCCTCGCGGGGGACGAGTGGCCTCCCCGCTGGTGGGATCGGGTGGCCATCGGCGGGATGGTCGCCGGACTCGCGGGTATGCTCGCGGGTGCAGCGTTTGATCGTTGATTAATTAAATCCGATTCCGTCATTCTACGCCTAAGCGTCGTCGCCCGCATCGGAGAAGGTCCCCGCGTCTGACACGTGTTCCGGAGGGTAGTAGAACGGCTTCTGGTGCGAAAGGAGCGGCCGCTCGGATTGATACGGTCCGAACTTGATCCTCGGTTCGCGCCTCGGCTGCTCGGGAATCTCCCCGCCCCTGATCACCGGTACTCCCCATTCCATTCGCCCCGCCGCGGGTCCCCCGCCGATCGAACTCGCCTGCCGCTCCTTACCGAGCTTCCTCAGCTCCGTCTCGAGCCGCCTCCTGCGCTCGGCGACCTCCTCGCGCGTGGCCCACATCCTCGTCGGCCCCGGCGCGGACTTGACAAACTCAGCCGCGTATCTCGCAACCTTCGCGTCAGCCTTGAGCTTGTGCACCGGGACCACGGCCTCGGCGTCCGCGAGCAGGTCGACGGGCTCGTCCATCTCCGCGATGTCGTCCTCGCGCTTGGCGTTCCATATGCCGTCGTCCTCGTCGTCCTCGTCGTCCTCGTCGCCGGCGACCCTCGCGTTCGATGTCTTCTTCGCCGATGTTTTCTTAGCCGTCTTACCCCTGACGATTCGCGCGGTGGGTCGGTCCACGACGCGAAGACTGACCACCCCGGCGTCGATGTCCGTGAGATCGAAGCCCGTCAGGCCGCTTCCCACGCCGCGCACCAACCCGCGGTGCCTGGGAGTCTCGAAGTATCCCTCCATCCGGTCCGTCGGGACGCGCGCCGGCGTCACGCGCCACTGCATGATGCAGCAGTCTCTACCGCCGCTGCTCGCGACCCACTCGTCGCACCACGATCCCCGCGCGGCGGTGACGTGCGACGAGTGCGCGCGGTGACCGTGGGACGGCGCCCTGGCGAGCACGCACGGGTAGTTGACGACGCGAACCTGACCGGAGTCATCCGCGGAGAAGAGCCTCTTGCCGTCCACGGATCGCCAAACCTCGTTGACGTCGGTGCCGTCCTGACCCTCCTGCCAGACGCCCATCACCTCGAAACCGAGGGGCGACGTCCACGTGTGCCAACCGCCTCTGCCGTCGTCGTCACTCTCGTATCCTTCGAGCAACGCGTGCGCATCGTGCGTGGGGTCCACCGGCTCTTCCTCCGACGCGGAATCGTCGTCCTCGTCCTTCTTTTTCTTCTCTTTTTTCCTCGTCGGCTCGCGCGAGTCCACGCCGTACCGCGGGGCCCTCGGCAGGAGCTGGCCGCTGGGCACGAGGTGATACAACAGTTCGTACGACGTGCTCCCGCTGCGCACGCACCTGCTGCACTCGGTCCAGTCCACGTGAAGCACCGCGGATGAGTGACCCGAGCACTTGGCCCTGCGAGAATACGCCGGTCGCAATTCCTCATCGCCGGGCTTAGCCTTGGTCCTGTAGAGCTCCAGACCGCCGAGTTGGTCTCCCCCGGCGAGCCACCTGCCGTCGGGGGAGTAGCCAAGCGTGCCGACGCTCGCTTTGAGGCTGCCAACGCACGCGTACAGGAACCGAACTTCGATGTTAAACCACGCGTCACCCGTGGAGAGGTAATCCGGATCCGGCTGTTTCCACGCAAGTATGCCGAACACGTTTACCGTGCCTTTATCCAGTCCTACCGCGAGATGGTGGCCGTCGGGTGAAAACGCGAGCGAACGCACGGGACCGCCCGCGTCGAACGCGGCGAGCTCCGTCCGGGTCCACGCGTTCCAAATCACCGTCCGTCCACTGCCGGCGCCGGTAGCATACATAGCCTGAGTCCCCGAGCTGGCAAACTTCCCACCCTGCCACCACGCGAGTGCGTTGAGGCTCGAATCGTGCCCCCGGATCAGGACCGACACCACGGGCTGTTTGGCGTTCTCCTTCACCGCCGCGGCGTACTCGAGCCGCAGGATCGCGAGCTCGGTCAGCTTCTCGACCGGTTTATCCTCATCCTCCGTCTCTTCGGATTCCGTCTCTTCGCCCTCCGTGAGCTTCGGGTCGATCAAAATGCGCCACACGCTACCCTGCGCCGTGGTGATGAGCGCGTACCTACCGCTCGGCGACCAGCACGCGCCGCGAACGTCCGGGTAGCTCTCCAGCCATCGCAGCGGCTCTCCCTCGTACTCCCATCCGGGGCCGGGGTACTCGTCGTCTCCCTCCAGCCACACCTCGGATGCCGAAACCGACGGTGGCGGCGTCGGCGGCAGGGGCTTGGGCGGGTTCTCGACCAGGAACATACCGCCGAGAGGCGCGACGATCGTCGCGTAGCTGGCGTTTACCGCCCAGCACATGACGCCCCCTCCCTTGTCGCCCGAGAGCAGCAGTCTGTTGTCGGATGAGAGGGCGAGCGCGCTGACCCCTGCTTTGTGCCAGTCGCTTCCCGGGACGATTGTCACCGGGATGACGCCGTTGCCCTTCTCCCAGAACAGGATCCTACCCTTCGGGGATCCGGTGACCAGATTAACGCCGCGGATGAGGTTATCCTCGCCGGGTGGACCGGACCTGACGCTCGAAGCGTCGTCATCCGTATCCTCTTCATCGTCAACTTCCTTGGCCCTGACCCTGACCCATGGGAGGAACACCGCGCATAGGACGTCCTCGACTGTCGCGTTGGGTACCCACTGGCCGCCCCTCGCGCGCCACGGCAGTTTCTGGTAGGATAGATCCGCCTCGACGTCCCCCACCCCGCCCGGCGGCCTGGGTTCGCGCGGCGGCGGTGTCCAAAACTTGATGTGCTTCGAACCGAAAGTGATCATCGCGTCCTTGTTGGTCAGATCCGGCGTGAACATCGCGCCGCGAACCGCGGGCGGCGTGCTCTGGTACCCGCGCGCCTGCCACAGCTTGGTGCCCGCGCGCGTTCCCCCGGGTAGCGAGGGGTTGAGAAGCGGACCGGAGTTCCAGTCCCACATCGACACGGTGTGCCCGTCGTCGCCGCACACGGTGACGAGTCTCGTGCAGTCCGAGTTGAAACCGACGCAAATCACCGCTCGAGCGCCCTTCGGGTGCTTCAGCACGGCGAGCGGAGCCTCCGTCGACTCGGCGTCCACGCGCCACACGATGGCCCTCGGTTGCACCCCCATCTCGCCGCTCGCGCACCTCCTGCTCCCCTCGTGCACCGTCAGACACCTCACGTCGTCGACGTGGCCGCGGAAATGGCGCTGGCACCGCGACCGATCCCAGCTCTTCGGCGGCACCGGGTCCATGTCTACGCCCGCCATGTACTGCCGCTTGCGCCGCGCCGCCAGCTCGTCCCTCGCCCTGTTCTCCGCCGCGCGCTCGGCGAGAACGGCCCTCGGGTCCCTCAGCGTCTGAACGACGCAAACGCCCGCGGCGTAATACACGCACTCCTCGGTATCCGGGTCTATTCCGGGTCCATTCCCGGTGCGTTCCGGATCGCGCGCTTTCCCGTCCGGCGACTCCCCCGCGCGGGGCGCGACGCAGAACACCGGGACGGGCGCGGTTCGGTCCACGAGCCCGGGCCCGCACCCGTGCACGTGGTCCAGCTCGAGCGTGCAATCCGGGAGGACCCCGCCCCTGGCGACGTGCGTTTGGTCGAATCCGTCGGGGGGAAACACCGGCGTTCGACAGTGCGGGTACACGAACGCGTCGCCGTCTTTGACGGGCGGGTCGTGCTCCGTCAGGGGGCCCCTGCGCGTGCGAAACGTCTGGGACGGCGCGACGGGCTTGGCGTACCCGACCATCCTCGGCGGCGGCGGCGGCGGCTCGGTCTTTCCCCGCTCGGTCTTCTTCCGCTCGGTCTTCTTGGACGCGTCGTTCGACGCCGGCGGGGAGGTTCGACCCGACGTGGACGCGCGCGGCGCCGTCGGCGGCGGCTGGCGCGGTCGCGTTAGTGTCCGCGGGGGACCCTCGAGGACGTCGTCGATCCACGGCGCGTAGAGGAGCAGCACGTCGTCGGCGTGCTTCTCCGCTCCCGTTTCGGTGCCCTCTTCGTCGATCCCATCGTCGGCACCACCGCGCGCGTTCTCCTTATCCCTGTCGCTCTCCATCACGAACTCGCTCGGTGCGGTGATGAACACGGCGAGAGCGTCGGCGATGGGCACGGTCAGGCCCAGGAGCTCGCATCCGGCGACGAACTCCGAGGGACTCACGCGCCCGTCCTCGGAGAATCTGGCGAACGCCTTCAGGACGACGTCCCGGGGCTTCTGATGCCTCTGACGCCTGCCCCGCGCCGCTGCTCTGAGCGCCCCCGAGACCTGCCGCGCGACATACTCGGCGGAACCCTCGTTCGTCGGCCGCGGCGGTGGCCGCCGCGGCGGCGGGGGAACGGGAGGCGGCGGGCCGAGCACCATCCCGCGCGCGCGCTGTGCCGAAACGTTGGTCAGCAACGGTCAACAACAACGGTCCAGGATTCGCGAAATTTCCTCGGAACGACGAAAGGTTTCGGGAGGCACAGATGGACGGGCGCGCGAGCGCGCCACCTGGAGTATCCACGATAGGCGCATGCGAAGTAACGCCGCGACGGTGATATTTGCCGTTGTGTCTCTCATCGCGCTCATCGCACCCAGCGCATCTCACGCCGAGGAGGTAGACAACGCGGTGAGGTCGATGCCAGCTCGGCAACAAGAAACCGAGGATCTGATGACGGAGGTCGACGAGTGGCTGAAGGCGGAGGGCCTGAACAGGTTCGGGGATCCCAAGGACACGATGTACACGGGCGGCAGCCCTTTATTCGATGAATCCACGGGGCAGAGACGAGACAGGTACGCATACATCAGGTCGCGACACCCGGACGAGCCGTGGAAGCGCGGCTCCGTGCGCCCAAAGATCGTGGACGTCGACGAAACGAGGGACCCGAGGTTTCCGGCCCGCTGGGGTCCTGAGCCGCCCGTCCAAACGAGAGACTTCAGGGAACTGCCGGGTGGGTACGGGTTCGGGAGCTCGACGCTGTACAAGTGGATAGAGACGAACATGGCAAAGGATGCAGAGGACTTGGACGAGACCGGAGAAACACTCGGCGCAGCCCCGGGTCCTGCGCCGAACACGTCGCAGTCGACCGAGGACGAACCCGAGGACGACCTGTGACCTCTTATCATAGGTTAGCGCGCGCGCGCACTTTGCGTTTGAACACGAACGTTTCTACGTCTATTCGGAGCGAGCTAGCGCCCGGGCGGTCTCCCTGGCGGCGGTCTGGGTGGAGGCGGTCTCCCGGGCGGCGGTCTGGGCGGCGGCGGTCTCGCCGCGGGCGGCGGTCTCGGAGGGGGAGGTCTTCCCGGCGGCGGTCGCGGCGGCGGCGGCGGGTTCCATCGCGGCCGCGGCGCCGAGGTCCCGGGTTCTGTTCCCCGTCTGTTCCCCGCCTGAAGCTTTTTCGCCTCCCTCGCGCGGGTGATCTCCAGCCCGAGCCTGGACGGCTGATCGGGCTCGTCGTCCGCGGCGCCCACCTCCTCCACCGGGTCGATCCCCCGCCCCTTCTTCGCCTTGCCTTTCCTGGGTTTCTCGTCCTCCTCCTCCTCGTCCTCCTCCTCGTCGTCGTCCTCGTCGTCCTCGTCGTCCCCGTAGTCCTCCTCGTCCTCGTCTTCCTCCACGGCGATCGTCACGACCTGCTCGCCCCGCAGGAACACCTGGTTCAGGTGCCTGCGCCGCGACTCGAGCTTGTACTTGACCCTGGTCCGCCCCGGTCGTTTCGGGTCATCCACCGAGTGGCGCAGCCGCACCGTGTACACCTCGTGGACGTCCTGGAGCACCATGTTCATGTACACGTCGAACGCCTTCAAGTACGCGACGGCCACGCCGCGGATCCCCGAGCGGTGACGCGTCGCCACGCGAATCCGCCGTCCCTCGTCGAACGCCTTGACCAGCACGGACAGCGGCCCTCCCCGTGCCCTGGACTCGTCCGCCAGGATGCCCACAACCGGGTCGCGCCGGGCGAATTCCGCCGCCGTCCGCCTGAAACGATCCGCCCGCGCCTTGGCCGCCTCCTGCGCCGCGATGGACTCCGCGGTGCGCGTCTTGCGCTGTCTGTTGGGGTCCACCCACGCGGGGTGTCGCTTGGGCAGGAGCTGCCTGAACTTGCCGACAAAGTCCAGCGGCCTCACGTTTCTCGGCGGCTTGAGCTCTCCGCGCAACCCCGCCCTCAGCGCCAACAGCGGGTCGAAGTGCTTCGAGTGGAAGTCGAGTTTGGCGGACATCGGGACCTCCTCCGTCCGTGTCTCCGTCTGTGAGGGCTCGAAGTCGACATCGTCCTCGTCGACGGCCGTGTCGTCTTCGTCGTCGACGTCGTCGAGGTTAGCGTAGTCCTCCTCGTTTTCACCCGGAACCAGGGGCACCTCCGCGGGTATCTCCTCCCCGTCGGCGAGCGGGTCGAAGTCCTCGTTCTCCATGCGCTCGAGCTCCCGCATGATCGCCGCCTCTTCCTCGTCGGGCTCGTACTGCCAGTCCTTGCACTCGGCCATCGCCCACTCCAGCACCGCCGCGTCGTCGCCGCCGTCCCGCAGCGCGATCGGCACCATCACGCCGTAAAGCTTCTTATAGTTGGGATCGTGGACGCGCTTTGGCGGGGCGACCGCGGTGGGTTCGGGTTCGCCGGGGTCGACGTTCGATGCGCTGACCGCCGCGGGGTCAGCGGCGCTACCGCCCTCGCCTCCTTCGCGCCAGTCCCCGCCGTCCTCGCCCGCGTCGTCGTCGTCGTCGTCGTCGTCGTCATAGTCATCCATGAGCACATCCCCCGCCTCGCGCTCAGCCTCGTCCAGGTCGCCGCCAAAGTCGAAGTCCAGCTCCTCCTCGGGCCCATCCTCGAGGGATGAGGCGGGCGGTGGAGCCGATGCATCGCGTTGGCGGCCCCCTTTGACCAGCGCGACTCGGATACCCCCGCCCTGCGGCGGGTCCTCCCCCTGCATCGCCGCGCGCAGACAAACTGCTGACGCAATCTGGCAGAGTTGCGAGCAACGCAGCACTTTGAGGGTTTGCTCGTCACAAGCGAGCGCGCGGAGCAGTTGCCGTGTGACGATCAGGGCAGGTCGGATCGGCGGGGTTCAGTCTCGCGAGGATCTGCGGAAGGCATGGCGGCGCTCTCGCGATGCGTCAGGGTGCTCGGGAGGCTGTCGCTGCGGGGCTCTCCCGCGGCGGGCGGGGGCGCGATGATCGCCGCCCTGGGGCGGGGGGGGTGTCGGGCATCGACGGCGGGCATCGAGCGCGACGCGGTTTCGTCCTCGATCGCGAACGCCCGTGACATGACGCGCACATGGAGCGTGCTTCACGCGACACGGGAGTTCGCGCGGGTAAGCGACGCGAGCATGCGCGCGGCGGGCGACGATGCCGGGAGGAAGGGTTCCGGCGCGGGTGATGAGGATCCCGGGGATCCCGGGGATCCCGCGAGCGACGCCGTGACGACCGTCGTCCCCGATGTCGCGCAGCCGTCCCCGCTGATGCGCGCACCCGCTCCGCGCGGTATGACGCGAGCGGACTTCGGTACCGGCCTCACCGACGCTGGCGGCGAGCGGGTGGCGCGCGCGGTCCTCCGCCAGGCCAAGGGATCGCCAAAGAAGTTCAACGACGTCCTGCGGGTGATCCGAGGGTGCTCTGTGTCGGACGCTCTGGTGCAGTGCGCGCTGTCGCCGAAGAAGTACGCCGAGGTGGTGAGGAAGGTCATCCTCAGCGCCGCGGCGAACGCGACGAACAACCACGATCTCGATCGCGATAAGCTCTTCGTCGCCGAGGCGGTGGTTGGCAAAGGGACGTTTCTGCCGAGGGTGAGCATCCACGGCCGGGGCCGCGCCGGGAAGATGCACAGACCGCGTTCGCACGTCACGATCGTTGTGGAGGAGAGGGAGGCGCCGCCGAAGAAGTCGAGGTCCGTGAACATACGCGAGGCGGAGGCGCCGTGGAAGAAGCACAGGAGGAGGGCCATGCAGAAGTATAACATCGCGGCGGAGGCTGGGCTGGTGTAATCCGACTCTAATTAATTGATTCTCTGAACCTTCGAGGCACAACCTATGGAACTCAAAACTCTGCGTTTGCGAAGGCTCTAGCCTCCCCGACCGCCGCCCCCGACACCAGCCTCCTGAGCAGCCGCTCCGCTCTCCTCTCCGCCACGTACAACACGAACTCGTGATCCAGCATGTCCAAGTTCTCCTTGACAGACGCAAACGCTTTTTCAGTGTTCATGCCCATGGCCATCTGCTGCTGCATGGCCTGCGTGTCGTCCAGCGTGTTCTCGCCCAGGCACAGGTTGAACACCCCGCGGAGCCCGAAAAAGTTGAGGAAGTACCACGACAGGGACGAGATGTAGGTAACGTCGAGCGATTGAAGTTCGATGCCCCGCTGGAGCATCCCGCGGAAGCGCTGCGTGAGCGGAAACGGAACCTTGCCGACGACGAAGCCGGTGAAGAAGAAGTTGACCCAGCCCGCGGTGAGCATGTTGGGGACGATGAAGTTGAGGTTCTTCGTCAGCATGCTGGTCATCATGGTGGGATCCGACAACATCTGGGCCTGGGGGTTCGCCTTCTTCGCCGCCTGATTGAACACGCCGGTCTCCTGCGAAGGACGATGACGAGAGGCGAGGCGCGATCGTCAGAATTTAGGTTAACCTCTGAGGGCGCGAGGGAACGAGGGCGGGTGCCATCGATGAAAGCGTCACGATGGGTCCTCGGGGTGTCGATTGCTCACTCACCGGTGCGCAAAAGAAGTGTTTCCTCATGCGGAATCCCGCGGACTGCAGGTACCCAGAGTTGTTCCTGACCCGCTCCGCGCGGATCACAGCCTGGGCCTCCCTGAGCGCCTTCAGATCCACCTTACGGTCGCGGTGCATCAGCTTCCCGACGTTGTGCCGAACGATGCCCACGAAGAACATCGCTACGGTGATCGGGATGAGCACCCAGTTGCGGATGTCCGAGTCGAGACGGAGCGTGCTCATCTTGCCAGAGAGCGACGCGGACTGGTGATCTGAAAAACTGAACGAGCGAAACTTGCAAACGAGCGAAACTTGCTTGCAGAGTGCAAAACGAAGTAACAACGACTCGCGCACGGACATGGCCTCGGCCATCGCGGCGATGATCGCCGCCAACCGGCTCTTGACGCCGTCGCTCATCTCTCGCGGCGACGGCGGCGGGAACCCGAGCCCCGAGGTGTCCGACGTGCTCTCGTGGCCTAAGGAGAGAGTCAAGGAGTGGCTTCAGGAAGCATGCGGCATGTCGTCGGTCGCGGCCAAGGCCTTCGAGGCGGGGGTGGATGGAGCTACTTTGGTGGAACTGGACGCTGCGGCCTGGGACGAACTGGGCCTTGAGAGTGCGGTGGCGCGAGCTCGCGTGATTGGAAAGGTTCGCACGCGCGTGATGACCGGACCGGACACAGCTGAAGAGGCGAGGTGGGCGGAAGTCCGCGACGGGACCGAAAGCGGAGGTCTCGGCGGCGGGTCCTCTCGGATGGCGAGGTCCTACACCCCGGGTTCGTTTCCAGGACGACCGCGATCTGTGGTGCTACGCGAGGGCCCGACGCTCGAGGCTCGAAGCGTGGAGGAGTGGCTTGCCAAGTTCGAGGCCTGGGGCGGGCGGAAGAAGAACTGGGCGGGCGGCGCCGAGCACAGGTTGTACTGGACCAGGTGCGTCTCAGCCGCGAACGGGGCTGACGGCCACGCCCTCAAAGAACATTTCCTGAGGTTCCTAGGTATGTACAACGTCGCGGGGCTGCTGACCCTCACCATCACTGGGCCATTCCTACTCAACGCCGAGCAGCCGACGGAGAGCATCGATATAGCCATCTGCTGGTTGATGTCGCTCTCGTTTTTACTGTCATGTGGGGGGATATTGCTCTCAACCATCCTGTACAACACCGCATCAGTCATCCACGAGAAGAACTTTCCGCTGTTTGGCAAGACAACAGCAGGTGTTCTCGGTACCAATCAAGTCAACGACTATTGTATCTTTGGATTCATCTTTCTTATGTTTGCGATGATTATCCAAATCTGCAAGATGGCGCTGCCCGGGATAGCGTACACGACAGGCCTGGATGAGGACCCACCTTTGGCCGAGACAATCTGGTTCCTCTTGTTCGTCCCTTTGTTCTTTTACTTGGGTGGCAAGATGGGAAGGAGCATCTTTGTATGTACGCACATGGCTGTGTTTGGGGGGCTCATGCACAGCACTCCCATCGCCCCGGAGAAGGTCGGTGATCCCGCCGCGTGGCAGCTGAGATCCACGCGCGAAGAAGCCGACGACTTCGTCCACGACGTCATGTACAAGAGCATGTATCCCAACGACTTCGCCGAGTCCGTGGTGAAAAGGTACACTCAGGCGGCGGCTGGGGAGGCCGAGGACGCCGAGGCCGAGGCGGCGGAACGGATCGCCCGGATCAGCGCCAGCGTCGGGGACGGCGGCGAGACGACGGCGCTGCTGGCGTCGCTCGCGCTGAGCAACTCGGGGGGAGCGCGCAGACACTCGTCGTTCAAGCGGGTCGGGCCCTTACAGACTGCGCAGTGAGTGAGAAGATTTCCTAAAATCGGTATCTCGTCTTGTCTGCTGCCGGGAGGGGTTTCGGAACCTGCAGTGCTTTTTTTTTCACTCGCGTTGTTATCATGAGACCTATGTCCTTGTCCGTTCTAAGTTCATGCGCCGCCCGCGCAGCGCGAGCCCCTCATCGCCGACACCTCCCGTCTGAGCGCCTCGGGAACGGGAAGGTGCGCGAACACCTGCGCAAGCCTCGCGGGCGGCGCAGTCGCGGGTCTGGCCAGCTCCTCCGCCCGCTTCCTTCGCCTCCGCTCGGAAGCCGTCGACGCCACCTCTCCGACGACCTTCACGTCCCCGTCGGACGAATCGTCGGGAGAGTCGTCCTCGCGGCGTTCATCGCGCGCGCCACGCGCCGCCGCGACGGCGAGGGCATCCGCCAGCATCCTCGCGATCGCCTCGTCCGTCGCGCCGGGCGGCGGCGGCGGGAGTCCGAGCTCCTCGAAAAGCGACGACGCGTCCTCGTTCGGTTTCGGCTTCACCTCGCCGATGATCTCAACCTCGTCGTCGCCCTCCTCCTCCTCCTCCTCCTCCTCCTCCTCCTCTTCCTCCTCTTCCTCCTCCTCCTCTTCCTCCTCTTCCTCCTCCTCCGTCTCCTCCAAATTCACCACCGCCACCTCGTCTTCATCGACGGCCGCCGCGAGACGGTCACCGCGCCCTTTCAACTTTGCGCAGTCGCAAGCCTGTTCAGTCGCTATTTCGAGCGCGTGCGAGCACGAGTCCGACGGGCCGAGGGCCAGCGCCAGAGCCAACACTCGGCACCTTCCCGCGGGTATCTCGTGCAACGAAGCGCCAGGAATCGACCCGTGCTCGGTGCCGGGCGCGGGCGGCGGCGGGTGTTGATGCATCGCGCTCACACCGCCGACGCGGCCAGATCGTATCCTCAGCCACACCCGCAGAGGAGGTCCGGGCGGCGGCGACGCGCTGACTCCCAACACGAACGCCCCGCCTCGACACCGGCACACGACGAGCGCGCCGCCGCAGAGGGGCAGTAGTCGGCGCTTGATGTCGGAGTCGCTCGATCCACCTCTGCGGGTGCCTTCCTGAACGTTCGGCACCGGCGACGACGACGGTAGCAGCATCGAGTGAAGCGCGGGTGCCAAGTTTGGAAGCGGCGCGGCGCGAAGAGGACGAACCCTCAGGGGCCTCGCGCTGTACAGGCGCAGGATCGGCGGCGGTCCAGCCTTGAAACCGGTGACGGAGAAGAACCTGATCAGGTACGTCACCCCAACCTCGAACATGAGTTCCACCTGCGCGACGCGCTCCCTCGCTCCCAGCCGACCCATCACCGGCGTCCACGTCGGGCCATTGGTTTTTGACGCGCCCTTTCGATACACCGCGATGCCGACATCCGCGTACCAAAAACGTTCGGAACACAGCCCCCGCTTGTTGGGCTGGAGCGACATGGCGTACGCCCACGACGACGACGACGACGCGCCTCGGTCGGGCGCCACCTCCACCTCGAAGGCGGGGTCGTTCTCCGCGGAAACCGCTTGGACTGAAATCGCGTGCCAACCCTCGTGCGCCTTGCACACGTCGACCACGGTGAATCTGCACAGAAAGTCGTGCCAGCTCATCCAGAACGTCCCGTCGTCGACGCGAGTGTGGCCCAGCTCCGCGCCAAGCTTTGACGTCCACACCTCGCTCCCGGCTCCCCATTCCCCGCTCCACTCTTTCCGTCCCCACGGGTTCCTGATTCGAAGCAACCGAAGCGGTCCGCCGCCCTTTTCGACGTCATCGACCCCGTCCTTTACGACCCCGTCCTTCGCGACGAACGACGTCAGCTTCGTCTGCCGCCCCACCGCGGCGCCGTGCAGTTCCCTCACCTCCATCACCGAGTACGCGTGGTTACCGACCAGACCGACTTCCCTGTGCGAGGGGTCGCCCTGGGTCGCGCAGCCCATCGGAAATTTAGCCGCGGCGTAGGAGAGAATCTTGTGCCAACATTCTTCCGATTTGAAACCGGACGCGTCTAACCGGATTGTTTCCGTCGGACAACCGGTGAGGTCCAACAGGCCCTCCGCGATCCACCCGCCGCTGATGGCGTGGTAGCTCCCGTGACTCTTGGCGTAAGCCTTCTCGACCAGCGGGACCCACAGCTGGTTATCCGCCGCGCGAGAATACGCCAGCGCGTACTCGTCGTTTTTCCTGGCGCCCACCTTATTGGCGCCGGCGAGAACCTTGGTGGACCTTCCGCTCACCGGCAAACACGGGTCCACCGCCACCCCGCGCCATCTTCCGGCGAGGAACAGACGCACCAGGAACGCGCCGCGTCGCGTCGCCGCCGGGCACTTCGCCGCGGGTCCGACCACCCGCGCCACCAGATCCTGCCGCTCGGCCACGACGGCGAGCGCCGACAGCAGCCAGCAATCCCCGACCGCGCCCTGGCGCACGTCGGACGGGGCGAACTTGGGGTCGAACTTGGACGGATCGAACGTGGACGCGGTGCCCCTCGTGAGCCTGAACCGCGGGGGTTCGAAACGTCGCCACGTCATCGCCTTGGACGACTCGGACGACGGCGCGTCATCCGCCCACTTGAAAAATTCACACGTCGGCACCCGCTTGGCGCCCATCGCCCTCGCGGCCCACCTGTTCGCCGGTTGGTTCCCGCACGCGTAGAACGATCTACCGTGATTGGGGCCGTCCTTGTGCACCGACTTGATCCGGGCCCTCCTGCCGCAGCGGCACGACGGGACGCTCTCCGATTCTTTATCCGCGCGGCCGCCGTCTATGCTGGACGCGTCGGGCGGGAACGAGGCGTCCTCGAAGCGGCGTCGCCCGTCGGCGGCGGCCTCGAGGGCCTCGATCGTTCGCGCCCACCCCACGGTCGCGTCCACGGTCTCCGCCTCGGCCTCCAGCTCCTGGGTCATCGACGTGACCCAGCCGTGTTCGTCGGGACGAGGGGTGCCCACCAAACCCGAGAGGTCGAAGGCGAAAGGGGCGGAGGCTGCTCCGTCGGCGTCTGTCCCTTCGGCGGCTTCGACCCTCGAACGTTTGGCTTCGTGCAGGTTAGCCTGACGACGCGCGACAATCTCGGCTTTGTCGTCGCCGTGGGTTGGCTTTGGGACCGCGGCGTGAACGTCGAGGTAACGGAGTACTGCGTCGCTGAGATTGCCACGAGTAGCGGCGAGCGACCTCTTCGCGGCCGCATCGCTATCGCACCCCGTGACGGCCCTGAACTCTGCTACGTCCGCCTCGGTGTAAGGCGGCGCCGGCGGCCCCTTCTTGCCGCCGCCGCGAGCCTTGGGAGGCATCTCGCGCGCCCCAAGTCTGGAGTCTCTGCGAATGCTCGTTAACATTCCGGACCCTCGTGGCTCGTCATCAGACAGCATCGTGGAATATTGTCTCACAACACGGCGCACGGTTCGCTCTATCCGCGTCGCAGAGACAGCATCATGAGCTTCTCGATCGCCAGCTCTCGTATCTTAGTCGTCCATGCCGCTCCGACCAGCGCCGTCAGCCGCGCGCGTAACACGGCGGTCTCTTGCAGGGCCGGCAAGGGCGCGTTATCCGGAGGAACAGTGGATCTCGGTAGGAGGGAGCTTGGCGCGGGGCTCGTGGGCTTGCTCGCCCTCACGTCTCCCGCTCGCGCGGACGAGGACGCGGGAGAGTTCAAAATGGACTACAAGAACTACAACAGCGGATCGTCGGTCCCCGAGGCGGAGTCGGATCTCGTCAAACGGCTGAAGGCGAAGAGCGCAGAAAATAAAGAAAAAAACGACGCGGCGAGGTTTAACTACGATCGGCAGTACAGCGCCAACATGGCCATCATCAAGAGCTCGTGGACTCCCGACGACGAGAAGGACAGGGAGAAGCTGGGGATCACGCGGCCGGCGGAGTGCGACCTGCCTTTCTTCAAGGACTCGCCCACGTGCAAGAAGTTCTGATTGTCAAATACAGTACACGTCCGACACTTCACCGAAGCGCACCTCTGTGCCTCATCCCACCCCTCGGCACGTACTCGCCCTCCTCGCCTCCCAGGCTGGGAAGATCCACGTCGACTCCTTTCCTCCTCGCCTCGGCGTACGCCATCGCGCGCTGCCTCGGCGTGATCTGCTTGTTGTCCGGCGTGAGCCCGAGCGACGAGGACCGGTTCCCACCCGGCGAACACCTCCGAAGGTTCCCACCCGCCAAACCGTCATCCGGGGATGACGTCGGCGTCCTCCTCTCTGCCGCGCGCGATGAGTCCGCGAACCTCTCACCCGGCCGAACCAGCCGCAACTTCCCGCTCGGCGGCGTCGCCTTCGCCGCGGGCGGCGCGGGCGGCGCGGGCGCGTACACCACGTTCGGCGAAGTCGTCTGCACCAGCGGCGCGCTCACCCTCCTCGCGCCCCTCGCCACCGGGAGCTTACTCGGGCTGCCCAGCTTGTTCTCCTTCTTCTGAAAGTCGGGCGTGCCCATCGTGTCCGCCCATCCGTCGCCCCCGTCGTCACCCCACGGGTGCTGCGAGAGGAGATCGTCCGACGCGGAGTTGAGGTCCAGGACGTCCGCGGAGGAGGCGGTTAGCGCGGAGCCCGGGTGGGGGACAGCCCGGGGCACGCGGCTGGAGCGCCCGGCTGTCTCCTGCGGGGGCGTGCGCGGGGCCGGCGCGGCGCGGGCTCTGGACGCCCGCGCGGGGAGCGACGGCATCGGCGCCGGGGACCGGGTCTGGACGACGCGCGCGGGGACCCTCCTCGCGGACTTAGGTCGCTCTCGGAGCGCGTCGACGTACTTTTCCTCGGCGTCGACCGGATCCGGCGCCTCCTCGTCGTCATCGCGCGCCGCACCGCCCGACGCGTCCCCGTCCTCCGGTGACGCGGGCGGCCCGGGGAGCTCCTTCTCGTCGTCGAAATCTTCCGGTTTATCATCGAACGCCTCGGCCGCGGCTGAGATGGCGTCGGGCAGTCGCGCGCCCCGTCGCTGCACGACCCTCTTCGGCCCCTCAATCTCCACCCGGCCCGCGTCCGGCACCCTCGCCCGGTACGTCTTCCACTCCACCGCCCCTTCGTCGCCCTCCAACACCGCGCCGCCGCGGAGCTCCTCGTCGTCCTCGTCGACGACCTCTATCCTGGTGCGCGCGGTTGGTCCGACCCTCGACTTGAACCTCCGACGAAACGACATTCGCGACGATGCCGCGACGATGACGACGGCGACCGTCGCGCCGATGACGACGTCCACGGCCGTCCGCGCCGTCTCCCTCGCGTGAGCGTCGTCATCGTGCGTGTCGCCGGGGAAGAGCTCGCGAGCCGCGGCGGACGCGCGGGAGATGACCGCGCGCCGGGCCCGCGCTCCCGCGGCGAGCGCGGACCTGGTCCTCGACCAGACGGCCCTGGCCGCGACGTCGCGGGCGTCAGCCACGCCGGCACGCGCGTCGCTCCACGCGCGGCGGATGGAGTCCAGCGCGGGGGCGACGTAGTCCGCGAGGGTGGGCGTCGGACACTCGCCGCTCTCCGCCAGACGCAGCGCCTGCTCCAGCTTGGCCACCTCGTCCTTCCGCTTCGACTCGAGGTTGAGCAGCCCGCGCTTGTATCGCTTGACAGTCGCTGCCAGATCGTCGCGCTCCTCGGTGAGCGATGCCACCTTCTCCTCGTGTTCCCTCAGCGCAGCGGAGGACGACGCCTCCAGCGCCGATATCCGATGCTCGCACTGAGCCCTGATCACCGCGACGCCGTCCGCAGCGCCGGTCGCCGCGGCCGCGTCTCCCGCCCGTCGAAGCATGTCGACGGCGACGACGGGCGCGGGGAAAACCGCGGCGCAGACGACCAGGAACGCCGCCAGCGCGAGGAGTGCGGGAGCTCGACGCGGCCTCATCCGTCCCGGAAGAGGCGAGCGACGCGTATCGGAAGATGCGGACACCCTCGGACCGCTCCTCGGCTTGTGCACAGACGCGTCAACGGCACGATGTTTCAAATCGCGATCTAGACAGCTGCGCCGTGGACTGGCGGAGTCTTGCGGAAGTCTCAACGAAAACCAGGTGAGACTCTTTTCGGGAGAGACTCTGATATGAGAGACTCTTTTCCTATCAGTCCAGATCATGATTACGTAAAGCACAGTCACGACATCGCGTCGACGCTCGAACCGCTCGCGATCGACCCACGTCCCCCGGGTCGGGTGCGACTACGAGCGCGACATCAAGCTCGGGTCGAACCTTCCCGGCGGCGGCTTGAGGTACCAAAACGACAGCGCGAGCCGCTCCCTCGACGCGCCCTCGCTGACGCCCACCACCTCGTGCTCCACCTCGTCGCTGTAAAACACCACCAGCCTGTCGCCCACGGGTGCGATCGTCTCCCTCCGCCCGCCCGCGCCGTCCTCCCCGGGCCGCAGCACCAGCGCCCCGCCGTCTCGATCGGCGTCCCAGTCGCCGTTGGACGCGGGGTAATACACGGCGGTGACCCTGCGCAAGTCGTGCCCGCCGCAGTGGTCGGTGTGGGGCACGAAACCCGGCGCCCCGGGAGCGTACACCGACATCATCGCGTTCGTGACGTAGTTATCCGACGACATGAGGACGCCGGCGGGCATCGCCGAGATGACGTGATCGGAGAGACACGACCGGAACATCTGCGCGACGGCGCCGGGCGATACAACCGCGGGTGGGCACCTGCCCAGGAGACCCTCCGACGAACCCGGCACGTGCCCGCCCCATATCCCCGCGCCCAGGCGAAGCGCCTCGTCCGCGCCCTCGTCGCCGGAGATCCACGATATGATGTCCCCCCGCGTGGACGCGTCGCTTCGACCCGTCTGGTCCAGCCGACCCGCCGAGAACAGATGCCGCTCGGACGCGACGTGTCTGGTCAGCGCCGCCGACGCCGCCTCCGCGAGACGCGGGCCCAGGGCGCCGTCCACGACCGCCGAGCCGCGCGCCACGAGCCCCGCCGCCGCCTCCCTCGCGGCGACGCGGAGCCGGTCGGACGCGAACAGCTCCCACGGCGTCGCCGCCCTCGGGGTGGCGAGGCTCCAACCGTCGCCCCCATCGGCTCCGGGATCGACCCTGTCGCAGCGGAACACGCCGAGCCTGGCGAGCTGTCCGTGCGCCGAGCGCATCGCTTGGAAGGGCACCAGCCCGTTCTCGGCGGCGACGACGCCGAGGTTGAAGATGGCGCGCAGAGCGGGCGGGTGCGCGGCGGCGAAGCCCAGCTCGTGGCCGAACGCCATGGCCAGGAACTGCGCGCCCCAGAACCGATGCTCCAGGCGCACGGGCGCGTCGTCCCTGAGCGCTCGCATCTTCGCAGTCAGGGCCGGATCCGTCAGGTCGTCGTGCTCCGCGAGTATCCCCCGCAGACCCACCGCGTAGTGCTCGAGCAGGCGCTGCTGGTCGTCCTCCGTGATCGAGCTCATCGATCGCGTCAGTCGACGAGGCGCGAGGGGCGCGAAGCGCAACGTCCCCGACGCGACCTCCCTGCTGACGGAGGCTTGAACGACGCGGGCGAGGGCATGAGCGGCATTGTGTCTCATCTCTGAACCCACGACAGAGCGGGCCGTGGGTCCCGTCGTGATGAGGCGCTCGTGGGATCTCAGTCCGTTGTTATTTCTTCGGCTGTTCAGTTTGGAACGATTCGTTTCGTATACCTTCGTAACTCTTACACCACAGGCTTTCGTGCGAGTTGCGCTGCAATCTATCTAATTCGAGGGCGGGGCCCTGAGCGGTCGCGGCGGCGCGGGCGAGCCCGGCAGTCCCAAAGGCGTCTCAGGGGACGCCTCCTCCGCGATGTTTCCCTCCGACGCGACGGTATCCAGCGGCACCGTCCGGAACCCGCCGTCCGATTCGTTCCCCCCCTCGCCGTCGTCCGCCCGAGACTCTCCGTCCGCGCGAGACGGCGGCCGCGACCTCTCCGGCGACGCCCTTCTGCTCGCGGGTAACGACCCGTTGATGGTGAGATACGGACGCAGGAACCTCGCGTCGATGTCGGACATGACGCTCGCCGCGTCCGTCACAGCCGCAACCTTGCCGAGCGCCTTGGCGGCGGCTTTCACCTTTCCGTAGTTGGTGTTCTCCTGCTTCGTCGCCTCCCCGAGCTCAGCCTTGGCCGCCGCGTACCCCTCCTCGAACGTTTCGACCCTAAACTCCGGCATGAGCTCCTCGTGTATCATACCGGCGTGGACCTCGCCCGCGCGAACCCCCCCCGGGCTGCCCTCCGCCGGGCTGCCCGACGCCTCCCTCCTGCTCGACCCGTCTTCGTCGCCCAGCCCGGTCCACGCGGACTCCGCGCCGAGGTCCCACCTCGCCACGAGGTAGTTGCACGAGCCGCCCACCACGAGCACCGTGAAGATGACGATGCACAGCGTCGCCGTGCGAATAACCTTGCCGCTAGCCTCGCCCAGATCCCGAATCGTCGTGCTCGCCAGCGCAAACGCAATCGCGCCTCTCAACCCGCTGACGAAGAGCATCTTCGTGTGACTGTCGGGCACCCTGCGCGCGGGGCGTCGCTTCTCGTTCACCCACCGTATGACCGGGAACACGTTGAGCGCGCGCCCGCCAGCGCACCCGACCAGCGCCACCAAAACAAACGGCACCATCGACCACTTCTCGTCCTCGAGGAACATCGCCACGCCCATGTAGATGAACACGAAGGTCTCCGCGAGGGTGGCGAGAACCTTGAACACAACCTTGGAGTTCACCGCCGTCTCCGGGCTCAGGTTTGGGACGGTGTAGTGCGCCATGACCATGCCGCAGAACAGGATGGCGACTATGCCGGAGAGCGACATCGACTCCGCCGCCGCGTACGCCGCGTACGGAGCAATCATCACCAGCGCCATCTCTATGTGGTTGTTCTTCTGCAGCAGGGTCACGTGCCCCTCGTGCGCGCCGTGCTTGTTGAGAACCTTGAAGAAGAGCGTGGCGCTCACCGCGAACAGCACGCCCACCGCGAGGGACCCGACGAAGATGACCAGGAAGAACCCGGCGGATTCCATCAGCGAGATGAACGTCACGCCCTTGTTGTTGAAGTTTACCAGCGTTCGATACAACACGATCGCCACCGCGTCGTTCAGGACGGACTCGCCGAACACCAGCGAGTACAGCTCCGTGTTGACGCCCAGCTCCTGGAATATGGCGAGCACGGTGACCGGGTCCGTGGCGGAGATGAGAGCGCCGAATACGAGCGCGTGGAGCAGAGGTAAGCCGTAGCACAAACCGACGCCGCCGCATATCCAGACGAAGAAGCCCACGGCGAACGTCGATATCGTCGTGCCCGCGAACGCGAGGCTGCAAATCGCGCCGAAGTTGGCGAAGAACTCGCGCGAGCGCAGCGAGTACCCGCCCTCGAAGATGATGGGCGGGAGGAGAAGGAAGAAGAACACGCTCTCGTCGAAATCCAGCCAGTCGGTGATCTCGTCGGAGACGGACGAGCCGCTGATCATCAGGCCCACGAGCACGCCGAGTAGGATCGTGGCGCCCGCCTCATGTATCCAGTGAATCTTCAGGTGCTTGATCCCCAGGCCGAGCACGAAAGCGGTGGCCAACGTGAAGAGCTGCAGCAGGAACGCCGCGTTCTGCAGCGCGAAGGCTCGCTCGGCCGAATCCGCATCTTCGGCCTGGGAGTCCTGAGGGTCGTCGGACATCTCGGACCCTTGGACTCCCCGAGCGCGGACTCGTTCCAGTTCCTCGAGTTACGCCTGAAACACGCTCCACTCCGACCCTTCGACGCCCTCACTGTGGCCCGAGACGGAGGGACGGTCCGCCCTAAATAAACTCGGCTGTGAAAACGTGCCCCCGGCGTTGTCAACTCGGAATCAAAAGCTTTATTCCGTATCCGCATGCGCGAACAGTTAGACTGGCTGGATTTGTATATCGCAAATAGACGTTTCTGCCACCCACCCTTCCGATCAGGATCCTGCTGACTCACGAAAAGAGCCTTTTTCACCCCAGAGAAGACCCGTTAGTTTCTTCTGGTTTATAATTCGGCGGGAAGCGCTTTTCGCGTTGTTTTGCGTCTTTCGTTTCGCGCCCGTTCGCTCTTTGATTGGCCGAGAGGAAATCAAAAGCGCAGGGACGGATCTGCGTGTTCCACGATTTCAAAAGAGAAAATATCGCCAAGCATTTATCGCGAAATCGGCACTGGGCAAACAGTGAGAGCGAAATTCCGACGGTTCGATTCGACGCGCGTCCCGATATTTTCGCCCCGCGCCCCTCCGCTTGTCACGACCACTGCTCGTCAAAGCGGCGGCTCCGTCCTTCGGGAGGCTCATTCGCGACGGCACCTCACCCCGTCGTCGACGTTTGCGGAGTCACACACTTCGCGGACAACCCTCCAGTCTTGCGCGCGAGCTCGAGGCCCGCATCCCCTCGCTCCGCGTCAGGCGCAGCGATGGCGGCTACCGCGATGGGCGGAGCTCGTGTCGTGGGGGCGCCGAAGTTCTTTGCCGCGGGCTCCAGGAGGACGGTGCGCGGCGCCTCCGCGCTGCGCGCCGCGACTCGCCCCGCGGCCGCGAGGCGGTCCATCGCGACCGTCACCCGCGCGCAGGCCGGCCAGACCGCCGAAGGTGAGAACCCGGCGCCCCGTGACCCGCGCCCACTCACCCCCCGCGCCCCGAGAACCCGATCTCCATCTTTTCGTTTTTTTTTTCCCGCCCGGCTCTTTCCACGAGAGCCGCGCGTCCCCGTTCACTCCCGTTCTGACCATCCACTAACCCTCCTCCCACCGGCGATCGCATCATCGATGTCTCCCAGATCGTCGTGCCCGAGGCCTCATCGGCATCCGCGCGTACGTGCGCTGGGAAGAGGCCGGCATGCCCGAGGACACGCCCCCCGAGTGGCAAGCCGCCGAGTACGCCAAGGCCAGGCTGGACCTCCAGCTCGAGGTTCTCAACGGCGTCACCCTCAACGACATACGCCGCAGGTACAACCAGGAGACCGTCGACGGCGACGACGAGCCCATCTTCTCCCGCGGCGACGCGAACGTCATGCTCGACGACGCCGCGGGCAAGTTCACCGGCGCGACGTCCAACGTCGTCCCGATGGAGACCCGGCCGACCCCTCTCGACGACTTCGCGCCCACCATCGACATCCCCGGCGGCGGCGAGAAGCAGAAAGTGGCGATCGAGCCCGAGGAGTGGATCGAGCCCCCGCCCGAGCAGGTTGGCGAGTACCACTCCGACGCCCCCGCGCACCGCGATCTTAGGTCTGTCATCTCGCACCACGCGGGGGGCGACGAGATCGCCGCGCCCAAGTACAGCGCCAAGACGTTCATGTCCAGGTGGGCCAGCTTCGACTCGCCGAACACCCTGGTGAACCAGCGCCTGTACACCCTCGGCGACGATTCCGAGATGCTCGTGCAGATGTACCAGGATGTCGCGGAGGATGAGTCCGCGTCGAGCGGCCCGAGGAAGAGGGTGTTGAGCCGCAGCGTGGTCATCACCACCGACTCGCAGGACGACCTCGTGCTGCACTGGGGCGTCGCCAAGGACGAGCCCGGTCAGTGGCTCCTCCCCGAGACCACCGTGTGGCCCGCAAAGACCACCGCCGTGAGCGACATGAGCGTCGAGACGCCGTTTGTGTCCGGCCAGGGCTGCCTCCCCGCCGAGGCTTTCGACAAGGACGAGGTCGAACCCGGCGAGGAGGACCTGTGCTACCCGATCCAGCAGCTCACCATCGAGCTCCCGGGCGAGGGCGCCGATGAGCTCATGGGTCTGCAGTTTGTGATCAGGAACAAGGAGGGCACGAGCTGGTTCAGGGATGAGAAGAACGGCAACTCCAATTTCCACGCCAACTACGCCACCACCCAGCATTCCAAGGCTGCGGACGAGCTCCTCGAGACCATCATCCGATCCGAGGCTGGCAACGGCTGGTGGACTCTGATGCACCGCTTCAACCTCGCGTCCACCATGCTCGAGCAGAAGTGCGCGCCCGGGGCGTCCGAGAAGTCCATCGCCAAGGCTGTCGCCGCGGCGGCCAAGATTTACGTCTGGCTCAGGTACTCCTCCAACCGCAAGCTCACGTGGCAGCGCAACTACAACGTGAAGCCCCGCGAGCTGAGCGCCGCGCAGTCCAAGCTGACCAAGACGATCGCCAAGCTCTTCTGCGACGCGCCCCACCTGAGGGACATCACCAGGCTCATGCTTGGCACCGTCGGCAAGGGTGGCGAGGGCGGCCAGGGTCAGCAAATTCGCGACGAGATTCTCAACATCATGCACCGCAACGACATCAAGGAGAAGAAGGGCATCTGGATGGAGGAATGGCACCAGAAGCTCCACAACAACACCACCCCGGACGACATCATCATCTGCGAGGCCTACCTCGCCTTCCTCAAGTCCAACATGGACATCTCCGAGTACTGGCGCGTTCTCTCCGAGGGCGGCATCGACCGCGCTCGCCTCGAATCTTACGAGCGTCCCATCCTCGCCGAGCCCACGCCGCGTCCCACCAAGAAAGTGGCGCTCATCAAGGATTTCCAAAACTATCTGAAGATCCTAAAGTCGGTTCACTCCGGCGCGGACCTCATCGAGTGCATCAAGACGGCAAACAAGGGTCTCGGCGGCGTCAGCCCGGCGCTCAACTACGCGAGGGTCGCGCAGAACGGCGGCGGCGACGCCATCCAGCTCCTCGCCGCGTGCGTCGACGCGAGGCACGAGCTCCGTGGCGCGGGTCTCGCCAACCCCTCCGACCAGGAGTGGACTCGCGAGCTCCTCTACCTCGACCTCTCCCTGGACGACGTCGCCAGGCGCGCCGTCGAGCGCTCGGGCGAGGCCAACTACGGCTTGGAGGACCAGATGAGGCTCGCGGGTCTCGTCATGGAGAACCTCGCGCTCTCCCTTCCGACGTCCAACGAGGACATCGTCCTCGCGCTCATCGATTGGCGCAGGGTCGAGGAGGCGCGCCGCGGCGGTGACTCGCAGTGGGCCCTTCGCGCCAAGGCTGTGGTGGACCGAGTCCGCCTCGCCGTCGCCCTGCACGCGGATGACGTCGCGGCCAAGATGCAGCCGGCGGCGACCGAGATTGGCGTCGCGTGCGGCATCGAGCACTGGGCGGTGGACCTCTTCGCCGAGGAGGTGATCCGCGGCGGGCCGGCGTTCGCGCTCTCGCTGGTTCTCTCGCGACTCGACCCGCTGCTCCGAGCCGAGGCTGACATGGGCGCGTGGCAGATCATCTCGCCCGTCCCGGCGGTTGGCTACGTCAAGCACGTGCACTCGCTCAGGGAGGTGATGAACGAGACTTTCACCAGGCCCACCGTGCTGGTGGCCGATAAGGTTGGCGGCGACGAGGAGATCCCCGCGGGCTCCGTCGCCGTGCTCACGACGTGCTCCGTGGACGTCCTCTCGCACTCGGCGGTTCGTGCCAGGAACATGGGCGTCCTATTCGCCACCTGCTACGACGAGGCGGTTCTCGACAGCCTCGCCGCGCTCGACGGCGAGCCCGTGTCCGCCTCCGTCATGGGCGGCGACGAGGTCGTCTGGGAAGAGGTGGACGCGTCCGCTGTGGCCGTGGGCGCGGGCGCCGGCGATGTTTCTAGCGTGCCCAAGGGCCTCAAGCTCGCCAAGATTCCCTTCTGCGGCAAGTTTACCGTCCCGCTCCAGGAGTTCAAGAAGGGCGTCGTGGGCGCCAAGGCTATCAACACCCTCGCGCTCAACGAGAGCCTCGGCGGCGGTAAGATCCCGGCCTGGATTAACCTCCCCAAGTCCATGGTCATCCCCTTCGGGACCATGGAGCACATCCTCGATGACGCCGTCAACGCCGGCGTCAAGGCTGAGCTCGTGTCGCTCGTCGCGGCCATCGACGATTCCTCCGAGACGGCGCTCGAGCGTTCCCTCGCCGCGTGCCGCGCGTGCGTCAAGCACATCGCCGCGCCCGCGGGCATGCTCGATGAGATCGAGACCGCGATGGTGGCTGCCGGCATCCCCGCCCCCGAGGACGAGGACCGCTGGGCCATGGCGTGGAGCGCGCTGACGGATGTGTGGGCGTCAAAGTGGAACGATCGCGCGTTTGTGTCGCTGCGCAACGTTGGCATCGACCACGACGACCTGCGCATGAGCGTCCTCGTGCAGCCCGTCGTCGACGCCGACTACGCATTCGTCATTCACACCGTCAACCCGTCCTCCAAGGACCAGACCGAGCTCTACGCCGAGGTTGTGATGGGCCTGGGCGAGGCGCTCGTGGGCAACTACCCGGGCCGCGCTCTGTCCTTCTCCGTCAAGAAGACTTCGGGCGAGACCCCGCGGATTCTGGGCTTCCCCAGCAAGAACGTGATGCTTAAGATCCCCAGACAGACGCTCATCTTCAGGTCCGACTCCAACGGCGAGGATCTGGAGGGGTACGCCGGCGCTGGCCTGTACGAGTCGGTGCCCATGGACGAGGAGGAGACCATCCACGCGGATTATGCCACCGATCCCCTGGTTTGGGACGAGGGTTTCAGGACCGAGCTCCTGTCCAAGATTGCCGAGGCTGGCGTGGCGATCGAGACGGCGCTGGACGGCCAGCCGCAAGACATCGAAGGCGTCGTCAAGGATGGGGAGATTTACGTGGTGCAGACCCGGCCGCAGATGTGAGTGAAAAATCTCGCAAAGCAGCCCCTGTCTGTCATAATTATTCTTGTTTGGAACGCCCATCCGTAGGGGTTGGGCAACGCTCGCTCCCTGTTTGTTTAAAGTAAGTAATATCAACGTTAGATAAAAGAATGACTACGCCTCTGCTGCGATTGCCTCGGCCTCCGCCATCACCTCCTCTAACCTCTCCCACTCGGCGTAATACAAACTTTGTTTCTCGACTTTTACGTCCTTCTCCTTCTGTATTTCAACCGCCGCGGCGACATCCGACCCGCATTTCATCAGCCGCTCATCGATGGCGGCGATGTCATCTTCCAGAACTGCCAGCGCGCGTTCGATTTTGTCGATTGTCTTCGGAGCGTTCCTCGCCTCCCTGAGTAGCTTGTCTCGGGCAGCCTTGGCCTCCTTCGCCGCCGTTTCGGCAGCGGCAATTTCCTCTTCAGACATCTCCGGTTCTTTTTTGGCACTCTTGGGAGCTTCCTTTGGTTTTGCCACCGCGCCCGCGACGCCGCCGGTGGCGACCGCGTTGGGAGAGAAATCCTTCTTAGACAGGGTCCCGCCAGTGACCATTCTTGTCTTCATCGCCCCGTCCTCGACCCTCGCCACGAACGTCGGCTCGAGAGCATCCGCAAAGGTTTTATTGTGAGTCACGGCGACAACCGCTCCGTCCCAGCCTCTCAGAGCCCCGGTGAGAGCGTCGATCGCGGCGGTGTCCAGGTGATTCGAAGCCTCGTCCAGGAGGAGAACGTCGACGGGACGTAACACGAACGCGGCCAGGGCCACGCGCGCCTTCTCGCCCCCGCTGAGCTCCCCGATTTTTCGGTCCTTCGCCGCCGAACCCGAGAGCCCCAAGGCGCCCAGCACGGATCGCGCCGTGAGCTCCGTCACCGTCGGGTCCGCCGCGCGCGCCACCTTCAGGACGTGAACCAACGGCGTCTCCTCCACCGGGAGCTCCTGAGCGAGATCCTGCGAGAAGTATCCCACGCGCGTCCCCTCGCCGTGCGCCAGCGTGCCGCCCTGCAGCCGAAGGTTACCGCCGAGCGTTCGCAGGAGGGTGGATTTGCCCGCGCCGTTTGGACCGACGATGAGCCACCTGTCGCCGCGGCTCACCTTGAGACCGGCGCCCGTGATGAGCGGTTCCAGGCCGGCGCCGTAGCCGACGACCCCATTCTCCAGGATGAGCGCCTCCTTCGCGCCGTCGGGCGGATCGGGAAGGCGGAACGTGACCCGCTTGGCGTCTCCCGGGCCGGCGCCGAGGTCCTTGCCGCCGCCAGTCAGCTCCTCCAACTCCTCCAAGTTTTCGAGCACGCCCTGGAGCTGCTTGGCTTTGCTCTTGGCCGCCTTGGCGGTGGACGCGCGCGCGCTGTTCTTGGCCACGAACTGCTCGAGCTTGGCCGCCTTCGCCGCCTCCTTCGACGCGGCCCTCGCGGCGACCTCCCGGCGCTGCTTGCGCTCCTCGAGGAACTTGGCGTAGTTGCCGCTGTACCCGTGCAGCCTCGACCCTCGCACCTCCACCAGCCTGTCCACGCCCTTGTCCAGCAGAGCCTCGTCGTGGGACACGAGGAGCACCGTCCCGGAGTAGGCCCTGAGCCACCCGGCGAGCCACTCCTTCGCCTGCGCGTCGAGGTGGTTCGTGGGCTCGTCCAGGAGGAGGAAGCCGCCGGTGATGCCCGAGTTTCGGCTGTCCCCGGCGGGCGAGAGCAGGAGCCTCGCGAGCGCTACCCGCATCTGCCATCCGCCGCTGAGCGCCGCGCACGGCCTGTCCCACGCCTCCTTCGCGAAACCGAGGCCCGTGAGCACGTCGGCGACCCTCCGTTCGACGGTGTTTCCGCCCACAGCCTCGAACGCGTCGTTCGCCGCCACGAGCATCGCGGCGGCGTTGGCGACGCCGTCAGCCATGGCCTCCTCCGCTAAACGCACCGCGTCCTGCGCCGCCTTGACGTGCGTCATGCGGCTGCGCGCCTCCTCGGCGACGGTTAGCTTGGAGCCGCTCACCGCGGTCTGCTCGAGGTACCCGACGTCCGCGCGCTGCGCCACCCTGAGCTCGCCCGCGTCGTGCGATCGGAGCCCCGACACGCAGCGGAGGAGGGTGGACTTGCCGCACCCGTTCGCGCCCACCAGACCCACCGTCTCGCCCGGTTCGACGCGCAGGTTGGCTCCGACGAGCAAATCCCTGTCCCCGACGGTGACGCGGACGTCGGTGAGCGTCATCATCGCGCCCGCGGTGTCGCCTCTCGGAACTTCCGCGCAGGTGAGCCGCGAAGAGCACGCGGTCTCGGCGGCGGGCGATGGTGACGCCTGCGCACGGCACCTTATCATCCCCGGTCGCGCCTCCGAACCCGCGCGCGGCGCGCTCATCGACCATACCCGGGCGCGCGGGGCCGCGCGAGCGCCGCGCCCGATGGCACGAGGCCCCGGCGCGAGCGCGACCGAAGTCATCGTCCGGCGCGAGCGCGGCTCAGCAGTGCGCTCGGGATGCTCGCCCGGGTTTCTCGGGCTCGGGGCGCTCGGGCGTGGCGACGCGCACGTCGATCCAATGGAAGTTTCCACACAGGATCCGAGGGTTTCCAATTTCGTCCCGAACCAGACGGTACGTCGGGAGTCCTCCCACAGATCAGTGCTTCAGGCGCGAGCACGACACCGTCGTCTCTTTGGGGAGGATATCGCCCACGGGACTCGGCGAGCCCATCGAGCGAGTCTCGTGGCGCCGCGAACACCCAGGTCCTGCACTGCTGCACACGGCATCGGTGTCCCTCGGCCAGCGGGTCTGACACCAAATTTTACCCCGGTTGCCAAAAGTAAAGATGACCGAGCCGTGGAGGGACCCCTGCTTCGACCCCTCGGACCTCTCATCCAAGCGGGAGTGGGAGCAGATCGGCGACGGCAGCTTCGGAAACGTGTATAAGGCGTCGCTGCTCGGCACGAGCGTGGCGGTGAAGGAAATCGGGAAGTGAGTGCCCGCGCCGTCCCCCTTCCGCGTCCCCGCCCCGAACCCCTACTTTTTATCCTCCCGACGCCGGCCCGGTTGGCCCGACGCTGACCGCCCGTGTCCAACCTTCCAGCCTGAAACCCGACCGCGTGGCCGGTCTTAAGCGCGATATGTACTATCTCAGACGATTTCCCCACCCCAACATCGTCGCGGTGTTCGGCGCGTACGAGGAGGACGGAAAGCTCTACATGGTCATGGAGTACGTCAGCAACTCCCTCCGCTCGAGGAGCGTGGTGAACAGGGTGGACGTCGTGAGGGTGCTGAGCGACGTGGCGAGGGCGCTGGTGAGACTGCACGCGGCGGGTCACGTGCACAGGGACGTCAAGGCGAGGAACGTGCTGATAACGCGCGGGTACGAGACGGCCAAGCTCTGCGACTTTGGGCTCGCGAGAACAATCCCGGATGCGACGCGGGACGACGTCAACCCCGAGCTCACGCCGAGGATAGGACCCCCGAAGTACCGCGCGCCGGAGGTTGTGAAGCGACGGGACTATGGCATCAGCTCGGACATGTACGGCTTCGGGATCATGTGCCAGCAGCTGGTCAAGGAGCTGAAGAAGAAGCGGCGCCGGGCGATGGGCGAGGAGGAGGTTGAGTTTATCCTCAACCTCGCCTCCGAGTGCCTGAGAAAGGACCCGGCGGCGCGGCCCACCGCGGGCGAGTGCCTCAAGCGCCTGCTCGAGTACCGTAGCAGGTCGTTGCAGCTGTGCAGCAGGGAGACGGCGAACAAGCGCAGGTCCTACTGGATCGACGCGCCCATGGACGTCGGCACGTTTAAGCGCGCGGGAAAGGAGTCCGCCGAGGAAAGGAGCGACGGCTCGTCCTCGGACTCGCCCCGCGGTGAGGACAGCGACGACGACGGGGCGCGCAGCGATGGAGGGGTGGCGCACGGCGACGAGGAGGACGAGGTCACCGGCGGCGGAGCGTCCAAGCGGCGGAGGGTGGACGTCGAGAGCTGACTGACGTTCCAACCAACGGCGGGAAGAGTTTAGGCGGATGATCGAGGACGCGACGCGCGAGAACCGGGGCGCGCTGAAAAGGTGGGCGCGCTGTTTCGTCGCGCATCGGCGTTCGGGGTGTAGTCGGTCGGGAAGGTCCCGACCGCGCACCCGCGCTGCGTCGCTATTGAAACCAAACCAAATTGAAGATACACTTATTACACAAACCCGGTGAGGACCCGCTCGACCCCGGAAGGTTACTTCTTCTTGTTAGCCTCCTCCGCAGCCTCGCGCATTCCGGCGCGCAGGGTTCCGATCTCGGCCCTGAGGGACTTGATCTCCGCGGTGAGCGCGTCCATGTCCGCGGGCAGGGGTTTCTCGGCCATGGCTGCCGCCGCAGCAGCGGGAAGGGCAGCGTCCACCTTGGTCATGTCGACCTCCGCCTCCTTGTGATCGTGCGCCCCCTCGGCGTGCGAATGGTACTTGTGGTGGAAGTAGTGCTCCATGCCGAATGCCATGACGAACACGCCAGCCTGTCGCGCGGGGAACCGGGTCGCCGGGCGTCAACGAGGGGACGAAAACCAAATTCAACCGTGGCGAGGGCGTGAGGGTAAGACTTCGTCGATCGAGGGCGATTTCGCGCGCGGGTTCGGGCGAGCGACGCACCATGACGTGCTTCAGCGGGGCCAGGCTCCCGGTCTGAATAAAAGCGCGGCGGTAGGCTTCCATGGTGCCGACTGTTAACCGCGGGGCGTCGCTCCCAGGGCGCGACGAACACTGGGTGAGGGGGGAGGACAACACCGCCAGGTATACCCTAACTTTTAGTCGCACAGATGGACTGACGGACCCGTCGGCGCCTAGCGCGGTAAGCAAATTTCCGGGCGAGGCAACACAACAACGCCGCGGTCGAGCTCGGGCGCACACACTGGGCCGCCGCGAAGGGCGCGCACGCGACTCGGCCACCACCGGCTCGAAGACCGTTCGGGGCGGTGACCGGCTCGGAGCCCGGAGAGGAGGACGCGAGGCGACGGGTTAGAGCGACATGACGTCCGCGTTGGCAAGCCAGCTGCAGGTCGTGGCGGCATCTCGCCCGCAGGAGGAGCGGCTGAGGGGCAAGGCGTCGCTGCTGTACGACATCAGGGAGGCTGCGGACATCGAC
>Ga0181573_10000136_pt1 | contig 71904 bp, 38 predicted proteins | sample 101ome_25_FD_148643 | JGI IMG/M metagenome (GOLD analysis project Ga0181573, IMG submission 148643) | Coastal salt marsh microbial communities from the Groves Creek Marsh, Skidaway Island, Georgia - 101409BT metaG (spades assembly) | ecosystem: Environmental > Aquatic > Marine > Intertidal zone...
CGAAGCCGCAGACGACGACGATGAAGCCGCAGACGACGACGATGAAGCCGCAGACGACGACGACGACGACAAAGACGAGGATTAGAACGGCGTCGCCGCCGCGTGCGCGAATTGTCGAGCAGCGGTGTCGTTATCGTACAGTCGTTTTTGGTGATGGAGGTGCTCTTCTTTCATCTTCCCGAACATCACATCATATCGGGTAGTTGGAAACTCGAGATGTGATTTCTTCTTAATCGCGGCGAACATGAAAGAAGAGGACACGAGGTTGCACGATACCGACGCCGCTGCTGGCCCGTCCGATTGAAATACGAAACAAAACACTCGAACGCCACATCATCGCGCGCCTCGACGTCTCTTCCGTCATCCTCTAAGATCCTCTTCGAATCGCTACGTCTATCGATCACGCCTGGCGCGGCGGCGGCGGCGGCGGCGGCGGAACGCCCGAGACGGGCGGCGTTCCCGTCCGTCCAGGCGGCGGCGGCGGCGGCGGCTGTACCCCCATCGACATCACGCCCCCCATCGGCATCACGCCCCCCATCGGCATCATCGGGGGAGCTCCCATCCCGACGCCCACGCGCGGATGAGGAGGGCCCGGCTGACCGCCCGTCGGTCCCGGCCCCGTCATCATCCCGTTCCCCATCATCGGCGGCGGAGGGTACCCGCCTCCGGCCATCACGGGAGGCGGCGGCGGGACCCCCTTCGGCGGCGGCGGCGGCGGCGCCACCCCATCGCTCACCCCCGCGCTCCCCGTCGTCCTCGGCGGCGGCGGCGGCGGCACATCGCTCGCGGCCCACGCGGGGATCACCGCCTCGATTGCGTCACCGTCGCCCGCACCCGGCGGCAGCTCCACCTCCACGACGGGCCCGGCGCCGCCCGCGGGACCGGCGGGGACTTGCACGCGGACGTGCGTCGCGCCGTCCTCGCCGCCGCATCCGCTCGGAACCGTGAACCTGACGTACGCGTCGGTGCCGCCGTCTTCGTCGTCGTCCTCGGGTGGGTCCTCCTCGGGCGGCGGTGGGATACCGGTGATCGTGGTGAGATCCCCGGCGACGGTCGCGCCCGTTCCCTTCTTCTCCACCGCCACCGGCGCGGCGACGCCCTTCATCGCTATGGTGGACGTCTTCTTCAGACCCACCGGGAACGCCATCTTGGTTCCCGCGAGCGGCTTGGCCGCGGGCTTGGCCGCCGGGTCCTTCGCCGCGCCCTTCTTCGACCTCTTCCCCTTGGCGGTGGACGACTCCTTCTCGAGCTCGGCGAAGTACGCGTCGCGCTTCTTCTCGGCGAGGCGTCGCGCCTCCTCCACCTTGGCGTCATCCGCTGGCAGCATGGCAGCCGACGGACGGTCGTCGCCGGATACGCGCTCCCCCGAGTGAGCCGATGAGCTCGTGTGACTTTCGAATCAAACGGAGCGAGTTTGCGTGGGTCGAGCAGACTGGCAGCCGAGCAAGATCGGCGACCTCGACGAAATCGGACAGGCTGGATACGACCGTTGGCGATAAGTTCAAAACACCGCTTCGGTCTCCGTCGCCACAACGCACCCGCGCTCATCATGTCGCGTCGTGTGCACCGCAGCATGCGCGTATCCGCGCTGTGCGTCGCGTTGCTCCTCGTCGTCTCCGGAGGCTTCGTATCCGCGGAGGAGGCCGCCGCGTGCTCCCCCTCGGGTGACGACCCATCGTGCGCGGCTCCCCGCGAAAACGTCGCACCCGACGCCGCGGCCGAGGCCAGCGCGACGCTCCTCGCGCGCGTCAACGAGGAAAACGCTCAACTTAAGACGCGACTCGACACCGCCCTGGAGGAGTCGAAGCAGTGGCAGACCAAGGCTGTCGAGGCGGAGGGCACCGTCGCATCGCTCCGATCGCGCGCTGACGAGATCGAACAGGCGAGCTCAGGACTCTCCGCGGAGATTGCGCAGCTCAAGCCTCAGCTCGACGCCGCGCTCGAGACCGCCAAGCGGTGGGAGTCCAAGGCTGCGGAGGCTGAGGGCGTCGCGTCCGAGCTTCGATCCACGTTTGAAGCCACCGCGCAGGCCACCAGCGGCCTCCCCGCGAAGATCTCCGAGCTCGAGCTCAAACTCGCGGAGGCTCTGAGCGCCAAAGCCGCCGCCGAGGAGGCCCTCGAGGACTTCGACAGGGTCATCACCGACGCGTGGCTGCCCCATTGGCTCAACCGCGACATCGAGTATGTCCGCGGCGAGCTCCGACAGCTGTGGCGCGCGTTCGTGAAGGTGTCCCGAGACGCCATGGCTTCGTGGGGCGTGCTCGAGCGATTCGACGACTTTTACTCCGAGCTCACCGCCGCCGCCGCGCCGCACGTCGACCACGTCAAAGACATCTTCATCGCGTGCTACGGCAGGGTCGTCGAGCAGGTCGACGAGCTCAAGGCCAGGTGGTTCAAGGCGAGGGACAACGTCGTCGACCTGATCAAGAAATTCAAGCAAGCCGGGAAGCGCCGCCGCGAGCACGAGGCCAACACCCGCGGCGTCAACCCCGACCGCGACAGGCGCGAGGACGAGAAGGCGGCGTACTCGCGGGAGTACTGGGACAGGCAGAGACAGCGGCTCGGTCACCTCGGCGAGGACGCGTCCGCGGTCGCGAAGGTTGCGCGCGCCAAGCTCGGGGGCTGGTTCGGAAAGGGCGGGGAGAAGGTGCGGGAGCGGGTCGCGCACGTGCGCGCGTCGTACAAACACAGGATCATGCCCCGCGTGGCGCAGTGGAGGCTCGCGCTCGCCAAAAACTCCAAACCCGTCGCCGAGCTCATCGTCGCCGAGTACCCCACGTTTCCGACGTGGCTGAAGGAGGCGCTCGCGTCGGTTCGGTTTCCCCACGGCGACGTCGACGACGTCTCCATCGTCGTCGGCGACTTGCTCGGGTACGTCCTCGCCGCGATGGGCGTCTCGTCCTTCGTGTACTGGACCGTGCTCCGACGCACGTGGGTCGACGACCTCCCGGACGAGGCGGAGTTCTCTCTCGAGCACGTCCCGGCGAACGACGGTACCATCGTCGGTCGCGCCATCGGCGGAGGCGCGGATATCCGGATCGTCCTGCCATCCGTAAAGTCTGCGGCGGATTGCGACATCCTCGTCTCCGACGAGAAGGTGCTGGTGAACGCGTACAAGATGGAGGACGGGACCTGGTACCACGAGGTTAAGGTTCGGGTGCCGAAGGAGTGCAGGGGTTTCGGGTGGCAGGATGGCGTGGACAAGTGGGACATGTCCGCGCGCTTCGAACTCGTGGGCGAGGCGCTCACCGTGTCCCTTCGCACGCCCGCCCGAGCGCTCCGAGCCGCCGCGGCCAAGGCCAAGGGCGACGAGCCGGAGGAAGGGGAGATCATCGCGTCCCCACCTCCCGCCCTCGCGTCAAAGCCCGCCGGCGGGAAAAAGAAGAAGAAGAAGAGCGGAGCCGGGGTTTCGGACATTCCCAAGCCCAGGCCCGCGGATAGCGGCGGCAGCGCCGTCACCAACGTCACCGCGGCGCCTCCCACGCCGCCCGAGTCCCCGGAGGCGAGGTCGGTTCCGTTCTCGCCGGTCATCCCGACCGGGCGCACGCCGGTCGCCGCGAGGACCCGCGCGTCCACCTCCGCGTCCGCGTGAGCGAGCGACGGTCGGGGCGTACCGAACGCGCGAGCAGACGAAGAGTTCGAGTAGACTATGATATCAACTACGCCGTGTTTTTATGAGCATTCTAGTAGAGTTCCTAACAACATCGACACGGAATCGCCGTCACCAGACGTCGTCGTCCCATCTGAACCCGCCTCGGCCTCCCTTTGCCTTTGCCTCCCTCGCCGGCGGCTCGTTCCCACCGCGTCCGCCCTCCTTCTGCCCTCGCCGCACGTACGCCTTGACCAGTTTCTTGATCGCGTCCGATTCCCTCGCGAGGATAGGCGCGGCGTCCTTGGCTCGCTCGTGCTTCGCCATCACCTTCGCCGTCGCCTTTCTCGCGATCGTCCGAGCCGAGGGGGCTTGGACGGCGCCGACGTCCACCAGGGGTTCCATGTACGCGTCGACGAACGCGCGCACCGCGGCGACCACGTGCGGCCGCCCGGGGATCTCCCCTTCGTCCACCGCGGCCTTCTCCCCCGCGGTCGTCTCGCTGTTCGGCCTGGCCCTCTTGCCCTCGGTCGTCTCGCTGTTCGGCCTGGCCCTCTTGCCCGCTCCTTCGCCGCCCCTTCGCGCCTCCTCTCCCGATGCCTCCTCCCCCGCGCCCCGCTTCGCGAGCGCCCGCCGACGCTCCAGCATCCCCCTCGCGCGATCGCAGAGCCGAAGCACCGGCCTCGCGATCCTCGCCGCCACCGTGAAGAACGCCACGGACGCGTCGCCCCGCACCACCCGCGCGTCCGCGAGACGAACGGCGTCCGCGGCGGGTCGCCTGTACCCCTGAAGAAGCGCGCCGGGCTTTGGACCCGCCAAGCCGACGGGCGTCGCGCCGCCAGCTGTGCCGCCCGAGATGGACGCCCTCGACCTCGCGGCGACGCCGTTCGCGAAAGCCACGGCGTCCCTGTCCGCGGGGTCGACGGCGTCGTTTCGGTCCCACTCGCCCCGGGATCCCGACTCGCCCGTACCGTCCCCACCGCCGCCGGTCCGTGGGCGATCCGACGCCTCAGATCCGACGTCGACGACTCGAAGCGCCTGCGCCGAGAGGTTCCGGTACGTCGCCTTACTCCCCGCCTTACTCGCGACGCGCGACTCCGCGTCCACCGCGCGCGTCATCGCGCGTCGGACCGCCTTCGGGTGCGCCCTGATCCACGTCGCGTCCGGGTCGAATCGCCCGTCGAATCGCCCGCGCGCCTCGGCGCGGAGCGCGGCGGCGGCGAAAGCGTCCAGGGTTTGCTGCCGCGTCGGCTTGGGGATCTTAGACGCCGCGATGGAGGACGGGGGCCCACCCGACGCCGTTTGCGCGATGCCGGTGATGAGCGGGCGCTGGCCGGGTGGAAGGAGTCGGAGCAGCGCGTTATCCGCCGATTGGCGCTCGGCGCCGGTCAGCCTCCTCGCCGGTTCGCCCGCCGTCTTGTCCGCCCCCGTTTTGTCCACCCCCGCGGCGGCGCCCACGCCCATCAACGACATCACCGCGCTCACGTTGGCTCCGACGGCGGACGCGGCGTCCACCGGTCTGCGCGCCCCGACGACGGAGGGTTCGTGCCTCCCCGCGGGTCCAGCCCCGGGCGCCAGGTCCGGTCTCTGCTCCCTGGAGACCAGCGCCTGCGCCACCGCCGCCCTCGCTACCGGGGTCATCGCGACGTTTTCTTTCTTCTGTTCCTCGGCGATGGCCCTCGCGCAGCCGGCTGCCACCTCCCTTCGCCTCGTCTCCGTCCGCTCGCGCGCCTCCTTCGCGCGTCTCAGCGCATCGAAGTCTTCGGGGCGTTTCGTGGGCATCGCCGCGGGTTTAACCGCGACGACGCGCTCCTCGAGAGGGACGTACTTGGGGCGCCGGTTGCCGAGCGCGATTGTTCCGTCGGCGTCCGGGGTGGGCGCGCCGGTGGAGCGGTTCCTGGTGGCGACGTGGAACGCTCGGCGCACGTCGCCGCCCTTGTGCCTCGCGAGCCATCTCGCGAGTCGGAGGGGTATGCCGAGCGCCTCCGCGGTCCTCGCCTCGGACTCCGCCGAGGTTTCCCTCGCCGCGTGTTCCTCAGCCTCGTCGTCGACGTCGAGGTTCTTCCAGTCGATCCCGCCCCAGTTGGCCCAGTCCCCGTCGTCGGCGGTATCGTCGTCGTCCGAGTCGAGCTCGGCGATGCGACGCGCCGCGGCGAGGATCGCGTCCTTCCCGCTCTGCGCCATGGCGACTCGACCCTAGCGCATGCGGCCCCTCCTTCCGCGCGCTCTACTCTGTGACCTAAATCCGCGGTGCCGAAAATTCGTCCTGTCCAATGGGAGATATTTCGGTCGCCCCATATCCCGAAGCGCATTCGCGGAACCATGGCTGCCGTAGCCGGCTTCACCGTGTCCGCCCGCGCGGGCGTCACCGCCGCGAGGCAGACTTCCATCGCGCGCAAATCCACCGTCGTCGTGGCCCCTTCCGCCCGTCGCGGCTCCTCGGTCGTGACCAACTTCAACCCAGCCGCTGGTGATTTTTCCGTCACCCTCTCGCAAGGGGTGGGCGCCGGGGTGGCTGTCGTCGCGGCGCGCGTGGTGCTCTTCTCGCTCGCGAAGGCTGGAATCGGGAAGAACGTGGAGAAATGGTCCGCCAAATGCGCCGAGTACGGCATCGATTGCTCCGACCTCTACCACACCGAGGACCAGGTGAGAGCTGAGCATCTTGTTAGTTCGCCCACCCCTGTGCTATCCAAAAAAATCTCCCCTCCGATCCTCGCTCGTCCCTGACCCGTCGCCGTCCCCACCGTCCCCACACCTTTGGACGCAGCCCGGCGACGCGTGGTACCTGATCGGCGACTGGAAGCCCGCCAAGGCCGGCGAGCCCAAGCACAGCGACACCACGCTCGTCGGCATCCTCACCACCCGCGCCAAGACGCACGAGTTGGTGACGGAGTGCGAGTCGAACGGGATCACCACATCCGACGTCGTCGCCGCGACGTACAGGGCGGATAACTTCATCTCCAACGAGAAGGCCCGGTTCAACGAACTCACCAAGAGGCTCAAGGAGGCCGGCCTGAGGTGACGACTCGGGAAGGAGAGCCGTAGCACACGTTCAGTTTGAACAAACCACTCGCACGCATCCAAACTTGCCAAAGGCTCCGACCGCACCGCTGCCACGTGTGTGGCTCTCATTTCCCGACGTTTCGCGTTTCGTTTTTATTAGGGCACGGTCCCTCGCCGGGCGCCAGCATGGGAGGGCAGCGCGTCGGGCTCGCCTCTGACGAGACCCCGTCGCTATGCCCGATGATGCCGCCGCACCGAAGACGCCGCGCGCGATGACCACCGCGGAGGTCATGCTCGCCGGCGGTGTCTCCGGGGTCGCGGCCAGGCTCCTGACGCATCCGATGGACACCGTCAAGACCCAGATGCAGGTGCAGGGCGCGGTGGCCGCGGCGGGTGGGAATCGCGCCCTTCACTACCGCGGCGTCGCGGATGCGGTCGCCAAGATTGTCGCCAACGAGGGCGTCCGAGGCTTCTACCGCGGGTTCGGAGCGGTCTTCACCGGGATCCCGTTCGCGAGCGGCGCTTATTTCGGCGGGTACGAGGGCGCCAAGATGCTCGTCCCCGCCGACGCCTTCGGACCCACCGCGACGTACATAGTCACCGGCATGCTCGCGCAGTCCCTCTCGGGCGTCGTCTACACCCCGCTCGACGTCGTCAAGGAGCGGCTGCAGGCGCAGCACGTGCTGGGAGCGGCGAGCGCCGGTAACTACAAGCACTTCGCCAACGCGTACGCGACGATTCTTCGCACCGAGGGCGTCGGCGGATTGTTCAGGGGGTACTGGGCCAGCAACTTCACCTGGTGGCCGTGGAACGTGGCGTACTTCGTCTCCTACGAGCACGGTCGCGATTTCGTCGCCCAGAACGCGATGGGTCTGAGCACCAAGGATGAGCTTCCGCCGTGGGCGAGCAGCGGATGCGCCGTCGCGGCGGCGGCGGCGGCCACCGTCGCCACCACGCCCATCGACCTGGCCAAGACGAGACTTCAGACGATGCGTCGCGGCGTGTCGGGCGGGACTGTGGATGGCGGGGTGTTTGGGATCATGAGGGACGTGGTGAGACGCGAGGGATTCGGGGCGTTGTGGACCGGGGCGTCGGCCAGGGTGTTGGCCATAGCCCCCGGCAGCGCAATCAGCTTCTACGTGTACGAGACCATCAAGGACTGGTGCACCGGGGCTGGGTGATTACGGGGTGGCGAAGACGCCGTCCGTCCGATTATTTCCCCACCCGAGCGGCGTGCGTGCGTGTGTTGAGCCCCGTGTTGTACGTGTGTTGATTGGGGCGCGATTTCTTCTCCCGCGCCGTGCGCGAGCCGGCGGCGAGGTGTAACTTGATGAGCAGCCAAAAAATATGATAATTTTTTAACTCTTAGCGCCGCGACGCGAAAACCCGCCGGCGACGGAACCGCGACCTATCCTTTAATCCTCCACGGCGCCGAGGTCGAACCCCTCGATCGCGTCCCACATCCCGAGCCCGCCCGCCATGTGCTTGATGTTGTCCGTGCCCCAGCCCCGCATCGCCAGCTCGTGCGCGGCGATGAGCGACGCGCTCTGTTGGCCGTCGGCGTAGTTGAGTTCGGCATCTCCGATGACGCCGCCGGTGGCGCAGTAGAGGATGACCTTCGCGCCCCACTCCAGCTCCTCCTGCATCTCTTCGAGGAAGTCCTCGTTGCACTCCACGTTGACGTACTTCTTGCCCAGGCGCTCGGGGAACAGGAGGACGGACGCCACGGCCTTGGCGCCCTTGGCGAGGGAATCCACCTCCATCGGCACGTAGAGCTGCGCGCTCTTGGCTCCCCACGCGTGCGCCTCGCAGTAGTCCGGGTACGGTCGGACGTCGATGAGCGTCCAGCCGTCGTTCTCCGCCATCAGCTTGGCCTTCGCGGGCAGGATCTGCTCCACCTCGCCCGCGACGAGGTTTTCCTGCATGAGCTTCCACACGGTCGGGTCCGTGTACGAAGCAAAGAATGGCGATCCCTCCGGGCGAATGAACGGGCCCTCGTTGCCGTCCCAGTCGTCGCTGCCGAAGAACCCGGGATCCTCGGGGTCGAGATCGGGTTCGTCGTTCTTAGAGGCGCGCGCGATCTGTGCGCGCACGCGCCTGGAGGAGATGGCGGCGCGGTGGCGCGAAGCACGGATCGCGGTGGGCCGCGCGAGACGCGCGGGCACCCAGGTCGTCCGTGTTGTTACGGCAGCAGCCATCTTGAGAAGAAATCTTTCGGGGATCGGTCGGCCGGAGGGGAGCAACCTCGCGGTACGCGACGTCGAGAGGCTCGACGATGCGATCGGCTGGCTCGCGGCGAGGGCGAGTCGCCTTGGCGGTGCGCGAGTGCGACCGGCGGTGAGGTGTGCGGGCAGGGCGGCCTCAACACGAAGAGATATCTTCGGCATATCTTCGACAGTTGCTGGACAGATCTGCTCGCAGCTGATCCGAAATCGTCCTCGGACCTGGTGCCTGTCCACTGTGGGGCGGCCGCGGCGGGTGCGCGGTCACTGGGAGGTGTTTCGACCGCCGGCGGGCGTCGACGAAGGGTGCGGAGATGCGTCGCATCGCGTTGGACATCGCGGCGACGGCCCTGCGGCGCGGGCGCATCGCGGTCAGGGTGTCATCCACCGAGGCGGGAGGAGGGTTGGGGGATTCGCACGGACGGAGCGGCGGTGCGCGAGCGGCAGGCGGGTCTCGGGGCGGCGGTTGGGGCGACGAGGAGCACACGGCGGCGATACGCGAGCGCATACGCGCGGTGCGAGCGTCCTACGCGGGCGACGACGGCCGCGCGCACTCGTCGTCCACCGCTTCCGCGTCGTCCTCGTCGCCGTCCACCTCTGGTCGCGGCGCGGTGCCGCCGTGGAGCCGACCCGATCGACACGCCGTCTACGACCCGGCCGCGTTCGACGAGTACTTCTCCCGCAGGCCGCTCAAGGTGATGTACCGGTTCCTCGAGGTGGTGACGCGGCTGACGGACGTGGGCGCGAGGGTGTACGTCAAGCGCGGCACGATCGAGGAGCGCGCGGGAAGGATGCGAAGGCACTTCACCGAGCTCGGACCCGCGTTTGTCAAGCTCGGGCAGGTGCTCTCCACGCGAGCCGACCTGCTCCCGGCGTCGTACTGCGAACAGCTGGGTCAGCTGCAGGACAACCTACCCCCGGCGAGCAGGGAACACGCGCTCGCGCTGCTGAGACGCGAGCTCGACGCGCCCCCCGAGGCTTTCTTCGAGCGCATCCCCGAGACGCCCGTCGCGGCGGCTTCGTTGGCGCAGGTGTACAGGGCCCGCACCGTGGACGGAGGTTTGGACGTGGCCGTGAAGCTTCAGCGTCCGGGCCTCGCCGAGTCCGTCGCGCTGGACGCGACGATCTTGAGGCTGATCGCGAGGATCGTCCGGCGGTTCGTGCGTTTACGGAGCGACGTCGTGGGCATCGTCGACGAGCTCATCGGGCGAATCTTCGACGAGATGGACTACCGAAGAGAGGCGGATTCCATACGCAGGTTTCGCGACGTCTACCGCGTCGGCGGCGGCGCGGGTTCCGGTCTGGAGGGCTTGGTGCGTGCGCCGGCGGTGCTCGACGAGCTGAGCACGCGCGCCGTGCTCGTGATGGAGTGGATCGACGGCGCTAGGCTCACGGACGTCGACGCCGTGGCCGCGGCGGGTTTGACGCCGAGCGATTTGTTGGAACGCGGCGTGCGGTGCTCGTTGCACCAGCTCCTCGAGACCGGCTTCATGCACAGCGACCCCCACCCGGGTAACCTGCTCGTGGCCCCGGACGGCTCGCTCGTGTACCTGGACTTCGGCATGGTCGTGGAGGTTTCGCCCGGGACGAGGAGGGCGATGATGCGCGGGTTGGTCGGATTCGTCAACCGCGACGCGCACGGCCTCGTCGGAGATTTACGAACGTTGGATTTCCTCCCTCGCGACGTGGACCATAACGCCGCGGGCGCTGCGCTGCGCGGCGTCTTCGAGGCGTCCGCGGGGCGCGCCGGTGCCGGGGAGGACGCCGGCGGCGGAGCGGTGGTGACGCTGCCGAGCGGGAGCGCGGTTCGCGGCACGAACGATTTCCTCGGAGTGGTGTCGCAGCTCTCCGCGGCGCTTCTCGTGCACGATTTTCGACTTCCGCCCTATTTCGCGAGGATCCTGAGGGCGCTCGCGGCTCTGGAGGGCACCGCGACCGGGATCGACAGGGAGTTCGAGGTGATCGAGAGGGCGTACCCGTACGTGTTGGCGCAGTTACTCGCCGACAAGGACCCCGAGATGAGGGACATCCTGAGGCGGTTGGTGTTGGAGCCGTGCGGAACCAGCGTGCGGTGGTCGCGAGTGCGAAGGCTGCTCAACGCGTACGTGGAATCGGGCGGAGGCATCAGCGGCGTTAAGAGCAAGGTGAACGCGGCGGGCGCCGCGAGGTCTGAGCCGTTCGGTGGCTGCAGGGCGGCGGAGACGGCCGCTGGTTTGGCCGCGGGCGCGAGAGCGTTGGCGTCGGGTCTGGATTATTCGCGCGATGAGGACGACGACGCGGCGGCTGCGGCGGCGGCGGTGAGGGACGCGATGGCGTACGTGATGTCCCCGTCCGGCGCGCCGCTGCGAGTGACGCTGGTGAGGGACTTCTTGGACGCGCTGGATGCGTACCTGGAGGTTATGGAGGTTATGGAAGATCAGGGGTCCGGAGGCGGCGACCCGGAGCGGGACGCTTTTTTCGGCGCCGAGGACCTCGAGAGACTGGCGGAAACTGGACGCTCCTTGTACCTCCGCGCGCCCACGGCTTGGACGTCCGTCGCGGTGAACGCGGTGATGCGTGAAGAGGCGTGCGAGATGGCGGGACGCGTGGCGCAGGGAGTGAGCGAGCGCGTGACGAGGGACAACACGAGGAGGTTGGTGAAGCGCATGGTTGAGCATTTTTTTGCCTCGAAGCCGTGAGACGGTGCGGGGTCCCACGCGTGATTAGCGCGGTTACCAAATAGAAAACCTAGGAGCTAGCTACCAGCCTCGGTCTTCGCCCTTGGACCCCGTGGCTGGACCGAGCTTCATCGTTCCCGGGAGTTTGGCCGCCCCAGAACGCACGGCATGTCTCGCCAGCCCGACGTCTCCGTCGGTGGGCTCAGCTTCAGGCTATTCTTACTGTTCCTCGCGGCGATGTGTGCGGTCACAGTCGCGTCAGGCGCTCGTCGTACTCCCCCCGGCGTCGTCCTGCGCAGGTTACCACTTCAGATACTCAAGGAGAGCGACACTGACTTCGCGCCCGGCACGAGCGGTGGCGGCCCTACGTTCTGGCTCTATCGCGACTTCCATCGCGAGGTACCCGCGCAGGTGGAGGCTACGGGATGGATACTGGCTGGTAACATGGCCGACAGAGCGGAGCGCGTCGCCGCTCACCACGCGCTGTGGTCGGATCCTGCTCCTGATGACGACGCGCCACCGGCGTTGCCCAACGTGGCGAGGGCCAGTCTCCTCGAAAATATCGCCAGGCTTTTGACCAGTGTTTCTGCGGTTCAGTACTGACGCGCGGGTGGATCGCGTGGTTTTGTGTAAAGGCGTTTGATGATACTTTTATTACAACGTCCGGGCGGCGGGGTCTCCGGCGTCGGAGTTCTCGCCGCGTCGGCCACGCTCACGGAGATACCCAATAGGAAGGAGACGACGGCGGGTCCGGACTCTCCGCCGGCTGCGGCAGTCACGCGGCCATGGCCTCCGGGTTCGCCGGCGCGGCCGCCATGTAGCTGTCCAGATCATTATCGAGATCCTCCGGTTTGTATTCGGGCTTGGCGGGTTTAGTCTTCTTCTTCTTGGGAGCCTTCTTGGCCGGTGTGGCCTTCTTGGCCGGTGTGGCCTTCTTGGCTGGCGCAGCCGTTCCCTTGGCCTTTGCCTTGCGCGCATCCTTCTTCGCCGCGAGCTTGGCCTTCTTGGCCGCGACGGTCACCTTCTTCTTGCCGACGGCGACGCCCTTCTTGGCGACGACGATCTTTTTGCCCTTGCCCGCGACTGCGACGGGCGCCTGGGGGGAAGAGGGGTCAGGGAGGGTCGCGGAGGGTCAGCGTCGGCTTCGACTGGAAGAATTCTGCGCGATCCGACGTGTAAATTCAATTTTCAGATCCGTGCCGAGTTGTCCCGAGTTGACGCGTCCGAGTTGGGGCGCCTTGTACGTGTACTCACCGCGAACTTCTTGGCGCTCTGTCCGGTACGTTTCGCCATGGTCGCGGCGTAGCGCGCGGTGGTGCCGCGCTGCACCTGCTCGGCCCTTCGCTTGTTCAGGGCGGTGAATCTGGCGTCGAGCGTCTTTGCGCCTCCCGTTTTGTTCTTGGCGCCGGGGGGGGAGACCACCTGGACGACGCGACGGCCGTTGCCGCCGCCGCCGCCGCCCCTGCCGCCCCTGCCGTTACCGCGTTCTCCGCGTCCTCCTGCCATCGTGTGGATGTGTCTTGGGTTTTTTGTGCGTGTTGCGTCGCTGCGAGTGGTCAACCGATCGTCAGAGATCGCCGCTTGCTTGCGAAGAGCCGCGTTTCGCGCGATTTTTGGCGATCGGAAATCCGCTTTGGATTTCCCTCGAGATGCACGAGATCTCACACGCGATCTCTATGATAGACTAGTTTAAGGTTGCCGAGGCTATTTACCGTTGCACATCTAACTGTTTGCCTGTGTCGGATTTCGGGAAAATCTGGGAGGGCCACGTCGATCTGAACCTCGTCGGTGCCCATCCATCCAACTGGAAACGACGAGGTCCCCGAGAGCGGGGTGCGGGAGATCGACGTGCGGAGCGGTCATTGGAAAGCGCGCCGAGGGTTAGAACCATGGCGACGCTCGGTGGGACCGCCGCGCCGAGTCCGTCGTGCGGCGCGCGCTCGGGCGCGCGCTTCGCGGGCGTCGGCGGGCGGCGGATGGAGAGGCAGTTATCCGGCTCGGTCGCGGCGTCGTCGGGAAAGGGAATGGTCGTAGGGTGCTCGCCCCGCGCTGGATCGAGGCGATGCGCGCGCGCGGTCCGGCGCGCGCGCCCGTGCGATCGCGACGTCAAGCTTCGCGCGGCGTCGGGCGACGGCGTGAGGGACGGCGACGCGGAGATGGGCGGGGAAGCCCCCGAGCGCGAGGCGACCCAATCTGGCAGGGGTTCGCCGGGCGCCCGGGGAAGGAAGAACGGCGCGGGCGGGTCGTCGCCCTTCTCCGCGCTCGTCGCGTCCAACTCGCTCGCCTCGAGCAGCCGCGTCGTCGAGTTCGTCGCCGCGTGGGATGCGCTCTCCCCTCGGCTCGCCGCCGCCGCCGCGTCGGGAACCTCGTTCAGCGCGCGAACCCCACTCGGCGAGACCGTCCCGGTGAGCGCCGGGGGAAACCGAGAGATGCTCCTGTCGGCGCTCAAGCTCGCGATCCCGCGCCTGCAGATGATCCCGGACAATCAGACGAGTCCCGGCGAGCGCCCCGTGCACGAGAGGGCGGTGGAGGTGACCCTCGCGCTCGTGGACATCGGCATGGACGCCGAGTGCATGAGCGCGGGTCTGCTCAGGGAGGCGCTGGTGGCGGGCACCGTGTCCCTCGACGAGATCGAGTCGCACCTGGGCGCCGGCGTCATGCGACTCGCGCACGACTGCGCCAGGCTCCACGCGCTGCCGAGACGCGTGGGCTCGTACGACGACGGCGCGGCGGAGAAGCTCAGGACGTTCTGCCTGACGTTTCACGACGTGAGAGCCGTCGTCGTCGAGCTCGCGTACCGAGCGGATCAGCTCAGGCGGGCCGAGTCCCTACCGCCCGTGAGGCGCACCGCGCTCGCGCTCGAGACGATGCAACTGTACGCCCCGATGGCGCACGTCCTCGACGCCGGGCCCCTGTGCGCGGAGCTGGAGGACCTGTCGCTGAAGTGGCTGTTCCCGAGCTCGTACAAATCGCTGGAGCAGTGGCTGCGCGGGGAGGGCCCGGCTGATCGAAGCGCGCTGGACCGCGCCAGGGAGTGGCTCACCGAGGCGCTGTGCGCGGACCCGGGCCTCATGACCCTCGTGGGCGGACCCGCGGGCGTCGCCGTCAAGGCTCGAAGGAAGAGCCTGTTCAGCACCATGCGCAAGGTGCTGCGCGACGGTCGGGCGCGAGAGGACGTGCACGACCTGCTGGGCATGCGCGTGATCATCACTCCCCAGCCCGGCGCGCCGTCGCACTCTCGCGCAGGCGAGACCAACGAGGACGACGTGGCCGCGGCCGAACGCAGCGCGATGGCGGCGTGCTACCGCGCCCAGCAGATTGCGCACGGAGTCTTCGACGTCGTCGCAGGCCGAACGAAAGATTACCTCCAGCGGCCCAAGTCCAACGGATACAGGTCCCTGCACAGCACCCTGACCTTACCCGAAGACTGGACGAACGCCGACGGTAACGTCAACAACGCGGGGGGTGGATCGAAGGTCGAGGATGAGCCCGGGGTGGACGCCAACGGCAAGATCAAGGAGAAGTCCGGCGAGGAGAAGTCCGGCAAGGAGGGACGGAGGGTCGAGCTTCAGGTACGCACCGCCGCCATGCACGCCGCCGCCGAGATGGGATCCGCGGCGCACACCGCGTACAAAGGCGGGTTCAAGGAGGACCCGGGCGCGGCGGACGCGCTGGCGGAGCTGGTCAACGCGGCCAACGCCGCGGCGGAGGAGCGATTCGGGAGCTTCACCGAGGCTGGCCTCGCGGATGCCGCGGGCTCGGACGCCGACCGCATGTTCCGGATGTTCGATCTCAACGGCGACGGCGTGGTGACGCGCGAGGAGCTCAGATCGGTCATCGGCGACTTGTGGCAGGGCACGGCCGGGGACGGGGAGGAGTCCGAGCTGAGGCACAGCGCGGATGAGCTCATCGAGCTCCTGGACGTGGACGAGGACGGGACGGTTTCGCGGGAGGAGTTTGCCAAGTTTCGCACCTCCGTCGCGGTGCTGGGCTCGTTGCCGGACGCGGACGCGGCGACCGCGGCGGCGATCGAGTGCACGTTCACGCCCCGCGTCGAGGCTGAGATACTCGAGGACGAAGACGACGTGGACGTGGACGAAGATGACGACGACATCTCCGAGGCGGAAATCTCCAAGATCAACTTCGAAGACGATACCGTCGCGGGACAGGCGTCTTGGACCACCGCGTCCGGCGCCTACGCACCCGCCGTGGACGTTCCCATCGTTTCGATGGAAAAGGCGAGGTCGACGGCGGCTAAGGTTGAAGAAGAAGCCGACGAGGATAGCTCCTTCTCCGAGGATGAGATCGAGGATGCCGTGGCGGCGTTTGCAGCCGCTCAGGCCATGTCACCGCCGCCGTTACCCCCCGCGCCGCCCGCGGGCCGGATCCGTCCCGTCGACGAGACTTTGCGAGAGGCGTCCCGTCAGCTCAAGGACAAGCAGGGCGGCGAGGTTCAGTGGCAGCTCGTGTGGGATCTGATGCGAGCGGGGCGACCGGAGACGGCTCGCGAGCTCTTCTACCAGCGAACCACCAAGAATCCATCGTCCACGACGCTGTGGGAGCAGTGGGCGCGGTTCGAGCTCCTGCAGGGCGACGTGGAGCGCGCGCGCGGCCTCTACCGCGCCGCGCTACTTCACGCGGAGGGAAGGCCGAGGGCCAGGGCTGAGAGCCTGAGGAAGTGGGGCGTGATGGAATTCGGGGCGGGCGAGCCCGCCAACGCCGTCGGCCTCTTTGAGCGAGCTCTGAACGTCCTTCAGGACGCCGAAGAAGCCGCCGCCGCGGCGGAGGAGGCCGAGACCGTCGAGCACCTCGGAACCGGCAGCGCCTCAAATTCCCTCGACGCCTCCTCCGATTGGAGCGACGGGATCGGCGAGACGGGCGCCGACGCGTGCTCAGACCTCGAGTGCGTCCCGCGCCTTGAAACCTCCGAGTCGTCCGCTTCGCTCCGAAAGGCACAAGCCGTCGTGCTGTGCGCGTGGGCGCAGGTGGCGTCACGATCCGGAGACGTCACCGCCGCCCACGCGCTCCTCGAGGATGCGCGCACCCGCGATGGGGACAACGTCAGGGTCCTGTGCGCGTCGGCTCAGTTGGCGGAGGCTCGAGGCGACGTCGAGGAGGCGCGCGAGATCTTCGCCGCCGCGGCTGAGAGGGACCCGCGAGATCCGCACGTGGCGCTGTCGCGCGCGAGGCTGCAGTGCTGGAAGTTGGGCGATCCAGACGGCGCGCGCGAGATATTCACCGCCGCCGCCGCCGCCAACCCCACGAATTACCGCGTGTTGCAGGCGTGGGCGGTTATGGAATCGAGACGCCCGCGGAGTCGAGGCGGCGAGAACCTCTTGGCCGGCGTGGCGGCGGCTCGACCCCTCTTCCAACGCGCCGCGGACGTGGCGCCGTGGGCCACCAAAGTCTGGGCCGCGTGGGCGCAGGCCGAGTTCGACGCCACCGGCGACGTGGACCGGGCCAGGGAGCTCTACACCCGCGGTTTGGCCTCCGATCCCACCAGCGTCGTGTGCCTGCGAGGGCTCGGGCGGGTGGAGCGAACGGCGGAGCGGTTCTCGCAGGCGCGGGACTACCTCGAGCGAGCGTTGGACCTGGACCCCCGCAACCACATGTGCGTCCGCGAGCTCGCGATGATCGAAGAGGAGAGCGGGAACAAGGCGAGGGCGGCGAGGTACTTCAACGTGGCCAAGGCGTTGGTCAGGGAGGAGAAAGCCGCGAGGGCGCGCGAGGGCGGACCGCCGCGGCCGAAATCCGGTAAGGGCACGTGGGCGCCCGCCGAGGCGGCAGCGGCGGCGCGCGGGTACGCCGCGATGGTCAAGTCGCAGTCGGCGAGCTACACGGTGCGCTACCCCGGCGGTGGCGAGGCTGGGGGCGGCTCGCACAGCTTCAGGTCGGTGCTCGCCGCCGCGAGGGGCGAGGCGGCGGCGGCTCGGCGGGACAAGGGCCGCGCGGGGGGAGCCGCGGCGCGACGGGGCCGGGCCGCGTACGTTCGCTCGGAGAGGATTCGCGGTGCCGCCCGCGAGGCGGATGGGGCGTCGACGGCGCCGGCGGACGGCGAGCGGGTGTGGAGCGGTCGGGTCGCCGGCCGCGCGCCGCTTCGCGTCAGGTCCCGCGGCGGCGACGGCCCAAGTCCGGTTGGGAGCAGCCTGGACAAAGGCCCGGGGTCGTCTCTCGATCCGCTGGGTTCGTCGCTGGACGCCAGCGGCAGCTTCGACATGGGCGCGAGCAGGGACGACGCGTACGCCTCGTACATGAGCGACGATGTCGAGGACAGCTTTGAGGATGACAGTTACGATGAGCAAGTAGCCAAGAGTATGCTGAGGGGATACACGGACTAGCAATACATCAAATGTCTTGATTGAAGGTAATAAGAGTACAACATAATAGTGAGTATTAAGGGAGAACCGCCGGCGCCGCGCTCTCCTCCGTCTTCACGTCTTCCTTGAACGACAGGTACTGCGAACCCACCGTCGCGACGACGATGAGACCCGCGCCTGCCCAACCGATTCCGCCCCACCGATCCCCCATGAAATGCCACGCAAACGCGGCGCCCCACAGCGGCTCCGCCGTATAGATGAGCGCGGCTAACGACGCGGGGATGCTCTGGAACGCGATGAACTCGATGAACAGCGTGAACGCGGTGGTCACGACGCCCATGTACACCAGCGGGGCCCAAGGCACGTCTCCAGTCGTGGCGGGCACGTTGGCAATCACGGTCATCAGGTCGGGTCCGCCGTTAGCCGCCTCAAAGACAATCTCGCCGAGCTTGAATATGCCCGCCTCGACTCCAACCACGGTGAGCTGCATGGCGACGAAGGGAAGCTCCTGGTCCTCGAATTTCGGCGCGACGTTCCCGCTGACGTGCATGTGGTAGCCAAAGACGGTGGCGGATAAGACGCAGAGCGCGTCGGCGTAGGTCGGGTCGCCGCCGCTGTTGGTCAGCAGCGCCACTCCGAACATGCCCATGAGCGACGCTGGCCACGTGTACCACGGCACCCGCTGGCCGCTCAGGTTAGCGAACACCGGGACGGACAGCACCGTGAACGTGGAGGTGAGCGCGCCGCGCGCCGCCGTCGTGCCGTCTATGCCGATGATCTGCAGCAGGTACCCCACCGCCAACAGAGTTCCGAGCTGAAACGAAGCCGCCGCCATCTGCCCCCCTTGCGGCGACCTCGCACCCTTCCACACGAAAGGCAACAGCATGAACGACGCGATGCCGAAGCGCAGGAACATCTGTGTGAAGTCGTCCAAACCCGTGTCCGTCACTTGCTTGATCACCACCTGGTTGCTGCCGAACAGGAGTGCCGCCAGGTTCATGAAGGCGACACCCCTGACAAACGGCGTCACGCCAAACGGGTACGATCCGGCGTTCTCCTCCTCCTTGGCCTGCATGGTCTCGAAGTCGATGCTGGCGTTCATGGTGGCCCAGTTTAGCCGCTTGGTCTCCGCCTTGGCGTCCGCCACCTCCCTCACCGCGTCGGTGAGCTCCGTGAACATGTCCTCGTACGTTGAATCGGAATCGGAAAGGGCGTCGATGGCCAGGTTGACATCTGCCATCCTCGCGCTCACCGCTCGCATCCTAGCCTCCGCCGCCATCAACCGCTCCGTCTTCCCGATCTGACCCGGGCCGAACGGCGCCGGCTGTCGCCTGTTGCTGACGAACCGCCCGCCCGAGCGCGTCTTGAGCCAGTCGCGCTCCTCCGAGGTCCAGCACGCGGAGAGCACCTGCAGGGAAACCGGCCCAAACTCCTCCTCCTCCAGCCCGCCGCCGATGATGATGCCCGAGTTGCCGTCGTCCCTGTCCTGCCTGCGCACGAACAGCGTGTTGCGCACTATTCCGTCGTCGCCGGTGGATATGATCCCGCTGACGATGGATATCTCCATGCGCGCCAAGGAGGTGCAGAGCGATCCGAGCAGGTTGGCTCGATCGGTCCCCCGCACCTCGAGCTTGGTCATCCCAGCCGGCGCGTCCGTGTTGCTGAGGTAGACGTTGAACCTGTTGCCGTCCTGGTCGGAGTACTCGTTGAGCATCCCGGGGGGTTCGACCTGGTCGATACTGGAGGTGGACTCCATGTCGAGCAATGGCGAGGAGGGACCGACGGGTGCCTGTATCTTTCCCGCCAGCTCCTCGATCTGCGCCTGCGCGACATCCCCGTTCAGCGCCGCGTCGGCTAGGATGAGCCACCGCCCGTCGTCGCGCTTTGACCAACGCGCGGGTGCGCGGTGGATGATCGATCCGCGTCCTCGGTTGATCCTCAGGGGACCCACCGCCTCGGCGACGCTCTCGCGGACAAAGGCGCCGAGGGGTTCGGGGACTCGATCGCGCCCGACTCTTTTCCCTCCGGAGCCGAGCAGATTTTTACGCGGCTTGTTACCCACCGCTTCGAAGTAGCCGGGTTCCTCGGCCAGCGCCTGGGTTTGACGCCGCCGCCTCGGCCCGGGGGGGCGTTGGCGGGCGACTGCCCATGCTCCAGCCGCAGCCTGCATGCTGGCGGCCCGCGCTGGGCTGTGATCAGCCGCCAAGTTCATTCAACATCTTGTGCAAAAGTCACGAAAAATATCCGGGATTGCACCGATTTGATGACGGTCTATTTTTTTACGGGATTTCTTGAGTCAGGCGCCGCAGTCCAGTCACCACGCGAGCCCTGTTCGCGCCATCTCTGATGACTTGAACCTCGCTTTCGAGATGCCGGCGTGAGTCACCAGGGACACGGGCCAAAGTCACCGGCACCGGAGTGGTCCGCCGAGGAGGAAGGTTTCTCGGGGCGCGTAGGTGTCGAGCGGAAGTTTAGGAGGGGCGCGCGCGGGTTCGGACGCGTCTGGTAGGGCGTGAGCGCGGGGAGCGCCCTCGCTCGGTTGTTGAGGGGGTGCCTCGCTCGGTACGAAGAAAAACAACCGGCGCTGACGACCGCCAGGGCCATGGCGGCGGAGGAGGGAGATTGGGAGTGCCCGCTCTGGTGCGTGACCAGCTCCTCGCGAGGTTTTTCACCGTACGAATGCGGCTACTCGTCGCGCGATGCGGTCACACGCGTACGCAGACGCGACTCGGTCCACGCTCTATCCTCTCCGCTTTCTCGCCTTTCGCTTTTTCTCCTCGGTCTCCTCGGCCAGGGTGACTGGCAGCCATGACCCGAGGACGACCGACGACCGGGCGCATCGCGACCCGACCCGACAGCGCCCTGACCGATACTTTCCCGACATCGTTTCCAACCCAACGCAGCACGCTCCTCAACTCGGCGGGCAGCAGGATATGCGAGGCGTGCACGAACCCGCGCGCTTCCGGCGGCGACGGAGCCGATGCGTCACCGCCGGAGGTTGCGGAGGAGGCGCCGCCCGAGAACATGTGGTGCTGCGCCGTGTGCACCTATCACAACGCCATGTTCTCGTCCCGCTGCGTCATATGTACGCAGGTGAGTCAGCCTCTCGGACTACGCGGCCAAACGCCGCGCCAAACCCGTCGCACCGCCGCCGACGCGCCGTCTCTCCGCGCGACGACACGCGAGCCGGAATCTCAGAAAGTTTGCACCCCTCCTGGCCCACCCACAACCTGACCTCGTCTCCTTTTCAAATCAACCGCAGGGCACGCGACCGGAGCACCTGACCGGTGACGCGACGCAAGTGGACCCCGCCGCGGAGTTCACGCGCGTGTTCGGCGACGCCGGCGCCTCCGACGCGGCGCTCGAGGCCAAACTCCAGGAGCTATGCACGTACCTCCTCGCCTTCGAGGAACGCGGCGAGGTGTTCGGCAGAAGGAACGACAGGAGGATCATGGAGTGCCTCGCGAAGCTCCTCTCCGCGTACGTGGATCCGCCCGTGGAACCCACGAGGCCCGGCAAGGAGAAGAAAGGCGCGGCGACGGAGCCGGCTGCGGCGGGTGCCCCCCCCCCCGCCGCCGCCGGCGGGGGAGCCGGCGGGGCCGCGACGCCGCGGAGGGGCAGGAGCGCGAGGGGCGGCGCCGCGGGAGCGTCGGCGTCCGCATCTCCGACGGAGGGCGCCGCGACGCGTGCGGCTCCTTCGCTTCCTCTTCGCGAGGCGGCCCCGACGCCGCCTCGAAAGCGCGGGGTGAACGTGATGGAGCTGGTGTGCAGGGCGCTGTGGACCTACGAGGAGGTGACGGAGCTGCACTCGGAAGAGGGGTACGGCCCTATGCTCGCCGAGGCTCCGATGCGCGCGCTCCTCTCGGTTCTCGAGCCGACACCCGCGGCTTGGACCCTCGCGACGGCGCGGCCCGAGGCACCCGCGACGGAGAAGCCCAAGGGGAAGGATAAGTGGAAAGGGAAGGCCAAGGCCAAGGAGCCCGAGGTGGAGGTCCCGTTTGAACTTCCGCCTCCCCAATCCCTGGATCCGGACAGAAGGCTCGCCGCCGAGGAGTCCGTGAAGCTCATGATGCTCCTCGGACAGGTGCGCAGGGGCGGCGCGACGGCGTCGAGGCGCGACATGCTGATTCGAAGGGTCTTCCCCGGAACGGGCGGCCTCGAGGCTCGCCGCATCGTCATCCGGCTGGGCGGGCTGGCCGTCCTGGGGGAGTACACGCGCGCGTGCTACAAGGACGGGCGGACCGCCAACGCGCTCGACGCACTCACGCTGATGCAGGGTCTGTGTCAGGTGAGCAGAGAGCAACCCGGCGAGGCGTTGGCGCCCACGCTCGTGTCCCTGCTGCGGGACAACTCGGCTGCGGCGCTGCACCACGAGTGCCTCCGCTGCCTCGCGTCCGTGTACGCCGCGTGCGGCGAACGCGAGGGCGCCGTGCTCGCGCTCGTGGACCTGGGCTTACCCGCGCTACTGGTGAAGATGCTCGGCAGGGGAGTCACACACACGGAGGAGCCCGCGGGAGGGTCCGGGCGGGGGGACGAGTCTGGCGGCGACGCCTCGACGTCTGCGACGTCCGCGTCCATTCCCGTGATGGACACGGCGTCGCGGCTCGTGCTGTGGTTCTTCTCGCCCAACACCCCGCGCGTGGCGCATCTGTGCTTCAAGGAGGGCGTCCTGGACCTCTTATCGGACGTGGAGGTTCTGACCAGAGCGTGCGCGATGGACGGCTCGGGCGCGACGACCTCGGCGGTGACGCTCCTGCTGCAGACGACAGAGAAGGCGTTGGCGCATTTGTTTGCGCCGGACGTTTCGGCGGATGGCGCGACGAAGAAGGACGTCGCCAAGTCCGCCGCGGTGGCTGCGCTCGAGGCGTCGCACCACGGCTTGCAAATCGGCGACCGCGTGCGGGACATTCATCACGATACGATTGGCGAGATCATCTCGCTGATGTCCGGGCCGGGCGGGCGATGCCTCGTGGCCTGGGACGAGCGAACGGACGAGTCAGACGAGGACGACGAGGAGGAAGACGAGGAAGACGAGGAGGAAGACGACATGGACCACGATGGGGACATCGACGAGCTCCCCGGACACGGCGACGTACCCTCTGCGTACCTCGAGCTCGTCGACGACGACGGCGAGAGGGGTCCCGTCGGCCACGCCGCCGCCCTCGCGGGTCCGGGCGGTGCGACCCTATCGGGCGACCCTATCGGGTTCCGCGGCGGGCCCGAATCGGGCGGCGGGGCGTTCGCGGCGGCGCTGCCGGGCTCGCGAGAGTTTTGGATCGGCGCGGGGACGTCGGCGAGCGCCGCGCCCGCGACGTCGGGTGACCCGGTTCGCGCCGCGAGGGAGGCAACCGCGGTGGAATCGGCCGAGTTGGTTCCCCTCGCGCGACGCCTCGAGATGGCGCGCGTGTTCACCGCCAGGCTCTTGCCCGCGCTGCTCGCCGCGCAGCGGACGGCGGCGCACGAGCCCACCAAGCGCCTCGTATTGCGTCTGGTGCTGTCCTTGCTGAGCCACGTCGGCGATTCGAGGTTACCCGGGGACGATTTCGCCAGTTTACTCTCCCTGCTGGGCACGACGTTGAGCGACGCTCAGTCGTCCGGTTTGCTGATACTGGCGCTCCAGGTGGCGGACTCGCTGATCAGACTAGACGCGGTCAACGCGCGAGAGCTTCGCAGGCACGGTTTGCTGCGCAGGATCGAGCAGCTCGCCTCTAAGGGCGCCGCGGATGGCGGGAAAGGGGATCGGACGAGTCCGAGACGGCGAACCCCGTCGTCGCTCGGCGCCGCGCTGCAGGCGGCGACGGGCGCCCCGCCGGTTAGTGATGGGATCACCGGCGCCGCCAGGGAGCAGGAGCAGGTGTACGCGATGGCCAGGCAGACCCTCGACAACGCGCAGGTGGCGTTCAAGACGGTTCAAGACGGCGCGCCCGGGACGGGCGTCGTCGCCGCCGATCGGCTCGCGTCGACAGCCGCCGCCGTCGCGTCCGGCGACGCATCCGCGGTGAGACGGCTCGCGTCGATGCTGGTCAGCGCCGACGGCGTCACCGTGTACGAGATGGAGGAGGCACGGCTCGCCACGGCGCTGGTTCACTACCTCGTGGGCGACGGAGCCGCGACGGATCCGTCGACGCTGGCGACGCGGCGAGACGCGTTTAGGATTGCGTTTTTGGAACCCGCCACGCCGCCGAGGACCGACGAGTCGCGACGAGGGGAACGGGAGGATAAGGCGAACGCCGCGATCGACGGCAGTTCCGAACGCACCGCGTTCGCCGTGCTGCTCAGGCTCCTACACTCCACCCTGGAACTCAACGAGCAACTGCCGGTGTTTCGCAACCTCGCGCTCGGACACCGACCGCCGGCGGATGCGAACAGGCCCGGCGGTCCACTCGGAGCGGTCACGGGCGTCGACGCCTCTGCTAAGCTGGCGTCTGGCCTGAACATGCTCGCCGCGCCCCTTCGCTTGACTCTTCGGCGCTCGCCGCTCGCGACGCGCGGCGTGACCGACCTCGCGGGCGCACCGCTTCACGCCGGGCCCCTGACGCCGTCCGCCGCCGTCGAGCACCACATCCTACGAAGGGTCGTCATCCTCGATCCGGGGTACCGGCGCTGGTGCGACGCGCTCGTCGGGGGTAGAATCTGGCTCTGGATACCCGGCACGGTGAACAGGGAGGACGTCGACGCGGTGGAAGACGGCGAGGAGCCCCTCGCCGCGACGAGCCCGCGGGGCCGCCGTCGCCGGGGCGGGACCGCGGCGGCTTCACCCGCCGAGGCTGAAAAGGCGGGTCGATGGGCCGCCGCCGACGTCAAACGGTACAATCCGACGACGGGAAGGCACGCGCTCATCGTCGAGGGCGGCGCGGGTTTTAGGCTCGAGCCCGCCGCGCGCCCCGCGCTTCAGCACGTGGCGCTCGTCGAGCGTAAGTACCGCGTCATCCACCGCCCGGAGCCCAAGCCGGCGCCCGAACCCGAGAAACCCGGGCCCGGCAAGGACAAGAAGAAACGGTCAAAGCCCGACGCCAAGGCGGACAAGGCGGACGAATCGTCCCGCAAGCGCAGGCGCAAGGCCAAGTCACCCGTCAAGGCGATCAGGCCCGAAGATGCGTCCAAAGATACCTTCCGCGTCATCCTGCTCCAGCCCGAGTCGGACTGGGACGTCGACACGTTTGTCGAGAACCACCTCGATCAACTGTGGAACATCCTCGAGGAGGAGGCTTCGAAATTCGCCCCCGCCGCACCCGCTGGAGCCGCCGCGCCGCCCGCAGAGACGCCGGAGGATGCTGCCGCCCGCGAGATCACCGCCGCGGTCGCTTCGCGGCTCGACCGAGCGCTCGGTCTGAGCCCGTCGCAGATTCGCTCTCGCCACCGGCGGGTCAACGCCGACGGCGACGTGGACGACGGGGAGGTGGAGACGGATGACGAGGGCATCGTGGAGCTTCACGAGGAGGATATCGGGGCGAGGGGCGCGCTCGGATGGAACTCTTTCGCGCACTACGAGGAGGAGGTCATGGACGCGCTGGAGAAGGACATGGCGGTGCCCGTCGTGAAGAAAGCGAGCCGGGAGGTGTGCGACGCCATCGCCGCCGCCGTGACCGAGCACTCCGCCAGTCTCACGCCCGCGGTTCGTCTCAACCCGCGCGCCAACGCCGGCGTGAGCGCGCGCGAGACGCACGCGTGTCGACCGCCGCTCGGGTCGCGCGTCGTCATCGAGCCCCGCGCGGCTGAGGAGGCGCGACAGAGGGCGCGAATCGCGATGCAGGGCCTCCCCGCGCCGCCGCCCCCGCCCCGCGTCCCTCGCGGCGCGGGCGAATCGCGACCTGACCCCGACGACACGTGGCTCGCGGGAACCGTCGTGCGGCACCGCGCGGCGGACTCCGTGGACGTGGAGCTGGATACCGACGGTGCGCTCGTGGAGAACGTGCGCCTCGAAAACCTGCGAATGAGCGACGAGGAGGAGGACCGGACGGCGGCGGCGCTCCTCCCCGTCGCAACCGCGGGAGCGTCGAGCGGCGGCGGCACAGCTGGCGGATTCAGAGTCGGTGATGACGGCGAGATACAGCTCGACGTGCACCTGGGCTCGAGCAGGGAGCAGGTTCACTCGGCGGTCGGGGAGATGCTGCGGGGCGGCGTGAGCCGCGACGAGATTCTCGAGGCGCTTTTGCGAGCCAGCGGCGTCTCGTCGGGACCCGGTGGTTCCATCACCTTGCGTCGACTACCGGGCACCGACAACGACGTCGGCGTGTTCAGCGTCGTCTCTTCCCGATCCCCGATCCCCCCGGGCGTCGGCGGCGGGCTCGCGAGGTCGTGGTCCGGGCTCGACATCTCCGAGGCTGGCCGCGACGGCACGCGAATCATGCGCAGCGACATCTCGCTCGACCAGCTTCGAAGGCGCGGCGACGAGGAGGCCATCGCGCGCGCCCCGTCGCAGCCTCCGTCTCGCCCGGCGTCCCGAGGACCGCCGCGTGCGCCTTTCCGCCCGCCGTCGAGGCTGGGAGGGCCGTCGAGCCTCTCCCCGGAGAAGGCTTCCGCGCCGGCGCCGCCGCCGCCGCCGAGGAGGTGCGAGAAGCCCCCGGTTGTCCGCGTCAGGTTTGCGCTAGCTACGCCGGATGATTCGGGCGCCACCGCCGCCTCCCTCTTCGCCGCCGAGCCGCCCGGGGTCCCGAATGGGTCCGCGACGAGGGTCCCGACGCTGAGCGCCCCGCCGTTCCCGGGATCTACCGCGGGGATTTACGCCGCCCGCGCTCGAGCCGCGGCGGGGTCGCCGCCGACGACGCTCAGAGCCGCGCCGGGCAGCGCGACGCTCTTCCACACCCTTCGATCGCTCGCGGCTGCGGCTGCGACCGCCGCGAGGAACGCGGGCGGCGTAAACGGGGAGGACACCGCCGCGAACGTCGTCAGCGGAAGCACGGACCACGACAGGTGGTTCGCGCGTTCCGTGCTTCACTACGACGTCCGCGTCGAGGGTCTCCCCGCGGGGATGGCGTCGACGGCTGAGGAAATTTCCTCGGCGACGCCCGAACCGCCGCCGCCCCTTCCCGCGCCCCGACCACCGCCGCCGCCGCGCGCCAAGTCCGAACGCCAAGACCTGTGGCCCGTCCGGGACGTGCGCGACCGGCTCCTGGGCGGCAAGTCGCCCAAGCTGACGAAGACGACGGTGATTTCTCGGCTCAGGGCGGTTTGCGGCGCCGAAGCGTTGGCCCGGAGAGACTTGAGAGGCGCGACGGTTTCCGCGGCGAAGCGCGTGTCGGCGAGTAAGCTGGCGGATCTTTACGCGGAGCTCCACGATGAGCTCACGCGTCGACGGAAGGAGCCGGGTCGGATTGACGAGGACGACGTCGAAGGGAACGGGGACGGCGATGGAAAAGTCGAGACGCCGACGGTTCCCAATCCGTCGCCCCCGGCTGAGGGCGCGCGCGTCGAGGAGGACGCGTGGGCGCTCTACTGGGAGCTGCTTCGCGCGGGCGTCGGCGGCGAGGGGCGCGGTCCCCCGGAGCCCGCGCCGATCCGCGCGCTCGCTCCCAGCGCAGCGTCGGGCGATATCGACGAGCGTCCACCGCCCGGGTCGTCTTTGATCGCGTCGTCTTGCATCGCGCGCGGGGGCGGCCGAGACCCGACGGCTGCCGCGGCGGCGGTGGCTTTGCTCTCCGCGCTGCATCGGCGGTTCGGGCCGGTGGGCGGGTCGACCGCCTGGGAGAACAGCCGCGTCGCGCAAAAGCTCCAGGCTCAGCTCGAGGACGCCGTCGCGGTGGCGTCCGGCGCGGTGCCGGCGTGGACGCACACCCTGCTCCGCGGAGCGTGGTTCTTGTTCCCGTTGGAAGCGAGGCTGCGACACTTCCATAGCACCGCGTTTGGTACCAGCCGATCGGTGACGTGGGTGCAGGAGCAGGCGGGCGCCGGCGGCGGCGTCGGCGGCGGCGACGGCGACCACGCGCGGCCCCGCGGTGGCGCCAGGCGCCTCGGTACGCTCAAGAGAGAGCGCGTGACGGTTCGCAGGGACCGCGTGCTCGCCGATGCTGACGTGTTGATGCGCCACCACGCCAGACACAAGAGCGTCCTCGAGGTTCTCTTCACCGACGAGGAGGGCTTCGGAGGCGCGGTGACCAAGGAGTTCTACAACAAGGCGGCCGAAGCGCTTCAGCTCAGGTCGGAGAATACCGCCACGATGATGTGGGTCCCCGACGAAGACGGCGACGAGGGACCGGAGCACCTGTGGCAAACGCGCGGGCTTTTTCCGCACCCTCTCCCGCGCGGCTCGCCCGAGTCTGAGCTGGCGCGGCGCAGGTTTCGGTTCATCGGGCGGCTCGTGGGCAAGGCTCTGCTGGACGGACACATCCTCCCGCTGCCCCTCAATCCGGCGTTCGTGCGCGTCGCGATCCTGTGCGAGACGCTGACGGAGGAGGACCTGCCCGCCGTGTACGACGATAGGTGCGCGGGCGGCGCGGTGGCCCGATGGCTCCGCGGGGCGGTGCTAGACGTCAGGCGCCACCGCGAGTGCGAGCGGCGGGTGTTCAAGGTTGGGTCATCGGGCGACTGCGCCGACGACGAGGACGACGCGAGCGGCGCCCTGAGGATGGAGTTGGGCGATGAAGATGAGGCTGCGGACGCCGCCGCGGTCGACACCCACCTCGAGCGGCTCTCCTACCTGTCGTACGCTTGCCCGGTGAGCCGGGTACCGCTCACAGCGGAGATTTTCGAAGGAGACGCGGATGACGAGAACGATTCCCCGGCCACGCGCGCCGCGCGCCGTCTGGCGCGGCGGGTGGACGCGGGCGAGCACGAGGTGCACGTTGGTAACGTGGAGCAGTACCTGGCGGACGTCGTGCGGTACTGGTTCGCCGATGGCGTCGCCGCGCAGGTTGAGGGCTTCCGCGAGGGTCTCTCGGAGATTTTCCCGGTGGATGCGCTGAAAGCGTTTGGCGCCGAGGAAATCACCGAGCTCGTGTGCGGCAAGGACGCTATCGAGTGGACCCGCGAGGAGCTCCGGCGATCCGTACTGCCCGGCTTCCAGTACACCGCCGAGTCCCCGCCCTACCTGTGGCTGATCGACCTGCTCGTGGACATGCCGGATGATGAGCGACGCGGGTTTTTGGAGTTTGTCGCCGTGTGCCCGAGGCTGCCGCCGGGTGGCCTCGCGGCGCTTCCCCGCGGGCCCATACGCGTCAACCGCATGGATCCGGTCGATAAGCTTCCTGAGGGGAGGACGTGCTCACAGGAGCTGCGGCTGCCGGCGTACGGGAGTAAGGAGGAGCTGGCGCGGAAGCTGCGGCTGGCGCTGCAGTGGAGGAACCACCTCGGGATCCAGTGAGCGACGACGACGACGCGAGCGACAGGGACGCGGAGATTTTTGGGACTTTTCAGACGAGACGCGCGAGGCGATTTCACGGCGCGCGTCGTGGGTCGTCGCGGCCGGGCGAAGGGCGCCCCGCCGCGGAAATGGGATACGATTTTTTCGGCTACGGTGGATAGCTGTACACTTTTACACGATTTTTACAGACTACCCGATTGATCGCCCCGGAGGCAGCGGCGGCTCCTCATCCTCCCCGCCCCCGGCGGCCTGATGCATCTGCATCCCCATCACCTCGTCTTCAGAGTATTCCTCCACCTTGTTCGGCGTCTGGTAGAGCTTTCGCGCCGGATCCGCGTACCCGAACGAGTAAGACGAGAAGTACACCACCAGCAGCAAGAAAGCCCCGAAGATTCCCTGGACGAACCCCCACGCCCCCGTCGCCGCGCACGCGACGAGCGCAACGCAGAACGGCCCCCACGTCTTGACCGCCGCCCATGGGCTGACCCATCTCCCCTTGAGCAGGACGTTGGCCGCCACGTGCACCATGTTCCAGTCGCGCTTGCCCTGGTAACCCGCAAGGTTCATCGCGTGCGCCGCGTACTGGTGGCAGTTGTTACCGAAGAGGTTGTAGTATTCGCAGGTGTTGAAGAGGGATTCCGCCCTTCGCACGCTCGTGTCGAAGGTGTGTACGCCGCCCGCGCCGTCCGTCACCTTAGCCGGGTCCAGGCGCCAGTACCTCGCGACCGCGCCGAAGCCGAGCGAGCCGCGGTGGATGAAGCGAGAACCCAGAAAGTCAGTGATGAGGCCGTCGGAATAGCAGATTCCGACGTGGCCGATAGGCGGGAAGAGCCACGTGATCATGGGCAGCGGGCACCACACGACGCACATCGGGAAGCGATTCTTGCGAGACTCCACCGGCGGTAGGGATTTTGTCCCCCCGGATGACACATCCGCGCCCGTGTCGCGGAGCATGTCGTCCATATTCGCGCGACGCGTTCTGGCTTTGGTTCCGTCGCGTCGGGAATTTTCCTGGCAGACTGGTAATACATGTTGTGACAAAAAAATAAAGAAACGGAATCGTGTCCCTACTCCCCCCCTCGTCACTCGATCGCGTCCTTCCGAAGCGACTGCGTCAGCACCGAGCTCCCCCGCGTTCCCCCGCGTTCCCCCGACGGCCCGTCGCCCCACCCCACCCTCTCCTTCGCCGCCTCGACGTCGCTCGCGCTCCCCCGCCGATCCGCCGCTTTTTCCACGGCGACAAACGCCGACGAAGGCGCCGGCGTGAACGACCCGACGACGCGGAACGCCCCGCGCCCCGTCTCCGATCCCACCCGCACCGGCGCGTGCCCCGGGATGTATGCTCCGCCGCCCACACGAACGACGCTCGCGGTCGGACCCGAGTCGAGTCCGGAGCGACCCAAGTCGAGTCCGGAGCTCCCGTCGGATGAAAATCCACTCTCCGGCGACGCGAGCGCGCTGTCGTCCTCGAGCACGCCCAGGTGCCTGGCGACGGCGGGGGCGTGCGAGAGCGGACGCGGGCGCGGCTTCGCGACGAGGGATTGCGTGGATGTTTGGCCGGTCACCCTCGGCGCGAGGGACGCGAAGTGCAGGGTCCGGTTCGCCATCGGTGACGCGCTCCGCTTGGCGTCGGTACCCCCGGCGCGAGACACGGACGTACCCACCGGCGGCGACGGGGAGAACAGCGCGGCGAGGTCAGGGTTCAGTCCCGACCCCGACCCTTGGCCTTCGAACACGCCCCCCGAGCCCCCGGGGCCTAAGTCGTTCTTCTCCGGGCTAACCTTGGTGGACGACCGGGTTCCCGGGTTCCCGGTTCGCGTCTTGCGCGGGACGGGACCCCGCGGCCGCGCCACCGGCGAGGGGTTACCGCCGCGTCTCTCCGGGTTTGGCATCGGCGACTCGAAAAACACCAGATCTCCGTCGCCGCCGAGCGAGTTGTTGCGCATGGAGCGCGGTTGGTTGGATCCCGGCGATCGTCGCCCGACCCGCGGCGAGGGCGACTGATGACCGTGTCCGTGACCGTGTCCGTGACCTTGACCGTGTCCGTGACCTTGACCGTGACCGGTTCTCCCGCCGCGGTCGTCGGAGATGAGCCCCTTGGACACGAGCTGCGCGCGCTGCGCCTCGATGAGCCTCTCCAGCTTTCGTAACGTCTCCGGGCTGGACCCGGATCCCGCCGCCTCGCCGGCCGGGGGAACGCCGCGGGGATCACCCGCCGAGCGAGTCGCCGCCGACGCGTCCCCGCCAAACGAACCAAGCGAACCCCCCGACCCAAACCCGAGCTCCGCGAGCGACGGCAGCTGCGGGAGCGCCTCCGTCTGGGCCGTCGCGTCCACGCGGTGGGGAAGCGGGTGGTGGTTGTGGAGGTGATCCTCGATCGCGGCGGTCGCGGCGCCCCGGAACGGACGGGAGAACTTGGCGGACGACGGCGACGGCAGTCGGTGCGGCGGGTCCCTGGGCTCGTCTCGGTCGCCGTCGCCGACGGGTTCGCCGTGATGGTGCGCGCGGATTGGCGCGTGGTGGGACGACCACCCCGTCGCGTGCACGGGCGTGGGTTGATACGTCTTGTTCGTCGCGTGCTTCGGAGATTTTGGAGATCCGCCGCCGCCGTCGGGTCTGCGAAGGGAACGGGTCGGCCGGGTTTGGGCGAAACGTCAGTGAAACTTTACCTCGCAACGCGTGGGAAACACGTTGTGAAAAAAAAGTTCGGCCCGGTGGCTCGTACGGTCATTTAGTGTAAAGAAAATGCAAAAAAGAGTGGTGTCCGTCGTGGACGGAGACATGCAGCGCGATCCGGCCGGGGTGGTACGCGGCACGGAGTGAGGTCGGGCCCGGTTCGCTCACCTTGCGTGCCGAGATTCGTGATCTTTCATGAGCACGACACCCTCGCGCGTCCTCGTCTTCACCCCGATCGGCGATTCGGCGCGGTGCGGCGCGCTCGTCTGCACCATCGGGGCGTGGTGGTGAGAGCCCCTCGACGCATCGGCGTCTCCCTGGTGACGGGATCTGGAGGCGTCGGGGGGAGACCCGCGAGCCGACATCGTAGCCGCGCCCGCGAGGGGTCCTACGGATCCAGATTCGACGCCAGAACCCTTCGAACCCGACTCGGCGCGACTCAAACCCCCTCGGCGCCCTGCGCAAGTGGTAGATCGAGTCTCTCGGTTTCCAGTTCGGGGTCGGGAACGGATCCCGAAACCATCGATTCGGCCTGCTGCGTGGTTCCAGCTTCCTGGTTCCCACCTTCAGTGTTCACTACTGATGACTTTTTCCTGTCGGTCGTCGGCGGTGCTACTCGCGCGCGTGGTCGAATGCCTCGAAATATCACGATTAAAGAAGAGCTAGGCGCCGTACCCGAACACCTGGCGAATGCGCTCGAAGATCTGCTGCTTCCACCCAACCTCCGTGGTGTCCATCACCGTCTCGTTATCGAACGCATCCGTCTCTGGCACGTTTGTTTGCACCAGGTCCACGAAGCAGTTCCCGGGCTCGGGCTCGCGGAAGGTGATGGTGACCTTGCTGAAGTGACCCTCCTTCCAGTTGCGAAACCTCCAGTTCTGCACGATCTTCTCGCCCGGCACGTACTCCAAGGTCTCGCCGTGGATGTTACCGTCGAACATCGCGAAAGGTCCGGGCTCGGGGCGAACCGTCGCGGGGGACCGCGAGAAGTGCATGACTCGCTGGCCGTCCATGAGCGCGTCGCAGACGTCCCGCGGCCTGCAGTAGAAGCGCTCGGTGATGCGGATGGTGTGCGACTTCTGCGAGAGCGGCGCGGTCTTGTCGGTCCTCGATTCCCTCTCCTTCTCGGCGTTGCTCTGGACGTCTCCGGGCTTCTTGTCCCTGAAATCCTCGCGGGCCGACGGCTTGGACCCCGATGCGTTTTTCGCCTCGTTGGGGTCCGCGCCCTCGCCGCCCGGCCCTCCTTTCGCGAGCTCCTTCTCGAACTTGGCGACGCCCTCCGCCATCTTGGGTAGGGCGACGAGCCTCATGATCTCCTTGACCTTCCTGTCGTCGGGTCCCTCCCCGGCGGCGAGCACCTTCGCCTCGTGCTCCTCCCCCGCGTTCTCGTCGGCGATGTAGGGGAAGTGCACGTTGCCCGTGACGGTCTTACCGCCGTCCAAGATGGTGCCCTCGTACCCGATCTTGAGGTCCAGCTCGTAGCCGCAGATGATCTTCCCCTTGCGCCTGTTGACGTAAGCCTCGCCCGTCAGCGCGGTGACGCCCGTGCATTTGCATCGGACGCCGCCGTCCTCAAACTCGATCGCGCCGATGAGATCCGCGAAGCGCTCTCTGGACCACTCGAAAGCGTCCTTCTCTTGCCAGTGCCAGCTGTTAACGTTGGTGCCGTCCTCGCGGTCGGCAACGATCCAACGTCCGTCGCCCTCGCCGATTTTTGCCATCTTCGGTGCTTGACGGGGGTGCGCGAGTGTCTACGCCGATGGAAGATCGAAGAAAGCGCCTCCTCGCCTGCCTCGATCGCGAGCCGCACTCAACTCGAGGGCGATTGATCTGTTCGCGCTCTCGGAAAACTTCGCGAAAAGCGTCCTTTGGCAACTTTTTCACGTGTGATTTCAGGTTTTGTGAGAGTGTTTGAGCTGTGTCGAAAACGTTTCATCCCGACCTCCAAACCAGGCAATTTTATCCTGCCGCTCACATCACGGAGATCTCCTGGCTGGACCACCCGCCGCGTTCTCGGAAACCCACCTCGTAAAACCCTGAAGGGACGGTTCACGCCCGGGACGGAGTCACTGCACGCCGGCGCAAGCCGACGGCCGATACAGAAGAGTTAAACCTCACAGGTGAGTCGAGCTTCCGTTCTACCCGCGCGATCCTCGATGAGCGAGCATCCCCTCGCTCGAGCGATAGGGGTGCCGCGCCCGATGAAATCGTCCCTTGGCCCAGCCGAGCGGCGCACTTTGCCTTTTTCATGCCGCGGGGGACTCCGTGCTCCAATCGCGCAGTGCGACGCGCGTCTTTCCGCGTATCGCCGATACTGACCGCCGTTTCGCCTGTTACCCATCGTTTCCGTCGAAGCAGGCGCCTCGGTTCGCGTCTTTAGACACCTCAGGAGGGACACAGCCGCGCGAGCTAGCTGCGTGGATCGTGAGAAATGTGCGGCATCTTCGCCGTCATCGGCCTCACGGGCGACCCGCTGCACAACAGGAAGCGGGTGTACGGACTGGCCAAGCGCATTCGCCATCGTGGCCCGGACTCGTACAAGATGGACGTTTCCATCAAAGAGGACGGTACGCAGACGTACATGGTCCACAAGCGCCTCTCCATCGTCGCGCCCGGCCCGTCCGGTGAGCAACCGCTCTACACCGACGCGTCGCACGACACCACCTTCATCGCCAACGGCGAGATCTACAACCACGAGCTGTTGCGCGAGAAGTACGACATCGTGTCCGAGAACAAGAGCGACTGCCAGGTGATCGGGCACCTCTACGAGCAGAACGGACCCGAATTTATCCGCGAGCTCGACGGGATGTTCGCGTTCGTCATCGAGGATCGCAAGACGGGCACCATCATGGCGGGCCGCGACCACATGGGCAAGATTCCCTGCTACATCGCCTACGGCAAGGACGGCAGCGTGTGGTTCTCCAGCGAGATGAAGACCCTGGTCGACGACCCGGGAATCGCCAAGTACGAGATTTTCCCCCCGGGCCACTACTACATCCGCGAGAAGGGTGAGACCGAGGGCAAGATGGTCCGCTGGTACGACCCCAAGTGGGTCACCGACGTGGAGTACATCCCCGATCGTAAGGCAGACTACACCGAGCTCAGGGAGACCGTCGTCGACGCGGTGAAGAATCGCCTGATGGCGGACGTTCCTTACGCGGTGCTACTCTCCGGCGGCCTCGACTCCTCCCTCATCACCTCCATCGCGGTGAGGCACAAGAAGGAGTCCAAGAACACCTTCGGCGCGGACGAGCCCGTGCATTCCTTCTCCATCGGCATCAAGGGCGCGCCCGATCTCATCGCCGCCAAGAAGGTGGCCGACGCCCTCGGCACCGTCCACCACGAGATCCACTTCACCCCCGAGGAGGCGCTCGACGCGCTCCCGGATATCGTCTGGCACCTCGAGACGTTCGAGCAGGTCCGCGCGTCCGTGCCGATGTACCTGCTGTCTCGCGCCATCAAGAGCTACGGCTTCAAGATGGTGCTCTCCGGCGAGGGCGCGGACGAGCTCTTCGGCGGCTACCTCTACTTCCACAAGGCTCCCTCCGCCGCGGAGTTCCACAAGGAGTGCGCCAGGAAGACCACCCGCCTGCACCAGTGGGACGTCCTCCGCGCGAACAAGTCCACCATGGCGTGGGGCATCGAGGTCCGCACCCCGCTCCTGTCCCAGCAGGTGTGCGACTACGCCATGAACACCGACCCGGAGCAGAAGATGGTTCGCATGAACGAGACGGACGAGGACGGGCACCCGTTTCTCGAGAAGTACCTCCTCCGCAAGGCTTTCGACACCCCCGACCAGCCTTACCTCCCCGACGAGGTGCTCTGGCGCCAGAAGGAGCAGTTCTCCGACGGCGTCGGCTACGACTGGGTCGACGGCCTCCAGGACTACGCCAACAAGATGGTGAGCGACGAGCAATTCGCCAACCGCGCGCAGAGGTTCCCGCTCAACCCTCCCACCACCAAGGAGTACTACCTCCTTCGCGAGATCTTCGAGGAGCACTTCGTCACCGGAATGGAGAACGGCGACTGCGCGTACGCCACCTGCCCCTTCGGTAAGTCCATCGCGTGCTCCACCCCCGAGGCGGTCGCGTGGGACCCGGAGTGGGAGAAGAGCGTGGGCGACATCTCCGGCCGCGCGGTTAAGAACGTGCACGTGGCGGGTGACAAGTTTGACCTCAAAAAGGACGGGGCCGGCAAGGACACGAAGTCCTCGGCGAAGGAGAAGAAGCCGGCGGAGGCGGCGAGCGTGATGGCCATCATCGGCGGACAACACGCGGGCGTGAGGGGGAGCGTGGCGGTGAAGGCTGCCAAGAGCTCCGTGAAGAGCGGGGCGAGGGCGCTCGGCGGGCGAGGACGCGCGGCTGTCAAGTCGCGGTTCGTCGGCTTACGCGCCGTCAAGGCGAGCGCGGTGGCGTTCGCGTGATGTATGGGCCCCGGTATGTGATATATGTCTACAGTCTCGACGTTGTTACCGTACCGCGCGCTAATCTCGCGTCTAAAGTACGGAGCCTCGCCTCATCCGCCGTCGTCAAACTCGCCAACTAGCTAAAAGTTAGTCTATTCAAAACGTCCCGTGTTTCCCCCCCCACGGATGAGCGTTCGTTCGGGGTTCACCCCTCTTCATTCGATCGTGCGTCGACGCCGCTCGACGATGCGTTGCCTTATCGTTTCCATCCCGACCCGCCCCGGCCCGTTTCGATGAAAGTTCGCACATCACCCCTGCTCCGCCGCTCAACCTTTCGATCGACGTCAACCTGCCGAATCACTTCGAGCTTCCACTTGTCCACCATCGCGCCCGCAAGCTTCCTCACCTCCTCGTCCGGGTGCTTGCGCCTCAGCCGCGACACTACCTTCCCGATCATGCTCGAGGTGAGCAGGTCGCGGGTCATGAGCATCGACGAAAGGTGACGAAGCGCGGTCATGAACTCCTCCTTCGTCGTGTCGGCATCCTCGAGTGTCGCCTTGTACCTGTCGACATCCTCGGACGTGACGTTGTAGTAGGAGAAGGCGCGTGAGCTGACCACCTTGCCCATATCGTGCAAAGTAGCCTGCCGCTTGGGCGCGGGGGGCGCGCGCGGCATGACTGACACCTCTGTCGGTTCGCAGCGCGCGGAGGTGTGACAGCGAGCGACGCGTGAAAATAAAGACGTGCTGGGATGAGCACAGCTGGAAACTTTCGTTCATCAACTTTTAGCCTCGGTCACCGCGCCATCTCCCCGGCGGCTGGGACGTACCTGACCTCCCCGGGCCAACCCCACTCTCCCCTGCCTCCCTCTGCGATCACCCTCCCCTCCTCCGTCATCTTCGCCAGGTGCTGGCGCGTGATCCCCTCGCAAGCCGTGACCAGAACCAGATACGAAACCTGGTGAGCGTACACGGCTCGGCACAGCTCGGAGGCGGTCATCCCGCCGCGCTCCGGCCGCGTCGCCCAGTCCTCCTTCAGCGCCTCCATGAACATCTCCTCGCGCATCGACCTGTGACGCATGTACTCCTCCAATTTTTTGTGCCCGTCCTCGACCACGTCGCCGTGGCTCGGGTAAAGCGCGCCGCCCCGCGGCAGCGCCTCCGCCATCCGCCGAAGGCTCGCCGTGTACTCGCCGAGATTTTCAAAGGTGGTCGTGTTGCCGTTGAGTACGCAATCGCCGGCGAACATGGACCCTTCCTCCTCGAGCGTGAACACGACGTGGTCGGGGGTGTGGCCCGGGGTGTGCAGGGCGCGGATAGTCGCGCCCTCGCATCGGAACGCGTCGCCGTCTTTCACGTCGACGTAGCATCTGCCCCGCTCCGGGTCGTCCACGTCGCCGTGAGGGTCATCGTCGGTGCGAACGGCGCGCTCGCCGTTACCCGCGCGGATGCGCTTGTACGCGAGGACCGGTGCGTCGACGCCCAGGTCCTTCATCAACGCGCGGACGTCCCTGAGTCCGCCGGTGTGATCCCCGTGCCAGTGGGTCAGCAAGATCCCTTCGAGGCCGGTCACCCCTTCGTCCTCCATGGCCTTCCTGAGCAGCGGGATGTACTCGCGCCTGCCCTCGCCGGTGTCTATGAGCCACCTTGACGGACCGGTCCCCACCAAGTAGGTGTTGGTGCCCTGCAGAGTGAACTCGGAAGGGTTCATACCGAGGATCCGCACGACCCGGTCGCTGACGCGTTTGATGGGGGGCAGGTCGGGGAGGTGGCGAGGCTTTGGGCGCGCGAAGTTGGATGCGACGAACTGCGACATGGATTCGGTGATCGCGTCGAACATCACTCCACGCGCGTGCCGAGTGAGGCCGGGCGAGGCGCGGGGATGGATATTCGGGCGCCGGCCTCGTTTGTATCGACGCCCCGTCGCCTCCCTCCCAAAGCAAGAGAAAATTTCACAATCTGATTGTTAGCGTCGCATCGGCGCTTCGCTCAGCAGCCGTTTTCGCGCCCGCCGCCCTCCCCACTGAAAGGGAGAGCCCTGCCCGGCATTGACCGCCGCCACACTCGGCCAGCGCACTCGTGCATCAAACAAGCAACCCACACCGGCCACGATGGCAGGACTGACGCTCGGCAAAGGCGCGTGGGACTGCGATAACGATCGCGAGATACCCCCTGACAAGGAGCAAATAGTCTTCGAGGAGGTCGCCACGAGAGAGTTCTTGGCTTTCGGGGTGCTCCCCACGGTTCCGCGACGTAAAGACAACGACCACCTCGCCTTCTTCTGCGACGGTTGCAGGTACAGAATCAAGGCCAGCGTGCACGACGACACCGTGCGGGACATCAGGCGGAGGCTCTGGGAGGGCGGACTCGGCCGGGGCGGTGTGATGCAGACTGGCAAGAGAGACATCATCGAGCGTTGGGAGGACGTCATGCTGAGCTACAAGTTCAAGATGATGGTGGACGATGACGCAAATCTCGCGGAGTACGGCGTGCCCCCTGGGTGCAAGTGTCTCATCGCCGTCGATAAGAACAAGCTCGGAAAGCCGCCGCCGTTCAAGAGCGATTATTGGGCGTGAATAGGCGACGTGACTATGATCGTTTCACGTTATATTCCTCCTCACCTCTCTCACCCCCACGACTGCTTCTCCGCTCTGCCCCACTTGGTGAACACCCCAACGCCTGTGACGTAAAAGAACACCGCAGGCACGAACATGGAGAGCTCCCAGTTATCCGTCATCTCCAGCAGGTATCCCGTCAGCGGAACCCCAATCACCCCGGGAAGCGCGCCAACCGTGTTGGTTATACCCAGCAGGATGGACGAATACCTCGGCGACATGTCCTGGTGGTTGCAGTACAGGCCCGCGTATGAGAATGACGCCATGGAGAGACCAACCGTGAGTAAACCCACGGTCAGGGTGGGGTCGTCAATAGCAGCCGCCGCCGTCATCGCTGAAGCCGGCCCCAAAAACGCTATGGCCTGCGCCGTTTTCCGAACCCTGGACACCTCCCAGCCCCGCTCCAGCAGATTGTCCGCGAGCGGCCCCACCGCGGACGCCACCAGACCGGATCCGAGCGGCGGGAGCAGCGTGAACAGCGACGCGTTCGTGAGGTTCACGCCCAGTTCTTGCGTGAAGTAGCTGGGCAGCCACGCGAGCAGCACGTAAAAGCCCCAATTGTTGCAGAAGTGCACGTACGCCAGCGCCCTCAGCGGCGTCGCACCGAAGATCTGACCCCACGGCACCCCGTCCCGTTCCTCCGCGCCGGGTTCCAACTTTCTCTGGCCCGTGAGACCCTCCACGGGGGCTAAGTCTCCCGAAGCCCCCGCCGGCGTCCCCGGAGTCGCGCCTCCCCTCGCGTAGATGCCGAAACCCACCGACACCACCCAAAGCACGCCGAGCGCGCCGAACACCTCGAACACCGTGCGCCACCCGAACGCCTCGATGATGAGCGGCGCCGCGGATAGACCCAAGACGCTGCCGATGTTGAATCCGTTAAACACGAACGCCACCGCTCGCGAACGTTCTCTCAGCGGCACGGACCTGGCAATCACGTCCGTCGCCGCGGCTGGCGATATCCCCTCGCCCAGACCCACGAGAACCCGCGAGATGAACAGCGCCCTGGTGTCCCCCGCGACGAAGGGCACCGCCATCGTCGCGGCGGACCAGAGGAAGACGCCGATGGGTAACATCCTCGCCCCGCCGAATTTGGTGGCCAGGTATCCGCCCGGCAGCTGCGAGAGCGCAAACCCGTAGAAGAACGCGCTCTGCAGGAGCCCCGCGGTGCCCACGGACCACCCCATGTCCTTCGCCATGGGAATGATAGCGACGGATATGTTCACCTTGTCCATGTTGCACAGGACGAACGCGCAGCACGTGCCGAGTAGGATGCGGTACCGCGACGGCATGGAGCGCCAACGCTCGCCGAGGTCGTCCAGCGAGCTCGGGAACTTGGGCTCCCACGCGGGGAACTCCCCGTCCGCCCCGTTCGCGTCGGCTGCCGCGTCGGGTTTAACGCGAGGCCGCCGGGCGATCGGGGCGTCCGATTCGTCGTCGTCGTCGTCGCCGTCGAACCCACCCAAGGGACGAGCGCGCCTCCCCGCGTCGAAGCCTTTTTGAACGAAACGCGATTCCGACGACGACGCGGCGGACCCGGAGGTGAAGGCGTCGGGGACGCCCCTGGCCTCGAGCCGGTCGTCGTCGACGTCGAGATCCCCGCCCGAGTCCGACGCCCGCGTCGCGACCGAACCCGGTCCCCGTCGTGGATTCCTCTCCGCGCGGCGTCGCCCGGCGAGCCCCGGCAGTCGGCCCGAATCTGGCCGAGCGAGGCGCGTTCGACGGTCGACGGTCCTCACGGCGACGGGACGCGCGCGAACCGGTCTCGAGGTGGGTCGGCAACCGCTCGTCGTCGCCGGTCCACCCCTCGCGACGGTCATTGATGTCATCCCGCTCCCTCGCCGACCCTTCCGCGGCCCGCGACCCTGCTGCGTGTGTCGCCAGGCGCGAGTCAGGAAAACACTTGTCCTGTCTCCAAACACAGAGCCGACCATTTTTCCCTGACACGTGCGCATCAGCAGCAGCGGCGGGTCACCATGTCGGTCAACGTCGGAAAGCTCAGCGCCGAGGAGAAGGAGAAGATGTACTCCGCCGCCACCACGGAGATGGAGTACCGCGTCGAGCTCTTCAACAAGTCAGTACCGTGCGATCGCCCCACAGCTGCCGGGCAACCGGAAACCTAAACCTACGCTGCACGAACCCTCGTCGGCCGTCCCCTGACCGTTCCATGCCCTTTCTTCTCCGCGCAGGATGGTGGGTTCGTGCTACGAGAAGTGCATCGACAAGAAGTTCAAGGACGGGGACCTTAACGTGGGGGAGAACAGCTGCGTGGACAGGTGCACCAGCAAGTACTGGCAGACCGTGGGTATCGTGGGCCAGATGCTGGGAGCGGCTGATCAGGCGGCGATGCAGCAGGGGAGATAGGAGAAACACACGGTAGAGAGAGTCGTAAGGTTTAGGCGCTTAGAGGACGTTTGAAACGCAAATCGAATCCTGAGCGAGCAGCGTAGACACCGAGGAGCGACCCACGTGACGGACACCGCCGGTACCTCGCCTTTCCTTCTAGCACTAAGTTAGTTGGAACTCCGGAACCGAGCCCACTCTGCACCGCGCTTTCGTCATGCTCGCTCGAGGCGTGTCGCTCGCGTCCCGGCGCGTTCTACGCATCGCCGGCGAGGAGGTCATTCCCTTCCTCCAGCGCATCCTCACCAACGACGTGCGCTCCCTCGCCGACGCGGGCGCCGCACCCGTCTACGCGGCGCTCCAAAACGCGCAGGGCAGGGTGCGCCACGACCTCTTCCTCCACCGGGAGTTCGGGGGCGCGCTGCTCGCGGACCTGCCCGCGGACGGTTTCAAAGACGCGCTGGACGCCCTCGTCAAGCTCAAGCTCCGCTCGCCGGTGACCCTGGACGACGCGGGCGAGGAACTCAGGGTGGTGGTCGCCGGGGGCGAACGGAGCGACCGGCGCGATCCCACCGCCGACGGTTCCGCCGAGTGGGTCCCTCCGGTCGACGCGGAGTCCATGGACGACGACATCCTCTCCTTCCTCCAACCCGACCCGCGGTGGCACGGCCTCGGACTCCGCGGCGTCATCCCGGCGGCGGCCGCGGCGGACCTCCTTCCCGCCGGCGCGACACCCGACGAAGCCGAGGCTGCGTACGCCCAGTGGAGGTACACGCTCGGCGTCGCCGAGGGATCCGACGAGCTCGGCGGCTTGCTCCCGCTCGAGTGCAACCTCGCGGGACTCAACGCGATATCGTTCGACAAGGGATGCTACATCGGACAGGAGCTCACCGCGCGGACGCACCACACCGGGGTGGTTCGCAAGCGCATCGTCCCGGCGCTCTTCGCCAGGCGGAGCCAGTGGATCGCGAAGGATTCCGCGGGCGTCGGCGGCCGCGCGTCCACGCCGCAGGAGAAGTGGTCCGGGCACGAGGTTCCGACGGTAAAAGCGGGCGACACACGCGGAACCCACGACGAACACCAAAAGCCGAGGGCGCGCCCCGGCATGGACGTGTTCCTGGACGGCGCACCCACGACGGGGAAGCCGGTGGGTAAGGTCATCGCCGCGAGGGGCGACGTCGGTTTGATTTTGCTGAGGATCGAGCACCTGGCCAAGGCGGATTCGGCGGAGGACCTCGCGCTGGTGGCGCACGGGAACGAGGAACGGTGTCACGTCGACGCGAGGGTGAACATACCGGACTGGTGGGACGACACGTGGCTCCAGTCCTCCCTGCGGTGAGTGCGACGCGTCGTCGCCTTCCGTTGTACCTTTGTATCTTCGCATCATTTTTCAAACCGGTTCCGCCCTACGTCGCGGCGGCGCCCGCGTCGGATGTCATGGACGCCTCGACCCGGTCCTCGAGGTACCCGCGCGCCTCCTCGTCGCCGAGACCGCACTGAACCAAACCCCTCGCGATGACGTCCACGTACGCCTCGCACGGGGGGTTCGTGGGAATATCCCCCGAGCGGAACCCGCACGTCTCGTCGGCGTCGCACGTGAACGTCAACACCGGCTCGCCGTCCTTCACCCCGACGCACTTGACGCAGCCGTACCACAGCTCACTCGGCGCCCTGCTCTCCGCCGGTGGGCCCGTCGTGCCCGTGGTCCCCGCGTGCACCTCGTCGGGTCCCGTCAGCTCGAGCGAAGAAGCCTCCATCCGCCAATGGCGCACCAGCCGAGCCGCGTCGTCCCCCGTCAGCTCGCGACACCCCGCCGCTCCCGGTTCCATCCCGTTCTCCTGCGCCAGCACGTCGTTGAACTGCTCCAGGGTGATTCGGTACAGCCTGAACGCGGTGGGGAGCGTCGGTGAGAGGCTCGTGACGTCGACGAACGCGACGCCTCCGCCGGCCCACGTGGGAGAGCTGTGCGCGAAGAACAGCCTGTAAGGCACGTCCCTCCACAGCGAGGACGCGACCGGTGGGGAGGGATCCCTCGACCCCGGCATGTCGCGCACCATGCCGCCGATCCTCCCGCCGCGCAGGTAGCACTCGAACCTCTCGAGGAGGATGTTCGAGCCGAAGCTCGCGTACCACACGTAGGTCGAGGGTGGAGAGTCACGGCCCGATGATGCGGCTCGCGATGTCGCGGACGACATCCTTTTCGGTGGAGGAGTGACGCCGCACCGGAGAGGCGTCGGTGACGGGTTCGTGGCGGGCCGATCGATCCGTCCCGCACGTCGCTGCTCCACACGAGCCCGGGGCACGCACGGTACCCGAGCCGCGAGCATCTGCGATGGTGTGTCGTCCAGGTGTCCCCCTCCCCGCTTTTCCCCGTCAGGTGTGCCCAGCCTGGCTGACTGGACGACCTCGCTGAACTTTCGATGGACGACCGCCGCGCCCGTAAATTTTGAACCCTGGTTGTGGGGCGCTCCAGTGTGCGGCGGGCGTGCTCGCTCACCGTCGGCACCGGGCCGTCAGGCTTTCGCGTGAGGATAAAGGTGCCAAATGGCCGAGGCCGTCATGAGACGGAGGCGGGTGAGTCCCGCATTCCCCACCCGTAGCGTGCGGTTTTCCCCACTCTCAGATTTAACGCATTCGTCACCGCAGCTTTTTGGGGACTTGGCACCCGAGCTACGAACCGCATCTGACGACCCTATCCCGCCCCCCTTTTTGCGTACCGACAACAGCGAGGCGAGGAGAATGGGTACATGTCACCCACCTCGGACGGCGAGGACAGCCCACGGGAGTGGCGGCGACGCAATCCGCTCGCCCCCTTCTTCAAACGCCCCAGGCGCCCATCCCTCCCCGAAGGGGCTCGCGCCATACCCGAGGGCGCGCGCAACTTCGTCCGCGCCAAGCTCACCGGCGACCCGCGGGTTCGCGTGCGGGACTACGTCAAGATGCCCAGAACGATCCAGACCATAGATAAGGTGTCCTTCACGCTCGGCGTCGTCGGCCTCATGCTCACCCAGTTTGTCGCGACGGAGCACCCGGAGTACTTCTGGTTCTACTACCTCTGCAGCGCGCCGTTGGTGTTCATATACCGCATCATCATGTACAGGATGATCAAGTACCACTACTTCCTCATAGACTTCTGCTACTACGCCAACCTCGCGTGCTTCGTTCACATACTGGGCGCGCCGACGAGTGGACGACTGTTCCGGTCCGTCTTCGCGTACAGCAACGGCCCGATACTCTGGGCCATACCCCTGTGGCGCAACTCGCTCGTGTTTCACTCGCACGACAAGGTGCAGAGCGTGTTCATCCACACCGCGCCCGCGATATTGACGTGGTGCACCAGGTGGTACGGACAGGGCGACCTGACCTGGTCGTGGTGGGGGCTCGGCGATGCCACCGGCTGGCTGTTCGCCGCGAGGGAGGGGGACCACGGGCAGGCGGTGGCGCCGGGTTTGATGTACGCGGACGTCGCCGCGGTGCACAGGGCGCCGAACCGTCTGACCGTGGAGCAGCTCACGATGTCGTACGACGTCGTGGACGTCGTTCGGGAGTTTTACGTGTACCCAGTGGTCGGCTACCTGATCTGGCAAGTGATCTACCTGGTCATCACCGAACTGTTCTACGTGAAGCGCCTGGACAACGACCCCGAGCTGGTGACCTCCCTGCGGTGGCTCGCGAACGACTACAAGGCACCCGTGACGCGGTGGGCGCTGCGCACGTCCAGACGCGTGGGTCTCTTCGCGCAAGACGAGCTCTTCGATCACAACTCGCTCAAGACGAAGTTTGTCTTTGTCAGCCTCCAGCTCGTCTACACCATGGTGACCTTCCTCCCGATACCCATGTGCTACGCATCCAAGGCTGTGCACACGACGGTGATGCTCCTGGTGTTCCTATCCTGCATTTGGAACGGGGCCGAGTATTACATCGATATTTTCAGCCGGAGATACGCCAAGAAGTTCGACGACGGTACCTTCATGGGCTCCGTTCGCGACGACGACAACGCCGACGCGGCTGTCGCGGAGGCTGTGCTGGCGGCGGGCTCCGGGGACCTCGCGAGACGGTCGGGGGGCGGGGACCTCGCGAGACGGTCGGGGGGCGGGGACCTCGCGAGACGGTCGGGGGGCGGGGACCTCGCGAGACGGTCGGGGGGGGCGCAGAAATCGATGCGTTGACGAGACGACAAGGAACCGCGGCGCCCTCACTATTTTTTTTGAGAAACTGTGTGACACTGTACGAGTACGACGACGACGTCGAGGATTTGTCCTTGCCTTGATCTGAGTTGAGTTGAAAATGTAAACTAAAACATGAGCCGAAACGTGTTCGTTCGTCCGTTCGTTCGCTTGTTCGATCGTGGGGCGTCCCAGCTGGACGCCGGATGCGTCATCATCAGTCATCGCGAGCGATGCTTCGCCTAGTTGGCCGGGAAGAGGGAGGTGAGCAGGCTACCCTGGTTGAGCAGGTTCTCCAGCGCGGCAGCGCCCCCCCGCTCGGCCGCGTCGAAAGCCTTGGCGCACTCCGCCTCGTTGGGCGCGTCCCTGCACGCCTGTTCCAACGCCCTGAACCCCGCCTGCGCACCGGGGAGACGGAACCCCAAACCCATGACGTCATCCGCGGGGAGGAGGTTCAGACCGTTGACGAGCTCCTGGCCGACCATGCCGGAAATCGCGATCATGGCGAGGCGGCCGTTGTTTAGCTCCCCCATCTTGTGCCTGGCGAGCTCCTCGTCGGATATGCCGTCGCCAAGGCCAAGCGGGTCGAAACCGTAGTCGCCCGGCATGTGGTCGGACTTCAGCAGGAACAGGCGATCCGCGACGAAGGGATCTTGCCACGCCTGCTGGACGCGAGAGGCCTCGACCACGAAGATGAAGGCGCCGAGGAGGCCCCAGAATAGGCCGGGGACCTGCTGGAAGTGGTTGATGGCGGGGCCGGTGACCTGGGAGTCGAAGAGGAAAGAGGAGCCCTCGACCTGCTCGCCGACGAGCACCCCGACCGCGGCGAGCATCGCGACGCGGCCGTGGGTGATCTCCACGTCGGCGTAGCGCTGCGCCTCGGCCTGGTCGATGTTGTCGAAGAATCCGAAGGCGTCGAGTCCATCCTCAAAGGGAGCGCACCCTTTCACGAGGCCAGCGTCCACCGCGGCTGATATATCGGAGAACGTCTTGCCGGCGGTCACCACCGGCTTCTTCTTATCCGTGACAGCGGTGGACTTGGCGGTAGGGCGGGTCGAACTGGCGCAGACGCGGAGGGTCCGGATCGCGAGAGTCATTTGGTTGAGGTTTGGAAGGGGAGGAGGAGGAAGGGGGGTGTTTGCTTATGGAAGGTCCTCCCGATACGAGCCGTCGTCGCCGTTGTCACGGCACCGAATATCGGCGACGAGGGCACCCCGTTCGCGCCCTCCGAGAATCGAGGCTGCGAAGCGTTTTTCGCCTCGTTATCTCTTGTACGTTCTGCTCGCGTTTGACGCCTTCGTCGCCAAAAAAACGAGGTGACCTGGCCATGACCATCGGCACACTGCCCCGTATGTCGCCGTATGAGTACATGGCGTACGACGACGACGAAGGCGACGACGACGACGACGACGATGACGACGTCCAGTCCGTCCCCGCACCAGAGCGCGAGGCTGCCGCGTACACCTCTCGTCGCCCGAGTTTGTCGCACGCCCACGGGCAGAGACGGCCCCTCATGTTCGCGTTGCTTTGGACGCTGCTGCGACGCGCCGCAGGGGAGCTAGGCACCTCCGGCCACGATCTGAGCAACTTCCAGGGTAAGCACGCGTGCGACGCGAGGGTGCGCATGGCGGCGCCGCGGACCGCGCTTGAGGTCTCGGAGGTCGTGACGCGGTTTCCCCGGGTCAGGGCGAACGGCGTGGGACACAGCTGGCACCGCGGCCTCTTCTGCTCGGGCGAGGACGAAGACAGCGTCAACGTCCTGACCCATCGCCTGCGCAGCGTGGGCGTGGGCGCGTCGCCGAGCGACCGCGGACGCCGACTGGCGGGGAGCGGCGGCGCAGCGGGACGGAGCCCAGTCGCGGACCGAGTCGCGGTGGACACAGAGTCCATGACGGTCAAAGCGGATGCGGGAGTAACGCTGAGGGAACTTTTGGACCACCTCGCCATGTTGGACGACGACCTCACGCGACCTCGCGACGGTCCACCGGGAGCGCTGTCGTTTGGCGACGCGCTGTTTCGGGGCACGCAGCGAGGGTACACCATCCCCGCGTTCCCCTGGTTCATAGACCAGACGGTCGCCGGCGCCGTCGCAACCGCCACGCACGGGTCGAGCCTTCGGCACGGGTCCCTCTCGTCTCAGACGACCGCGGTGACCGTCGTGCTGGCGAACGGCACCGTCGCGTCGTACCGCGAGGGCGATCCCGCGTTCGACGCGGTGCGAGCGAGCGTGGGCAGGCTCGGGGTGGTGGTGGACGTGACGCTCAGGATCGTGAGCAACCTCGCCGTGCGAAAGTCGTCCAACTCGCTGACGCCGAGCGAGCTCGTTCGCGACGTTCAACTCGCGTCGGACGCGGCGGCGAGGTGCCACGAGAGGTTCCCCGCGCCCGGGGACGTGCGCGCGTGGGAGTGTACACGCGCGGCGCCCGACGTGCGAAGGCTCGACGAGACGCAGGTGTTCTGGCACTTCCCCCTCGGTAAGGCGGTTCGGACAGATTTCACCCGGTTGGACTCCATCCCGGGGTTCCCGACCCCGCGAACCCGACCCGTCGTCGGACGCGCCGGAACTCGAACAGCCTCGAGTCTGTGTGGATGTCAACCGACACGAGCCGCGACGGTGAAACCTCGCCCGTTCGCGCCCAACCCCCCGACGCCCCGCGCGACATCACCGACGGCGACTTCCCTCTCATGGCCAACGACACTTTCTCGCGGTTCTGGTCCCGCCAGTGGGACGTTTCCACCGCTTTAAACACGATGTCCGGGGTGGACGACGCGAGGGACGCGTACCTCACGATGACCGAGGAGCAGTACGACGCGCACGATAACTACGGGTACGACCAGTACGAGGTGTGCGTCCCGCTGAGGCTGGCGGGCGCGTGCCTGAGGAAAATCGCGGACGACATGGTGGAGACCAACCCCACGTGGGACCCGGTAGGTATCTTAACGCCGCAGCCGGGGGGTCTGGCGCACGGGTTCAGGAGCCCCGCGCTCATAAGGTTCACGAGCCCGGACACCGCGCTCCTGTCGCCGTCCAACCTCCACGCCGCGGGCGCTTGCATGTACGTCAACGTGGAGGACTACGTGCGGCACGCCACGACACCGGCGGGTCGTAACGCCAAGTTTCAGAAAGTCTTCGAGCACCTGAGGGGACCCGCGTGCGACGGCAGGTTACACTGGGGGAAGGCGGGATGGCCCACCGAGCGACCGGGCGGTGCGTTCGACGGCGCGAGGGAGTACGGCTCGTCGTGGTGCTCGTTCGGTTGCGCGGCTGCCGCGTTGGACCCGACGGGTAAGTTCGCGGGGGTGTCCGACGCGATGACGTGGCCGTCTCTGGACGTCGAACGGTGCTGCGGCGGTGACGGGGGGGTCGAGTACCTCGCGGGTGATGACGGTTGCGAGTGCGCGCGGACGGGATGAGTGAGTAACGCTTATTCGGCGACGAAAGTTCGTAAGGGCCGTCACCGCCGCCGCCACCAACCCTTCTTCTTCTCGGGCGCCGCCTCCGCCTCCGCCTTCGCCTCTCGCCGACCGCCCTCCACCGATCTGCGTATGGTTTCGATCTGCGCGCGCCTCTCCTCGGCGGTCTGCCCGATCCGCCCGCCCGCCTCCACCGCCCTCGCCCGCCCCGCGGACGCCTTCGCGATCCTCTCGCGCTGCGTCGCCTCATCCGGCGTGACGTACATCAGAGTCGCGGGTCCGAGGGTGAGCCACGTGGAGGCGTAGGACGCCTTGAAGACGTTGGTCCACTTGGCCCTGTACGCCCCATAGGTGGACATCGCCGCGACGCAACCGGCACCCGCCAAGATCATCTTGTAGTCGTAGTCAGGGGACGGTCTTCTAGAGGTGGCGGCCTCCGCATCGACGGACATTTGTTTCTTCGTGGCGCTCACCCGCCCGACGTCTTCGTGGCGCTCACCCCCGCACCCGATGCTCGGTTCCCACCTGAATCGCCGCGAGGTAGACGACGTAGAACACGGCGGATATTATCACCGAAGCCAGGATGTATTGCTGCGGTTGGGGTTCAGCGCGGATGACGTCAGTCACTGACGGAGAGAGAAGGCACCCTGACGAGGAGGTGTTAACTTCCCGCCGGGCGCTGTTGGGGGCGCTTCACCTGGATTTGACAAATGCGTCGCGCGCGTCGGCGTCTCTCCTGGAGCGGATCGAGGTAGTCGTCGATGGGTACGGGCACCGCCGTAGCCAAACCCTCTCCCCGGTGCATAGCTGAGACTGAGGACGGTCGGGGACGGGCAGCGGGAGGAAACTCGAGGGGACGTGTACTCACTCGCGGGCAGGTCCAACCGGCAGGCGCTGGTAGAAGCTGGGGGCGATTTTTTTTGTATCTGCGCATCTCGCTCGAACCTGATCTTGATCTGAGGGTAATTGCCCTGTGCCCACGTTGTATCGGGACCCGGTGACCGTTTATTCTTGGTTCATTTCGACCGGATTGGCGCGGATAAGACGAGCTGACTGTGTCACGACCGAAGCCTGCAGAAAAGAGCCCTTCTCGCGTCGTCGGGCGCGCCCGACGCCATTATCACCGCACGCAAACGCATACACACGCGTCAGCGCCGCACTTACGATGGCCACCATCGCTTCCGCGAACGTCGCGCCCCAGGTTAGTGCCCCCGCGCGCTCCCCCGGCCCCTTGCGGACGCCCCGGGATTTGGAACGTGACAACTGGAACCCGAGCCAAAGAAAGGCAGCATCGCGTTGATCCGCGCCCCCTCCGGAACCCCCCCTGACCTCATCCGACCTCCCCCACGCACCGCAGCGCGCGGCCCTCCGTGCCACCAAGGCGATCGCGCCCTCCCGCGCGGCCTTCGTCGCTAAGCCCCAGGTGCGTCACGGATCACGTGATCCAACAGAACCTAACCTAAGAACCTGCATCCACCGGTTTTTGAACGGTCCCCGACACTCGAACGTCCCGGTCACGATCGCTAACCCAGCGGCCCGATCGTTCAATCTACAGCGCGCCAAGCGCGGCATCAACGTCCAGGCTCGCGCCGGCCTCTACTTCGCGGACGACGTCGAGTACATCCAGCAGATCGGCGCCGAGTACCCCGACAAGGGCATCGCCAACTGGGAGGAGGGTCGCTGCCTCTTCTCCGAGCACGGGTACAACGTGCTCGACATTCGCTGCGCGGATGAGCTCGACGTGATCGGCAACTTCCCCCGAGACCAGGCTGGCGCCACCGAGCACCGCGGCACCAACTGGTTCCACCACATCCCCATCATCAACGCCCAGTACCGCTACGATTCCGAGGCTGGTAAGAAGCTGATGAAGAACCAGGAGCCCAACCGCGCGTTCCTCGATCAGGTGATGGCGAAGTTCCCGGACAAGAACACGAGGATCATCATCTCCTGCTCCGACGGCCGCAACCGCGCCATCCAGGCTCTCGAGGCCCTCGACGAGGCTGGCTACGTCAACATCGTCGGCCTCCGCGGGGGTTACAACATGTGGAACCGCACCTGGGACGCGAAGCTCCGCCGCCGTAACCTCCCCGGCAACTTCGAGGAGGAGTGGCAGCACGGCGCCGACGGCTGCGGCGTCCACGCCACCGGGGCCTCGTTCCAGAACCAGGATGCCTTCCAGTACGCGGACTGGAAAGACGAGACCGAATGGATCAACTGGAGGTAAACTCCATCCCGACGGTTGCTCGCATTTCACGACGCAAGAAGACGCAGAAGACCCGCGGACCGCGGCGGGTTGTGTGTGAGTGAAAAACAAGAAGAGACGAAAATCTCTTCGGATCGCACCGCGCGAGACCGGGGGGATCGGGGAAAGACAGAAACGGAGCCTTCGGAGTGCGCGGACGTTCGACAGTGCGTCGGCAGTTGCGCGCGACAAATGCTTCCGCCCTAAAAGTTAATATTCATATCGACATACGTAGCATCTCATACGCGTAGCTCCGCTCGCCTGAAAAATGATGCACCGGACCGTTGAACCGCCGAGGAAATGCCGAGGAAATGCGTTTTGCCCGATGCGCCCACAACGAAAGGGCCCGACGGGCAAAGTGGGCCATGCCGTCGTGTCGTTGAGCATCCTTAGATAGTCTAGACAGCAATGAGCGACGACGATAGCGACGGGGAGACCGAGGCGGCCGAGGCGGCCCAGCGGCTCGCGTTGCCCCGCGAGCAGGTGCTCGAGTCGGCAGCGTACGAGTTCTTCTCCTCGTCGTTGCTCGCGCCCGGCCTGCCACGGCACGTCGACAGCCCCGGGGGTATCCGCGCGGTGCTCAGATCCGAGCTCATGTCCACGCTGGACGAGCACGTTCGCTCGCTCGGCCCGCCGCACACGCTCGTGCTGACGGGCGTCGAGGGATGCGGCAAGTCAACAGCGCTGGCGCAGCTCTGCGAGCGCGTGGAGACGATGGAGCGAAGGTGGGAGGAGCGGAGGCGCGGGGGCGCGCTCGACCCGAGCGAGGCTCCCCCGTTCATCCTGAAGCACTCTTTCGCGGACCCGAGCTTCCCGCGCGACGTCTCGCACTTCCTCGAGCGCGCGTGCCTCGCTCTCAGGCGACGCTTCAACATCCGCGAGCCCGTCCCGGCCGACCCGGCGGACCTCCCCGAGGCGTTCGCCGCGTTCCTCGAGCACGCGGCGCTGTTCCGCCGCGTCCTCGTCATCGTCGACGCCGCGGAGAGCATCGCGGTGTCGCCCTACGCGTCCTTTCCCGCCGGCGCCATCGCGGGTTTGGACCCTCGCGACGGGCACGCCTTGCCCGAGCTCAACGTACTGAGGGGCGACGGGCGCGACTCGACGGCCGACTCGGACGCTCCGCCGTTCGACGTCGCCGACTCGAGCGCGCACTTCGCGTGGATCCCGAACTCCCCGCCCCTCGCGGTCCGGTTCATCGTCTCCGGGCGGGACTCGTTCGACTCCTTCGACTCCTCGAAGGGGGCGCCGGGGATGAAAGGGGCGCCGGGGGGGATCGTCCAGGGGGTGCTTCGAGCGGTTGGCGCGGCGTCGGCGCGAGTGTATCCGACGCCGCCGCTCACGACGGAGGAGACGGGCGCCATGCTCGCCATGTTCTCCCCGCGCCACCCCGGTTCGACGCCCCGGGACTCGCACCACAGGGGTAAGGAGATATCGGAGGTTGTGAACGCGGTTTGGCCGCACGGCGCGACGCCGCTCTGGGTGAGAACAGCGGCTGGTAGGATATGCGCGACGGTGGAGGAGACCGAGCACGGCGCGTGGGTGTCGACCGGCGCCGGAGCCGCGGTGGACGAGTGGGGTAACGCGGGCGAGAAGGACGAGTGGGGTAACCCCGTCGAGGCGCCCGCGAGGAACGACCGGAACGAAGCCGTCGACGAGGTGCTCGAGTGCCCGAGGACGGTTGCGAGCGCGGTTCACGACATGCCGGGTACCGCTCGGGGTTTGTTTTGGGAGGCGTTGGACGCGATGGAGACGCGGCACGGCGAGCACGCCGTCGCCGCCACGTGCGTGGCCGTCTCCGTCGCCAGGTTCGGCGTCACCCGCGACGAGCTGCGCGGCGCGTTGCGGTGCAGGTTTGAACGCGAACGGGTCCGCGTTCGCTTCCGCCCCGGCGGCGCCGCAAAAGTGAACGAGTCGCTTCGAAAGCTCGACGACGGGAGACTCGACGCGGTGGTGGACGACCTCGCGCCGTGGCTCGCGCCGTGGTGCGCGAAGGAGGCGTGGCACGCGGAGCTCGAGACGTTCGAGGGGGATCGGTTGGGAGCGTCGAGGGAGGAGTCGGAGGCTCGGGCGGCTCGACACGAGCGAGAGTCGCGGCGGCGGAGGACCCTGAGCGGACCGGGCGGACCGACGTATAAACCCGACGACTGGTACGCCGCCGAGCTACCGATGCGGTTCAGGGACGACGCGTACAGGGCGGCGGCGTTGGAGAGGTACGCCCCGCCGCGCTCGGCTTCGCTCAGGGAGGAGTTCCACGCCGATCTGGCGGCTTATTTTCTAGACGTAGCCGCCGGGTCGGGATCCAGGGCGCTTCGCGCCGACACGAGGCGAGCGCTCCGAGCGGGTCTCTGGCACGCCGCGTCGGGTCGCGACGTGAACTCCGTGGCGGACGTGTTGGGGAGGCGGGGCGTGATGGCGTGCCTGTCGCGGCCCGGCTCGAGATCCGAAGTGAAAGCCGTCTTCTGCCGCGGCGAGACGCCGCGCGAGCTGTGGGGGGCGTGGCGCGATCGAATGGCGACGTGGATGAGCGCCGACGGCGACGACGCGCCCGGAGACGTCGCCGGCGCCGGGTTGACGATCGCGGGTTTGCTCCGATGGATCGGCGTCCCGACGCTCGCGGCGGAGATTATCGATCTCGTCCGGCTGTCCGTCGGACCCCCGCGAGGTAGGTCGCCGCTCTCAATCGCCCTCGCGGTGGCGCACGCGCGTCTGACGCTGGTCGGAGCCGGTGACGTTCGATTCGCCGAGTCCGTGGCGGGCCGGGCGCGCGCCGCCGCCGACCTGCGCGTCGCGGCGAGGGACGCCGCGAGGGATCCGGGCGCGCGGGTCGACGGAGACGGTGACGAGTCCTCGAGGGGGGACGAGCGCGGTGACGAGTCCTCGAGGGGGGACGAGCACGGTGACGAGTCCTCGAGGGGGGACGAGCGCGGTGACGAGTCCTCGAGGGGGGCCGAGTCTCCGATACCGCGCCCGTGGCTCGACGCGCTCGAACCGTGCGGCGGGTTCGCGTCGGCGATCGCGTTCCCCGACTCGCTCTACGCCGAGGCGGTTTCCGCCGTCGCCGAGATTGCGGTGGCGAGGGCGGACTCGATCGTCCACGCGACGCGCGGCGACGCGGCGACGCGAACAGCGGATGACGCGCTCCGATGCGTCGGTTTGGAAACCGACGCGTGGCTCCGCGTCATCCGAGAACGCGCGCCGCGCGCCGTCGTCGACGCCTTGTCCGACGCCTTGTCCGACGCGGGTCCGACGCGGGGCGGAATCGTCGACGACCTCGGCGTCGTCGTCCCCCGGGGGGACGTATACGGGGACGGCGTCTTCGGCCTCGTCCGGTCGTTGCGCCGTCAGCGGGGGGCGTGCGTTCGGTTCTCCCGCCACGTCGACGCGGGCGTCGTCGCGGGCCGGCTCATCTCCGTGCTCACCGCGGCGCTCGGCTCGAATCACCCGCAGTGCGGCGCCGCCAAGCTCGACGCCGCGGAATCCGCCGCGGCGTCGGCGGAGTCCTCGCGCCCTTCGGTGCCGGGATACGACGAGGCGTCCGCGTGGGCCCGACCCGCGTACGACTTCGCCGCCGCCTTCTACGGATCGCAGTCCTTACCCGCGGCTCGCGCCGCGTGGTGCGTCGCGGAGGCGCTTCGCCGAGCCGACGGCGCCGCCGCCGCGAGGCCCATGTACGCGCAGGCGTTGGGCGCCACCGCGAGCGTGCTGGGTAAAACGCACAGGGGCGTCGGCGCCATGCTCTCGGAGACGGCCGAGCTATCGCGGCTCGAGCGGCGTCTGGAGGAGGCGGACGCTCTGGCGCGGGAGGGACTGGACATCGCGAGCGGCGAGCTGGCGGCGGCGAGGCGGGGTTTGGACGAGGCGGACGCCGCGGCGGCGCGAGCGATGCAGCGCAGGGAGGTTACCATCGGGGAGCACGGCGTCGATTACCTCCCGAGCGAGTTGCTCGTCGCCCTGGACCACGGGAGGGAACTGGCGAGGGTGCGGTCCGCGGACGCCGAGGCTGAGTACGCCGAACGCGCCAAGCAGGTCGCCAGGGTGATTCACGCGACGGGACGCCTGCCCGACGCGGAATCCTTCCTGCGCCGGGCGCTCTTCGCGGGTGAAAAGGCGTTTGGGCCGTCGAACCCGTCGCTCGCCGCGACGCTCGGCGCGCTCGGACGGTGCGCGCTCGCGAGGCGTCGACCGGAGGAGGCGGAGGCGTGCTTTCGTCACGCCCTCGGGGTGGACGAGCGAGCGGCGATGCTCGCGGCGGAGACGGCGACGAGCGCGAGGGCGGAGTGGGTCGTGAACGACGCCTCCGTCGCGAGCTCGGTCCGCGGGTTCCGACACCCGAGGTCGGCTGCGCACCTCGTCCACATCGCCGCGCAGCATCGTTCGGGCGGGCGGCCGTCGCGCGCGGAGGTGTACTTTCACGCCGCGCTGGAAGCGATCGAAACGTGCGACGGCTCGCTGCCCTTACCCCTCGCGGATGGGTTCGAGGAGTCAGTCGCCGACGACGGCGCCGCGCCCGCGCCGGACCCCGGCTCGATTCTCAACGTCCTCGCCATGATGTACAAGGATCAGGGCAGGATGGCCGAAGCCGCCGTGCGTTACGAGCGGTCCATCGCCCTGGGCGCGGCGGCGATGCGCGCGGCGACCCGCGCGGGTGACAGGCGCGCGTGGCGAGTCGCCGCGGCGGCGGTTTCGCTTCGGCTTTGCAACCTCGGCGCGCTTCGAGCGAGGCAGAACCGCTCGGGCGACGCGGCGGCGTGTTTCCACCGCGCCGCGACGTTCGCGAAGAATAACCTCGGCGATGCGCACCCGCAGACGGCACTGTGCCGCGCCTGGCTCTCTTCCGCCGGCGGCGAGGATGCCGCGGACGCGGGGGTGGGTAAGGCGGCGGGCGTCATGCTCGACGCCGTAGTCGCGGGTGACTTTCCGCAGCTGGCGAGGCCCTTTGCCACGGCGTGGGGTGCGCTGGCGGGCGAGGAGACCGCGGTGAAGCGAGCCTTGGCGGATAAGATGGTCAAGGACATCGAGGCGTCCAAGCCGTTTCCGATGGAGACCTCGTCCGGGCCCGCCTCGAGGCCCGCGACGGCGCGAAGCCGCCCGGCGACGGCGACCGCCTCAAAACCGCCTCAAACCGCGCTCGCCCAAAGTTTACCGATTGCGTCGGCCGAAGTTTACCGCGCCCGAAGTTTACCCCCGCCGCCCGAAGTGTACCGCGCTCTCGATAGGTACAGACAGGTGGACGAGGCCAAGCGCGTGTGGAGCGCGTGGGCGCACGACGTGGAACGCACGGGCGGGGGCGATACCCTCGCGGACCTTTTCGACGGCTTGGAGGTTGACGATTGCCTCGCGTCCGTCGTGGACGACGTGGCCGCGATCGCCCGAACGTCGCTCATCGAGCCCAGGAACATCGTGCCCACCAGCTTCATGTTCGTGGACGGCGCGACGAAGGCGTTCAGGGCCGCCGCCGCGGCGAGGATAAAGGCTGGTCTCGCGGGCCGCGTCGGCGACGGCTGGGCCGCGCACGGGGACGGCGGCGATGGGCGGATCTTGTCAGACGTCCTCTCCGCCGCGTCGAGGGGCGAGCCCATCGCGTTGCCCCCGCCGCCCCCCGAGCAGACCCCCGAGCAGCCCCTGAGCGGCGATCGGGACGGCGCGAAGGAGGGCGCCGCGGAGCACGCGCGTCGCCTGGCTATCGAACGCGCCGAGCTCGACGCGGCCGCGTCCCTTCCCGGTCACGTCCGGGCCAAGGCGGAGATTGAGGACCTCGAGACGGCGGAGGAGCGTCGACGAACAAACGCGGAACCCCTCACGAACTACGCGCTCAGGGAGCTCGACAGGGACGACGACGACCACGTGTTCGAGGACTACTACCGCCAGAAGCTGGGCGTGCGTCTGATGGAGAGCGAGGAACGCGCGGCGTGGCAGAAGAAGGTTGACGAGATTGAGAGTCGACGCGCGATGGAAATTTTCGACGCGCAGACTGACCCAGCCAAGCTCAAGAAGATTCTCGCGCGGGAACGCGACCCGCACCTCCCCGACCTCATCGCCGATAAGGTTCGCAACGGATTGGAGGATCCGGGCGGCCGCGGTCACGACTTTTGGGTCCCCGGCGAGTTTGAGAAAGCCGCGAGGGAGCAGGACGACGTTCGCGCTATGATGAAGCGGGCAAAGGAGGAGCGCGACGCGATCAAGCGAGAGCTTCTCGAGCTCGAGGCTGAATCGCTCTCGCGGGCCGCGTCCAGGGCGCAGTCGCGGCACCAGTCGAGGCTCGCGACCCCCGCGAAGACGAAGCACGCCGACCGAGGAGCCCGCGAGCATCGCGACCGAGACGGGTCCAGGGACAGACGCGACGAGAACGACGAGGAGCGAGAACGAAGAAGGCGGAGGAAAGAGGCGAAGCGAAGCAAGGCGAACTCACGCGCGCACTCGCGGCGGGAATCCACCAGGACCACCCCGCACAAGCGCCCAACATCCGACCCGTACGCGTCCGACGACGGCGAGAGGCGACATCGACGCTCGCACAGGTCCTCCAAGCACGTCACGCCGAAGAAGAAATCCGCCAGGGCTTCGCTCAAATTCGGCCAACGGTTCGAGGAGGAGGATCGACGAGCCGCCGCCGCGAAGGCGACCGCCGACGCGAGGGACCTCGCCGCTCAGGCTGCCGAACGGTTCGATCGCGCGCACGCCGCGATGGTGGCCGCGTCGGACGCCGCGCTAGAGGCGAGGATACGCGCGGCCACCGCGTCACCGATGAAGCCGCAGCCGATATACGTGAGGCCGAGCTCTGCGTCGAGATCTGTCCGCGATAAACTCGCCGCGTTTCGCGATCGAAGGAACAACAGGCCCGCGTCCGCGTCGGGAGCTAACCCCGTCGAGTCGCAGCGACGGGAGGACGGGCTGAGGCGCGCGAAGCTGTACGGCGACGACGACAGCGTCGAGGTTGGATCGGCCTTCGGCGCGGATTACCAGGACATCGACGACGTGGCTTACGACGGGCAGAACCGGTTTCCTCTGCAGACCGGTTCCCGCGGCGGGTCTGTTCGCGCGTCGATGGAATCTCTCAAACCGGGAGTCATCCCGGCGGGGATGACGAACATACCCGTCGCGGTTCCGCTGTACCGAGGAGACGGTCGAGGCGGGTCCGTCCGCGCGTCGATGGAATCGCTTCCTCCGAGGCTGGCGCCGTCGCGCCGCTCGACGGGGCTAAACGTCGAAAAAGATTTCGAATTTCCTCGGATGCTCGAGGAGGAGCGCGCGAGCGCCGGCGGCGCCAGGGCTCGACCGGCGTCAGCGCGCATCGCGCGAGGCATCGAAGACCTCGACGGGTCCGCGGCTCTTCACGCGGACCTGAACAACGCGAGGCGGAGGAACGCTTACGCGGCGGGGGCGGGCGCCCCTTTGCTCGAGCGGCCGTTTGTATCCCGTTCGGTGAACATCCCGTCGGGAGTCTCTTTCGCGGCGACGGGACGGCCGTCCACGTCGGGTGTCGGTGCGCGGGGGCGCGGTGGGGAGAACATGGACGACGAGTGGTACTGGAAGATGAAGAAGCGCGTGGAACAGCGGCGCAAGGAACTGTTCTCCGCGCCGGCGCAAAAGTAGACTCTAGTACGATGGACAACAAATTGCCAAATTTGCAAGTGCAAGTCGACACGTAAATAAATCGCTCGCGCCGACAAACGTCACGGCGTCGCCTGCAGCAGTTTGACAATGATGGCCTTCTTATCGTCATCGTCTTTCGCCCTCGCCCGCCACGACCGCGCCACCTCCCTGAGCTGCTCGTCCGTCAACACCTCGAGTTGACCCATCAGCTGCTTCTTCTTGGCCAGGTAATCCTTCTGCCCGCGCCGCAGCTGCGAGGCACCGCCTGGTCCGCAAAGCTTCAAAATTTTCGTTAGCTCTTCGCAAAGCCTCCGCTGCGCGCAGTGTCCCGCCACCGTCGCGTTGCCCACGTCCCGCAGCGTCAGGTCCACCGCCGGGTGCCTGTCGATCAATGCGTTGAGTGCCACTCTTCTCATACCGTACGCCGCCAGTATCACGGCCGTGGAGCCGTCTCTGTCATCCTTGATGTTCGGGTCGCACCCTCCGTCGAGTAACGCGTTCACCGCGAGCACCGCGTTTTCGTACGCTGCGTGGTGCAAGGGCGCCGCGCCGTTGTCGTCCCTCGCGTCGAGGTCCGCGCCCAAGCTCGCGAGCAGCGCGATTGACTCCGCGTCGTTCCTCTGCGCGGCCAGCGTGACGGCGGTGTACCCCCCAGGCACCCACGCCTGCTTCGCGCGCGGATCGATCCTCGACGACGTCTTGGCGTCTATTTTAGCGTCGGGCATCTTCGCGAGGACGTCCAGCGCGCCGGCGTTCCTGGCCTCGAACCACCACGTCTTCCACAGCTCACGTTTCTGTTTGGTCGCATCGTCGTCCCCGGCGGCGCCCTCGGGCGGGGCGCGCATTGGAAGGCTGGAGGTGAACGGGGTGTCGTCGTCGGAGTCGCCCGGGGCAGATCCGTAGCCTTTGTACGTCGAGAGTTGAACGCGGCGGGATGGACGCCGATGAGGACCTCCGACGGGACGACGCCATCCGGGACGACTCCATCTCGACGATACGTCGCGGTGTCCACCTTCTCGCCCCGAGAACCCGGCCGGGGTCGCGTTGGGTGCGACCGCCGCGCGCCACATGCAGTCTGCGAAACGAACGAACCGAGTCTCTGATACTTTCGTAGTCTACCTGTAACACGGTGGAGCTCACACGTCCGATGAGCGAAGATGACGAGTGGACCGACGACGGACGCGCCGGCGACCTGACGACGGACTCCGACTCCTACTTCGGTGGAGGTAACGGCGACCTCACCACCGACAGCGATGCGGACGACCTGTTCACGGAGTCTGACTCGGACGAGGAGGGCGGCGGACGCTCGAAGAGATGCGCGACTCTCGACACGTCGCGCTACCTCGTCGTGCGGAAAGTGGGAGTCGGCACGACCGCGACTGCTCTGCTGTGCCTCGACCTGGTCGAGGCCAACAGGCCGGTGATCTTGAAAAACACCCAGAAATCGCGGTTCCGCTCGCTGCCCAACCCTTCGTCGACCGAGCTATCGCGGCACCCCCTGGGTTACCTCGGGGAGATCGCCGTCCTCAAGAAGCTCGAATCCCCCAACATCATCCGTCTGTTCAACGTCGTGGATCACCCCGACGCGCCGACCGTGTCCCTGGTCCTGGAGTACGCCCCCGGCGGGGACTTGCGCGCGCAGATCGCCAAGGGCCACCTCGACACCGAGACACGTAAGCCGCGCACGGGGATAGACCCCGAGCGCATGTGGTCGTGGAGCCGCGACGTCGTCAACGGGATGGCGTACATGCATCGCGCGGGGGTCATCCACCGGGACATCAAGCCGGAGAACGTGCTGATCGGCGTGGACTCGAGCGCCAAGATCGGCGACTTCGGCAGCGCCGTCATCGTCGACCCGGGGAGGCACGGCAGCGACGTGTTGACCGATCAGGTTGGATCACCCGCGTACATGTCCCCGGAATGCGCGGGCGGCGACCCATATCACGGGTTCAGGTCGGATATATACTCGCTGGGCGCGACGCTGTACCACTGCCTGTTCGGCAGAGTGCCGCACGAGGCGCCCAACGCGGCGATGCTGTTCGAGATGGTCGCGAGCGCCGGGGAGGTGGACCTGATGCCCCGGGGCAGGGCGCTGGATCCCGCGCTCACCTCGCTGCTGAGGAAGTGTCTGGCGCGAGACCCGCATCAAAGGGCGACGGCCAGGCAGCTGCTCGAGGACGAGTGGCTGACGGACGAGGGAAGGTCGACGATGACGGTGTGGCGCAAGCTGCCGTCGCTGGGCGCTAAGCTGTCCAGGCGTGACCTCGCCAACGCCGTCCAGCAGACGGATTCGGGGAAATTAACGAGGCGCCGAGGGGGCAACGCCAATGATTCCTCCGAGCCCGCCGACTCACTTCACGACATCGTGAGCTCCTCCGGGGAGGAACGCGAGACTCGAACGATCAAGCAGGGCGAGGTGCTCTTCACGCAGGGTGACGAGGCAACGGAGGCGTATTACATCCAGGAGGGAACTGCGGAGATATTCGTGGAGAGGTCGATAGACCTACCCGGGCCTTGCAAGGTGGCCGGGAAGAAGAAGACCAGGGATGTGGGTCCGGGTGATTTACTCGGCGAGGTTGACCTCTTCCTGGACGGTAACGTGAGGACCGCTTCGGTCGCCGCGTTGAGCGACATGAGGGTGATTGTCATCCAGCGCAGCGAGATATCTGATTGGTTCGCCAAGGAGCCGAAGGCGGCGACCGCAGCGAAGGAGAAGGCTAATGATTTCCGGCAGCTTCGCAAGCAGATGAGCGGCCAGCTCCGTACGGAGCTTCAGATCAAGCTCGGCATGGGCATCGACTCGTTCCCATCCATTAACGAGGACCTCCCCGAATGTCGGTACCGCGCGGGCTCCATCATTTTCTCCGCGGGCGAGGACGCGGCCATGGTGTGGTGGGTGCGAAAAGGCGAGGTCAAAGAGCTCCACGTGGCGAAGGGTCAGACGCTCGACGAAGCGATCGTGATAAAGGAGTGGCGGCAGGGGGACTTCATCGGATACGCCACGTTCATGCTGGACAGGACCAAGCGGCTGGTCACCGCCGTGGCCAAGACCCAGGTGGAGCTTGTGGGCATCAGCAAATCCCTATTTTTGCAGCTGGTGTGCTCCAACCCAGAGTTGGAGGATAAGCTCAGGGCTCACGCCAAGAAGATTGTGGAAGAGACGGAGTCGTTCATCGCAAAGCGGCTCAGGGAGGTTGCCCAGATGGTCATCGCCGCTCAACGAATGAGTAAGCTGGGTAAGAGCAGTAACCTGCGCCTGGATTACCGGGTGGTCGGGCTGGACCCGGCAACGGCAGAGCACGACAGCGGGAGGGCGCTTTCGGACTGGGCCTCCAGTTTAGGTCGGCTCAGCGAGAGGAACGAGGACGCGAGCCAGTCGGCTTCCTCCTCGGCGGGCACCGAAATTGGCACGGATGACGAATAGAGGTCAACTTAGCGTAGCGATCAAGTACGTGTAATGTGCGGCTAAGCCTTGTTACAACTAATAATGATAATGAAACACTACGGGAGCTTCAGGAGCTCGTCACGAAGCCTCGAGAAATCAACTGATCCCAGCCCTGTCAGCGGATCCCATCCTTTCCCGGTCCTGAACCCGTGCTTGCAGCAGCCAACCATCGCGCCGGTCATCGCAGGATTTGGGCACTTGCTTGAACCCTCCTTGACGTCTCTGAACACGTCCGCGGCGGTCCTGTGCAGCCCGTACAGCACCGGGTTGATGAAACCGACTGTGCTCTTGTTCTGCGCCAGCCGCTGATCGTTGATCAGGGCAATCATACCCGCGAACAGCGGGGCGCTGTAGCTGGTGCCGGAAGACTCCGTGAGGTAGTGCCTGACCTGCGCCAGCTCATCGCCCAAGTCCACCCGTATCTTGCCAAGCTCCCCGCTCTCGCCCAGCCTAGCCGGCTGCGTGTTGAGCTGGGGCGTGGGCTTGGGTTCTTCGCCTATGGACGCGAATATGATCGCGATATCCTCCGCGGCGAGCGCCACGTCCGGGTACGCGCGATTAGACGCGTTGAAAAATGACTCAGGGGGGAGATCGTAGGCGTACTCCTCGAGGTACCGACCCACCGCGCCCTTCTGCCACTCGGGCTGGGGGAATATCGAGGAGAATCCGCCGCCCGAGGAGATCTTGCTGCCGAGCTCCACGGCGGCGGCTCTCTCCGGCTTGAACGGGTCCTTGCCGCCGGTGGTTCCCCCCACGGAGGTGACGTGGGGCATGGACGCGGGGAACGAGGGTCCAAACGCGCACGGCGAGTCGTGCATGGCCCAGGTTAGGTAGGGGTTTGGAATGCCGTACGAGAACGGTCCGTTATCGCCGGACGCCGCGATGACGGTGACGCCCCTGAGGCCAAGCTTGGCAATCTCTGTGTCCATCCGCTCGTACGTGTCCCAGGAGTGACTCTCGCGGACGTAGCTCGCCTCAGCCTCCCGCTGTTTCGACCCAAAAAGGTCAGACATGACCGCGGAGGCGGATGCGTTGCCGCCAGCCACGGGGTTGACCGTGGGCTGGGTGACCTTGCCGTCCTCGTCCAGCGTCCGGACCTTCTCCATGCCTCCGAAGGAGAGCGATAAAACCGACTGCGGTGATTCCGACGCCGCCACGTTCAACAGGACGTCGAGAGCCTCCCATCCGTAGTGCTGCTCGTGCGTGGTGAGTAAGATGTCCACGTCAGCACCCTGCGCGACGGATGTGGCAGCCTGGACGTCCAGGTTGGTCTCGATTCGCCTGGCGCCGGCGTCGTGCCAGCCGAGGTCAGCAACGCCGTTAGTCTCCAGCCCGGCAATTTCACGGGCGGTGGCCAAGGACGCAGTCGCCTTGGTGGACGGGTCGAACGACGACCCCGCGCCGCTGAACGTGTCGACGACGAGGGACGGGTCCACCATCGACGCCGCGAGCTTCGCCTTCGAGTCCTTGGGCGGTGCCGCGTCGGTGAGGATGCCCGCGGCGGCGGCGGCGCTGTCCAACGCCCCCACCGCCGCGTTCACCGTCCCGCTGACCATGTCCTTGACCTCATCCTTGACCTGTTTCTCGATGGCATCGGCGGACTTTTTGGAAGTTTTGGACGGAGGCCCCGCCCTGCGCCCGCCGCGGATCTTGGACGAGGAATCCGTTTGGAACTTCTCCTCGGTCGCGTCCTCTTCTTCATCGTCGAAGGTCGTCGCAGAGAGGAAGGCGTCCAACCTGGGCGCGGCGTTAACCTCACCCAGCGACAGGTTAAAGTATTGCGAGTACTTCCACACCGTCGCGGACCATCGTCTGGTATCACCCGCGATCATCCCCACGCCAACGCTCGCCCGAGGGTCCGTCACCTTGCTCCCCCGGGGAACGTTGTAGTAACTGAGCACCTTGTCGGGAGTGACCAGCGACTTGAGCCTCTCCTCCAGCATCAGCTTGTGTCGGAGGGTGGCGTTGGCGCGGGACGCGCGGATTTCCTCGTCGTCGTCCAGGTGAAACCTCCACGCGTCGTCGTCGGAGCTGTCCTCGTCCTCGTACGGCGCGGAGTACTCGTAGTATCCAGCCTCGTAGTGTCCCGGCTCGGAGAGGAAATCCTGCACATCCACCTCAACCGCGGAGACGCCACCCGACGACTTGCCCTCGGGTTTGATACCGGGAAGGTCCTCGGTCAGAGAAGATGAATCGCCGCCGCCAGACAGGGTCCTGCTGACGTCGAGCGACGCAACCTTGGTGTCCAATTTGCCGTCGACGGAGCCCTTCTTCACGACGACGTTGATCTTTTTTACGTCGTCGGTGCCGTAGTCGAGGGCGGATGGGACGCCCGACTCGGTCGTATCCGCATCAGAAGATGAATCGTCCCCGTCGTCCCTGTGCACGACTTCCGCCATGAACGTTTTCATCTCCTTGAACTCCGTCTCCATCTTCTCGAACATCAAATTGGCCTTGTCCTCCCACTTCTGTTTCTCTTCCGTCTTCAGCACCTTATCCCGAGCCGCCTTTTGAGCCTTGGCCTTCTCAGACGCCTCCCTCGCAGCTTGCTTAGCCTCAGCCGCGAGCCTGTCTTGCTCGGACTTCTCCGACGATTGATCCGATGTGCGCGCCGCGCCGGCGGACTCGGCCGAGCGCTGTTCGCGCTTGGACGCGGCGGGGGGCTCGGTGACTGTCGCCGCCGGCTTGGCCGTCACGACCACGTTGTTGGCCGCAGCCGCAGCCGGGGCCGTTTTGCCATCCGCATCGTCGGCGGCGGACTGAACCTCATCGCCGGAGGTTTTGGCCGTCGCCGATCGCCTGTGCCCCGCGAGTCCCGTGACGCCGTAGGCATCGGGGGGTGCCGCCTGAACGGTGACGAACTGACCCTCATCGCGACCCAGCCGGTTCACCGTAGCCACGGACGCAAACTTCAAACCCCTCCGCGGCTGCCGCACCGATCCGAGAGCGCTCGCGCTCAGTGCACCCTCCAGCCGTCTCCCCGCGTCCTTCTCCGCCCACGAGGAATCCACCGAGCGCTCGTCGGCGTACGCGGCGTACCTCGCGGCGTGCTCGATGAGAGAGTCGCGCTCGTCTGCATCCATGTCACCGCGCAAACCGACGGCGGCGACGTCGTCAGCCGACTTTGGCCTCTTTTGGCCCTTCTTTGGCCCTTCTTTGGCCCTTCTTTGCTCCCCGGTCGCGACGTTGAAGGCCTCGACCGCGAACGGGTCGTTGCCGGCCTCGGCCGCGAGGTTCTCCGCCTCCTTGAGCAACCACTCCTTAGCGTCAATCTTCCTGCGCACGGGCGGCTTACCTATTCGCAGCGGCGGTCGCTCGCTGTACATGCTTCCCGCGGGCCCGCTCCCGCCGCCGATGTCGTCGGCGTCCGTCAACCCGCCCATCGCGACGTCGTTCAGGGCCTCGTCGGAAGATGAACCCTCGTCCTTGTCGTCGCCGTCGATGCCGACGCCCCCGGAGTCGTGTCGCAGCTGCCCCGACGGCAGATGAAGCGCGCCCAGTATTCCGTCCAGGTGTCGCTCAAGATCCTTCGGCACCGCAATCTCCCGCGTGCGGAATGCCGCGTGCACCGTCCGCCCGTTCACCCTGCGATCCCATCGCCGAAAATCGGCGTTGAAGATGCGGTTGAGGTCGCCGAGGCTGCCCTCCACCCGAACGTAATCGTTCCCGGGGGACCACCGCGTCTGCACCGAGAGCGCGGACGTCACCTTCTTGAGGTACGCCCGGACGAACGCGACCGCCTTCTTGTCCGCGGCCAGCTCCGCCACCTGCCGCCGCGTGAGGTGCTTGCCGTACGACGGCGAGTCCGGGTCGGAGACGCGCGCCAGCGCCTTCAAGATGGCGTCTCGATCCTGACGAACCGCCAGCGTCACCGCGTGCCTCGCGGTCTCCGGCGGATCGTCCGCGACCTCCCTCCACCCGGCGACGTCGCGGATCTTCACGTCCGCCTCGCTCACCCTCAGCACGGTGATCGTCCCGGGCGACTCGAACGACGGCAAGGACACGCACGCCAGGCCGAAGAGGCAGAGGAGCAGCATCACGAAGCACCCCGCGCACGGGCGCTGATGCCACGGGCGCCGCAGCTTGATGGACGCGTGCTCGCTCGGGATGAGCAGGATTCGCTCATCGTCCGTCCCGTCCGTATCGGGCGCTCCGCCGAACCTCATCGTGGCGCGCACCTCCTCCGCGCCGCTTCCTGTGAAGGCCGCGCTTCTTGAGGCCGCGCATGTCGGTGCCGAGAAACAACTGGAATTCCCGTTGTATGAAATCGTTGCAGCCTAAACCTGGGGGTGTTGAATCGGGGCGTCCAACTGGAAGGCAGTCAGTGTTTTTCCGTGTTTGCGAAGTTGGGCCGGAATTTTGACGGCAGGCCTCCGACGGTTGAGAATCGCTGATGGCATCTTTCTCCGCTTGGCCGCCTGCGGTGAAAATCCGGTTGGTGCCGGCGTGCTCGCCCTACTTGTTCCCGCGCGGAATCCACGTGCAAGGTTACGCATCAAGGCAAAGATGGTGCGTGTCCCCTATCCGACACCTTGTGCACCCGCGAACGGAACCGAACCTCCCGTCGCGTCGCACGGCGTGGATCCGATCTGTGACGTCGCTCTGTCGGCCACTGTCGATCGGCCCCCACACGCAGCTCAACCCCGCTGACCGCGTCCCCTGACCCCCACACGACAGGAATCCGTCTTCCCCGAGTCCCTCAAGGCCCTCAAGGATGCCGATCCCGAGATCTACGAGCTCGTCCAGAAGGAGAAGCTCCGTCAGATGTGAGCACACACGCCGCCCGGATTACCCCGCGCGCCGACATAACACGCGCCAATCGGCTCCCACCCTCGCCTCTTTTTCCCGCCTCTCACCTTCCCGCCCCTCTCCCATCTCCCCGAACACAGCCGCGGCATCGAGCTCATCGCGTCCGAGAACTTCACCTCCGCGCCCGTGATGGAGGCTCTGGGCTCGTGCCTCACCAACAAGTACTCCGAGGGTCTCCCCGGCGCGCGCTACTACGGCGGTAACGAGAACATCGACAAGGTCGAGATCCTCTGCCAGGACCGCGCGCTCGCCGCTTACCGCCTCGACAAGTCCAAGTGGGGCGTCAACGTGCAACCTTACTCCGGTTCCCCCGCCAACATGGCCGTGTACACCGCGCTCCTCAACCCCCACGACAGGATCATGGGCCTCGACCTTCCCTCGGGCGGCCACCTCACCCACGGGTATTACACCGCGAATGGCAAGAAGATCTCCGCCACCTCCATCTTCTTCGAGTCCCTCCCCTACAAGCTCGACCCGGCCACCGGCTACATCGACTTCGCCAAGCTCGAGGAGAAGGCCATGGACTTCAGGCCCAAGATGATCATCTGCGGCGGCTCCGCGTACCCCCGCGACTGGGAGTACGCCAAGTTTCGCGAGATCGCGGACAAGTGCGGCGCCATGCTCATGATGGACATGGCCCACATTTCCGGCCTCGTCGCCGCCGAGGAGCAGGCGCAGCCCTTCGAGTACTGCGACATCGTCACCACCACCACGCACAAGTCCCTCCGCGGCCCGCGCGCGGGCATGATCTTCTTCCGCCGCGGTCCCAGGACCTCCAAAAAGGGCGAACCCGAGGGCATGACGTACGACTACGAGTCCCGCATCAACATGGCCGTCTTTCCCGCGCTCCAGGGCGGGCCCCACAACCACCAGATCGGCGCGCTCGCGGTGGCGCTTAAGCACGCCTCGGGCCCCGAGTTCAAGAGGTACCAGCAGCAGGTGAAGGCGAACGCCCGTGCGCTCGCGTCGGCTCTCATGTCCAAGGGGTACAAGCTCGTGACGGATGGCACCGATAACCACCTCGTGCTCTGGGACCTTCGCCCCTGTGGCCTGACCGGATCCAAGATGGAGACCATCTGCGACATGCTCCACATCACCCTCAACAAGAACGCGGTGTTTGGTGACGCCTCGGCGCTCACCCCCGGCGGCTGCCGCATCGGCGCGCCAGCCATGACCTCCCGCGGCCTCAAGGAGAACGATTTTGAGAAGATTGCCGACTTTCTCCACAAGGCGGTTGAGCTCGCGCTGGAGGTGCAGGCGAGCCACGGCAAGATGCTCAAGGACTGGAAGCTGGGCCTCGAGGGCAACCCCGCGGTTGATACCCTCCGCGCGGAGGTGGAGGCGTTCGCCGAATCCTTCCCGATGCCGGGATTCACCCGCGAATCCGTCGACATCTAAAGCGCCGGAACCGCGCTGAATTCTTTTTTACTTTTATTACGCACTTAGCACAGTTGGGGGGCGCTCGCCCGGGCGCCCCCGAGGGTCACGCAGCGCTTGCATAAAAGAACTTGTAACACCAGAAGCTGGGACGTGACTCTAGCTTTTTAATCGATTTCTACGAACGCCATCATCTGGACGGAGACGGGCTCAACTCGTACACCTCCCCCGGGGTTGCCGGCGCGGCATCCGCCGAGGACATTCGCATCAGTCGCTCTATGTCCGCCAGCAGCGAGGTGTCGGACATCGACCCGGCCACGAGCGCATCGTGCATCCTGTCCGCCCCGGGAGACGCGATCGGGGGTTTAGGGTTTAGGGCTCTCCGCGTCACTCTCGGCGTCAACCCATACATGCCCTCATGCTCGGCGCGCTCCGGTTTCGGCTCGGGTACATCCCGATTGGGTTGCTCCGTGTTGGACGCCGCGTTAGACGCCGCGTTGGACTCCGCAGCGCGGCGACCCTCCATCCTTTTCACGAGCGCGAGCTGCGCCTCGAGCAGCGCCAACCTGCTTCGCCTCCTCGCCTTCAGCATCCGCTCCGTCTCCTCCGAGAACCCCTCCTCCGCCGCGGACGCCGTCTCGGTCCTCGCCGCGTGTGCCGGACCTCTCGCCGACACACGCGGCGGAGCGAGCGCGGGAGCCCGCTCGGGATCCACCAGCCCTTTCGCCACCAGTCTGTCCTCGCACTCGCCGCAGTACAACGTGGACGACGTCGCTCGCCTCTCGTTTCCCCTGTGCACCCGCAGCAGCCTCGGCCGTCTGGATCGATTGCCGGTACCGTTCCTGGCGATGTGCGCGCACGTCGTCACGCTCTCGTCCCGGAGCGCCCTGGCGAGCGCGGCGGGATCCCTCGTGGACGTCGCTCGCTCCGCGCGCGTCGATGCGCCGGGACCGTCGGTGCGCGGCGGGGTCAGTCGTTCGGCCAGCTCATCGTAGTAGCGACTCGAAGCCTTATGAACGACCGCTTCGGGGTCCACGTTCTCCACATCCCGGCGGCTACGGAGGCCTAGCAGGTCGAGCAGCTCGTCCCCGCCGAGCCTCTTATTCGCCACGCCGATCTGCTCGCGCGGCTCGGCGGCGCGGCTGCGCGATGACCCGCTCATACCGGGCGGGTCGCGCGCTGCGGACTGCGACAGCTGGGTTTGAATCTTCTCACCACACGTTTCATCGGAGCTGACCCACAGCATACTTGTACATTGAACATGGCGCCGTTGGCGTACTCGGCCGCCGTGGAGCAGGCGGCCCGGGGCACTCCGGTGCCGGTGGAGGCGATGGACAAGCCCGTGTGGCACGCGCACGTGGTGATGTCGCCCGAGCTGCGCGTGCAGATGAACAGGACTCAGCGCGCGGCGCAGGCCAGCGCGGAGCGCGCAGCCGCCGCTGCGGAGAAGGGCAGGGCGAGGAGCCGGTCGCTCATGAGCGGTCCGTCCACCTCCGCGGGCACGGGCGCGACGTTCAGCGGGAGCGAAGGCGACGCCATGGACACCTCGTCAGACGAGAGCTCGTCCTCGGACGATGAGCCCATCGCTCTCATCGCCGAGACGCTGAAGACGTCGGCGTCGCCTCGCGCGAAAAAGCCGAGGACGAATGATGACGATGGCCCCGCGACGTCGACCGCCCCCGAGCCGCGGGAGCGGTTCACACCCGCGGAGCATTCCGACCGAGACGTCGTCGCCGCCTCCCTGCACAACCCGCTGGTCCTCACCTACGACCCGAACGCCGCCGCGAGGGACGCGCCCGCCAACCGCGCGCGCATCAAGGCGTCGCAGAGGAGGCTCGGGGAACTCGGCGCGTTTGACTCGCCGTTGGCTCGATACGCGCCCGTGTTCCTCAACATGGTGTTCGATCCGTCGCAGCCGGCGATCGCGGACGAGTTCCTCTGGGACGCGCTGGGCGAGAGCGTCAAGTCGATCGGGCGGTTCGCGCAGGGGATCGTCGCCGACTTGAACGTGCCGGACTTTGCGGCGGGTCACGTCGAGGCGAAGATGCTCCGCGACGTGCGCCGGCACTGCGAGTCCTGGACGGCGGGTTTGGAGCGGATGTTGCGGGCGAATGGACGGTCGGGAAGAGGAGACGGCGATTCCTCGGGAGGAGGAGACGGCGATTCCTCGGGAGGGGGAGGGGTCTCGGAAGACGACGGCGGGCCCCTCGGGACGGTGGGCCGCCTCGGGGAGGTTGGCGTGACGGTGAGGTTCAGGGCGGTTGTTCCCGCGCGGGGAGCGGCGGGGGGCGCGACGGTCGTCGGCGACGAGGTGACGATGGACGCGCTCTCGCCTCTCGCCGACCCGGAGGAGTACGCCATCCGCCTGGTGAGCGACGAGGCTGCCGCGATATTCGGGAGTCCCGACGGTGAAGGGGAGGGACCGTCGGGTGACGACGAGGCGACAGCGGCGGCGGCGATTGCGTTGGCGCTGAGAGTCGCGGTGGATGAACGCGTCAACGGAGCGCCCGAGCCCGAGCCGGATGCGAACCTCCCGGGGTTCAGCTCGGAGTCCATGCGCGCCGCCGCGGAACGGATAAGGGCTAAGATCATGGCGAAAGGGGATTGACGACCGACGCGCGCGTTCGTCGTCGCGATAGCCGCTCGAACGCTCGCATCGACGTAGAATCGCGATCACCGCGCGTCTACGGGTTTCATATGTCGATATCCTCGTCGAGCTCCTCGTCGCTGTCGGGCGCCTCCCCGTCGTCGTCGGAGTCCCTCACGTACATGATGTGACCTCGGGCCGGCCTGCCGGCGCCGCCCTCTTGCCCGCGCGCTCCCCCCGCGTCCCTCGGTAGGTAGGCCAAAAAGTTACCCTCGTCGTACGCCCTCCCCGCACCCTGGTGCTCAAACGGCAGCACCACGCTCGCCTTTGCATCCGCCTCCTCCCTCGACGGGTTAACCCCCAGGTTGAACGGCACCGACGCCTGCAGCCTGCGAGCCGCCGTCGCCTCAGCCTCAGCCTCAGCCTCAGCCTCAGCCGCTAACACCGCCGAGGAGGAGGTCGCCGCGCCGACACCGCCGCCGCCGATTCCGTCGACGCCGCCCACGTTTTTCATCGCATCCGTCAACGCGTCCATCACCGCGGCGGACGCGGGCGCGAACGTCGTGGACACCGAGTCACCGGTCAACCCGAACCTCGTAAACACCGAATCCGTCTCCGAGCGCCCCCTGCCCGTCGGTCTCGCGTGCGTCGCCGCGAGGACGGCGTCCGGCTGACCACTCGCGCCGCCGCTTCTTTCGCCGTCGCCGTCGGGCACAGCTGTCAGCGTGAGCGTCGGCGCGGCGGACACCACCGCGTACGCGGACGACGCCTTTCGCACCGCGAGCGAGGCGGCCGCGAGTGGGGAGTCGGTCCCGCGGTCGTGTCCGCCGAACCCCGCACTCAAATACCCCGCACTCCCGCCGCCCGCGAGGTACGCCGCGACGCACGCCACCCTCGGATCCGCGCGGATGGATCGCACCAGCTCCATCGTCTCGCCGACGCCGTTGTGGGCGACGAGCTCGGCGAGGCAGTCGACGGCGACGCACGTTCGCGCGGATGCGGCGGGTTGGCGACCGTGCAAGGCGGACCTCCGCCCCTTCGGCCTCGTCGCGCCGCTCGTGGACGCGACCCCGCTGTCCTCGTCGCCGTTCCCATCGCCCTCGCCGTTCCCATCGCCCTCGCCGTTCCCATCGCCCTCGCCGTTCCCATCGC